>Ga0299906_10000133_pt1 | contig 72682 bp, 117 predicted proteins | sample RVTome_14_FD_200259 | JGI IMG/M metagenome (GOLD analysis project Ga0299906, IMG submission 200259) | Soil microbial communities from uranium-contaminated site in the Upper Colorado River Basin, Wyoming, United States - RVT145D125 (version 2) ...
TTCTCTATTTCTCTCCCTGGCTTTCGGCGCAACGTAACAGCGCCCCTCCAGCCGAAGCCGGAGGGGCGGTGTGATCGTGATCTTCGGTTGTCGAGGCTTGGTGCCCGCTCCGGCTGGTGTTCCGTTCCCGGGGGCTGCTCTCTGCCTCTGAACTAAGCATCGCGCTAACCGCGTTGGGTGTCAACCTCCCAACTCCCCTTATTCCAACATCTTTTGGGGTGTTCCGGTCGCCGGAGGGGGCGGGGTGCAGAAGCGTTGCGAGACCTGCGGCGAGTCCTTCGAGGCGAAGCGGAAGACGGCGAAGTTCTGCTCGGACCGGTGCCGGATGCGGGCGCACCGCCGGCCTGCCGAAACCGAACAGTCGGCGCCCGTAGCGTCACCGGCTCCCGTCGAACGCGAAGAGACCGCCGAGTCGCTCACCGAGGCCGCGCGCGCCGAACTCCTGGCGGCAGGCCGGGAGCGGACGGCGTCCGGTCGGGCGGTGCTGGTGCTGGCTCGGCGGATCGACGCGAACGCCTCCGAGTCCGGGTCGTCGCTGGCGGCGCTGGTACGGGAGTTCCGCGCGGCCCTGGCAGGCGCGTTGCAGGGCGCCGGCGAGGCCACGGACCCGGTGGACGAGCTGAGGACGCGGCGTGAGCGCAAGCGCTCTGGTTGAGCCCACCTACCGCAGCGAGCCGGTGTATGCGCGCACGCTGGGGCCGGAGGTAGCGGATCTGGCGCGGCTGGCCTCCTTCGGGCCCGACCCGGAGCAGGAACTCATCCTCGACGCGGTGTTCGCCCTCGACAAGCGGGGCAAGTCGGCCGCGTTCGAGACCGCCGCGGTGGTGGGCCGTCAGAATCTGAAGACCGGCGTGATGAAGCAGATCGCGCTCGGCTGGCTGTTCCTGACCGATGAGCGGCTTGTGGTGTGGTCGGCGCACAAGTTCGAGACGGCGCAGGAGTCGTTCAGGGATCTTGTAGAGCTGATCGACGGCTCGCCGCATTTGTCGCGGCGGGTGAAGGCGATCCACCGGGGCAATGGTGACGAGGCGATCGAACTCGTCGGTGACCGGCGGCTGATCTTCAAGACCCGTACGAAGGGCGGCGGCCGGGGCCTGTCCGGGGACAAGGTCTTCCTCGACGAGGCGTTCGCGCTTCAGCCGATGCACATGGGTGCGCTGCTGCCGACCTTGTCGGCGCGGCCGGATCCGCAGGTCGTGTACGGGTCGTCGGCCGGGCTGGCGGAGTCGGTGGTGCTGCGCGGGGTCCGGGACCGCGGCCGGGCCGGTGCGGATGCGCGGCTCGCCTACTTCGAGTGGTGCGCGCCGCCGCCGCAGGAAGCGTGCCGGGACGGCGCGAAGTGCACCCACGCGCTCGACGCGAAGGGCTGCGGCTGCGACAGGCCGGAACTGTGGCAGCAGGCCAACCCGCAGCTCGGCCGCAGGATCAGCCTCGACTTCATGGCGGCGGAGCGGCGCGCGCTGCCGCCGGCGGAGTTCGCCCGCGAGCACATGGGCTGGTGGGACGAGCCCGCCGGCGGGCTCGTCCCGATCACGCCGGAGGCGTGGGCGTCCGGCGCGGATGGGGAGTCGCAGGTTCAGGACCCGGTGGCACTCGCCGTGGACATCACGCCGGACCGGTCGATGGCCGCGATCAGTGCGGCGGGCAGGCGTGCGGACGGGCTGACGCACGGCGAGCTGGTCGACCACCGTCCCGGTACCGGGTGGATCGTGGACCGGCTGGTGGAGCTGGCGACGAACTGGCGGCCGTGCGCGGTGGTGCTGGATCCGGGCGGCCCGGCCGGGTCGCTGGAGAAGGAGCTGAACGAGCGAGGCTTCCAGACCGAGCCGACGGGCGATGAGTGGCGGCTGCACCTCGTCGGCACCCGGGAGTACGCGCAGGCCTGCGGCGCCCTGGTCGACGACGTGAACAACGGCCGGTGGCGGCACCTGAACCAGGGACCGCTGAACACCGCGGTGGAGGGGGCGCGGACCCGCCCGCTGGCGGAGGCCTGGGCATGGTCGCGCAGAAACAGCGAGGACGACATCTCGCCGCTGGTGTCGGTCACCTTGGCGCGGCACGGCTTTGCGACGCACGGCGTGGCCGAGGACCCGGAGCCCTTCGCGATGTGGGGCTGAATGAGGAGAGAAGGCGGCGTGGCGGTGTGGACGGACCGGGTGCCGGTCGACGAGATCAGTGAGCGGGCCCGAAAGGTGTCGTTCGCGCGGACGGCGCTGACCGTGTTGGCGGGGCTGCTGTTCGGGCTCGGCTGGGTGGTGGCGCGCGCGTTCCGGGTGGCATGGACCGCGGTGGTGTGGTGCGCGGTGGCGGTACAGGTGGGCTGGCGCGAGGGCATCGCGCGGTCGGCTACGAGTGAGGAGCCGACGCCGTGAGCGAGCAGGCTGACGTCCCGGAGGCGCTCGCCGTGAAGCGACTCACGGCCTATGCGCCCGTGACGGCCGAGCAGTTGGTGGACGCGGGATTGCCGCTGCCTGAGGGCATGGCACTGTCCCCGGAGCTTCCGCGCCCTTCGTGGTACCGGCGCCGTCGCCGGGCGTGGCTGCGCGCCGTCCAGACACTGCGAGAGCGCCTCGGGCTCTGGATCGCCGGTTACGACCCTGACGAGGGGGACCGGTGAGCGAACAGGTGAACGTCCGGATCGTCGAGGCGCAGCTGAGTGTCGTCCGGCCGGGAGACAAGGTGCTGGTCCGCATGCAGCGTGACCTCACTCCTGGGCAGGTGCGAGACGTCGCCGAGCAGCTTCGGGAGCGGATGCCCGACGTCGATGTCTGTGTGATCTGCGGGGTGGACGGGATCGACGTGTACCGGGCTGGTTCGCCTGTTGAGGGCGAGCCTGGCTGATGGCGTCGCTTCTGGAGCGGATCGCCGCTGCCCAGGGTGGGACCGCTCGGGGCCGGAAGGAGTTCAGCGAGCCGCCGCTGTGGGCGCTGGACGCCTACCGGGACGCCTACGGCGCGGGTCTGCTGCCCGACCGGGAGCAGATCGGCAACAACTTCGAGGCGTACGTCCAGGGCGCGTTCAAGACCAACGGGCCCGTGTTCTCCTGCATCCTCGCGCGCGCGATGGTGTTCTCCGAAGCCAGGATGCTGTTCCAGCGGCTTCGGCAAGGACGGCCCGGCGACCTGTTCGGCACGGGCGACCTGTCGCTGCTGGAGACGCCCTGGCCCGGCGGCACCACGGGCGAGTTGCTGGCGCGCATGGAGTTCGACGCCAGCCTCGCAGGGAACTTCTACGCCACCACCGCCGACAACGCGGGCAGGCTCGGCAAGGCCGCGAAGGGCCCGGGTCGGCGCGTCGTGCGGATGCGGCCGGACTGGGTGACCCTCATCATCAGCTCCGCTTCCGAGGACCCGTGGGCGCTGGACGCCCGGGTGGTCGGCCTGCTGTACGAGCGGCGCACCGGTTACTTCACGCCGACGGGCGCGCCGTCACCGGGCGCAGTGGTGCTGCTGCCGGACGAGGTGGCGCACTTCAGTCCGATCCCCGACCCGATCGCCCGGTTCCGCGGCATGTCGTGGCTGACCCCGGTTGTCCGGGAGATCCAGGCGGACAACTCCGCCACCACACACAAGGACGCCCTCTTCCGCAACGGGGCTCGCCCGTCGATGGTGGTGCGCTTCGACCGGGGTGTCGCGCGGGACAAGTTCGACGAGTTCGTCACCCGCTTCAAGGCCAGCCATCAGGGCGGCGAGAACGCTGGCAAGACGCTGTTCCTGGGTGGCGGCGCGGATGTCACACCCCTGACGTTCAACTTGCGGGACCTGGAGTTCTCCCAGGTGCAGGGCAAGGGTGAGTCTCGTATCGCGTCGGCGGCCGGAGTGCCGCCCTCTTGGGTCGGTTTCTCAGAGGGGCTTCAAGGTTCAGCCCTGAACGCTGGAAATTTTGCGGCCGCACGCCGAAGGTTCGCGGACGGGACCGTAAGGCCGTTGTGGCGGCAGGCTGCTGCCGCTCTGCAAACCCTGGTGCCCGCCCCCGCCGCGTCCCGCCTCTGGTACGACGCCCGCGATGTCGCCTTCCTGCGGGAGGACCGCAAGGACGCCGCCGAGATCCAGGGCCGGCAGGCGCAGACGATCCGGACTCTCACCGACGCCGGTTACACCCCCGAGTCCGTGAAGGCCGCCGTCCAGGCCGAGGACTGGACGCTTCTGGAACACACGGGCTTGTTCAGTGTCCAGTTGCAGCCGCCCGGTACCGGCCAGGCCCCGACCGAGCCCCCCGCCCTCCCGAGCGGGCGCAGCACCACCGACGACGACCCGGAAAGCGAGGACGTGTGATGGACACCAAGACCCTGTGCCGGGTCGAGATCAAGGACGAGGCCAAGGGGGAGGTCACCGCGGTGTTCGCGACGCTCGGTGTGCGCGACCACGACGGCGATTTCACCCGGGAGGGCGCGTTCACCGACGGTGCCCCCGTACGCATCAGCGCCTACGGCCACAAGTCGTGGCAAGGCCAGCTGCCCGTCGGTAAGGGCGTCATCCGCGTGAAGGGCAAGCGGGCCATCCTCGAAGGCCAGTTCTTCATGAACACCACCCACGGCCGCGACACCTTCGAGACCGTCAAAGCCCTGTCGGAGGACGGGCTTCAGGAGTGGTCCTACGGCTTCGACATCGACGAGTACGCGTTCGGTGAGGTCGACGGGCAGCGGGTGCGATACCTCGACAAGCTGACCGTGCACGAGGTGTCCCCGGTGCTGCTCGGCGCCGGCATCGGCACCCGCACCCTGTCGGCGAAGGGCCGCGACCGCGAACCGGTGCCCGCCCGGCCGGCCGCGGCGGTGCCTCCCGTGAAGGGGGCCATCCCCGTGCATGAGACCGAGACCGTCTCCCGCTCGTGGGATGCCGCTGCGATGAAGGCCGCCCTGCCCGACGACGCCCGCCCGTCCCAGCTGCGCACCGTGTTCGCATGGGTGGACCCGGACGGCGACCCCGAGGTGAAGTCCAGCTACAGGTTCGCGCACCACCACGGCGTGGACGGCCCGGCCAACCTTCGGGCCTGCCAGGCCGAGATCGCCAAGCTGAACGGGGCGCGCGGTGGCGCGGACCTTCCCGAGGCGGACCGCAAGGCCGTCTATGACCACCTGGCCGGGCACCTGCTGGAGTCCGACCGGGAACCCCCGAAGCTGCGGGACCGCGGCCCCGGGCCCATCAAGAGCCAGACCCTCAACGAGGAACTGGCCGAAGCCCTCGCGTATGTGTCGGGGGCTATCGAAAGCGCGTCCAGGGTGGTCGCCCTGCGTGCGGAGAAGGGCAAGACGCTGTCCCGAGGCAACACCGAACTCCTGGGCTGGATCGGTGACGACCTCAAGCGTCTGGACGCCCTGCTCACCACTCCACCTGCGGGAACGGTCAGTGACGAGGAACTCGCCTCCGTCTTCCTGGCCGGACTCGCTCGTCTGCACGAAGGAGCGAACCGATGACGGCGACACTGGACGCCGAGAGGGTCATCGAGTTCCCCGCGCTCGTCGAGGCGAAGAACGCGCTCGACGCGAAGCGGGACGAACTCGCGAAGATTTTCACCGAGGCCGGCCCCGACTACGACATGACCCTGGTGAAGTCCATCTCGGGCGACACCCACGCCAAGGTCGACCACATCCGCACCCTGAACACGGAGATCGACGAGCGGAAGAGCAAGGTCGACGAACTCCTGGTCGTCGCCCGCGCCGCGGCTGTCGCCAAGCAGGGCGACGGCGGTGAGAAGGGCTCGGAGCCGGACGACCGCAAGAACACGGGACGGTCTCCGCAGGACAAGGGCGCGGGCTCACTGAAGGCCTTCGGCCGTCTGTTCGTCGAGTCGCCCGCGTTCAAGCAGTTCGCGCGGGGGGCCGGCGGCGGCCCGCAGGCGAGCATCGACATCGAGCTGAAGACGCTGTTCTCCACGGGCTCGTGGGAGCCGGAGACCACCCGTACGGGCCGGATCGAGATGTTCCCCACCCGGCCGGCGCCGCGCGTCGCGGACCTGGTCCCGCAGACCACCACCATGCAGGCCGCGGTGGTCTACATGGAGGAGACGACGTACGGCAACACGGCGGCGGAGACCGCCGAGGGCGACCAGTTCCCCGAGGCGATCCTGGGCCTGGAGGAGAAGTCTCAGCAGGTGCGGAAGATTCCCGTGTTCCTGCCGGTGACGGAAGAGACGTTCGAGGACGAGCCGCGCGCCGAGTCGTACGTGCAGAACCGTCTGCCGTTCATGATTCGGCAGCGGCTGGACCTTCAGATCCTGCGCGGCAACGGCACCGCGCCGAACCTGCTCGGCACGGAGAACGTGTCGGGCATCCTGTCGCAGGCCAAGGGTGCCGACCCGGTACCGGACGCCCTGTACAAGGGGATGCGCCGCATCCGCGACACCGGGTTCGCGGAACCGTCCGTCGTGTTCATCACCCCGGAGAACTGGGAGCCGGTGCGGCTGCTGCGCACCGCGGACGGCATCTACATCTGGGGCCACCCGAGCATGCCGGGGCCGGCCACCATCTGGGGTGTGCCCGTCGTGGAGACCACGGCCGCGCCGTCCACGAAGGCGCTGCTGGGCGACTACACCAACTTCTCGGAGCTGGCCGTCCGCCGCGGCATCGACGTGCAGGTGTCCAACAGCCACGGCGACTTCTTCGTCCGCGGCAAGCTCGCTGTCCGCGCGGACATCCGCTGCGCCGTCATCCACTACCGTCCGACCGCGTTCTGCGAGGTCACCGGCCTGTGACCGCCGTGAGGGGAGGGCACACCGCCCTCCCCTCCTGCATCGAAGGAGCAAAGCAATGCCCTACACGGGTGGATACCCGCGCGCCACGGAACTGAAGGCGGTGCGCGGCCGGTACGACTTCGCGGTGGACGGCGGCGCCGTTGGTGACATCGACCTCACCAGCCTCGCGCAGATCCCCGCCAACGCGGTCGTCCTCGGCGGGTTCGTCGAGGTGGACACGGCCGTGGTCGGTTCCGGAGCGAGCCTGGCGGTCAAGGTGGAGGGCGCGGCCGACATCGTGGGCGTCGCGGCAGTGTCCGGCGCGCCCTGGTCGACGACCGGCCGTAAGTCGGTCATCCCCGTGTTCACCGGGGCGACGACCGTCAAGACCACGGCCGCGCGGAAGATTCAGGCGACGGTGTCGGCGGCGGTGCTCACCGCCGGCGCCTTCGACGTCGTGCTGTTCTACGTCGAGCTGCCCGACTGATGGTCTCAGCGCAAAGGGTCACGGTCAGCTCAGCGGCCGTGGCCCTGAACACGGCGAGCACCGCAGGCCAGCAGCTCACGATCCGCAACACCGACGCCACCAATGCCGCGGATCTTGGTGGGTCGGATGTGGTGGCCGACGAAGGGTTCCCCCTGGCGGCCGCCGCCCAGGTGACGGTCGACCTCGCGCCGGGTGACGTGCTGTATGCGATCCGCTCGACTGCCAACGATGTGGTGCTCGGGGTCCTGCGCACCTGAGAGGAGAGGTAATGCCGATCATCGAGGGGGCCATCCCCCGCGACGCCGTCACTCAGGCGATCGTTGCCGGTGCGGCGGCCGGGAACATCACGGTCACCGGCATCAAGACGCGGGACCGGCTGGTGTCGGTGCTGCGTGCGGTCGGCGGCGGCACGGACGTCACCGACGTCACCGACCTGAGCAGCGAGTTCGCCATCACGGCGGCGGACACCATCAACAACACGGGCGGTACGGCGACGACCGGCAGCAAGCTGATCGTCACGTACCTGTCGGTGGGGTGAGGACATGGCAGACACCGGCGGCCCCGTGGTGGCCGATCAGCGGCTGTATCTGACCCGCGACAGGACGCGCGTGGTGCCGGACGGGGACCCCGAGGCACGGTCGCTGTTCTGCACCCCGGGGTCGACGATTCCGCGCGAGCAGGCCGCCCGCTACGGCCTGCTCGCCGCCCCGGAGCCCGCACCCGACGCGGAGGAAGCGGCGGAGGCGGACAGGGAACCGGAAGCACCGAAGCAGCGCACGGCACAGGCCAGGCCCCGGACGGCCCGCACCAAGCCCCGCACCGCTGCCGGCGGCAAGAGCGACGACGGCGAGAAGTGAGCGGCTGATCCGTGCCCGGCTTCGCGACGCTCACCGACACTTTCGACGACGGGGTGGTCGACCCCGTGAAGTGGGTGGGCTCGTACGGCGACATCGAAGAGGCCGGGGGCCGCGCCCGCGTGCCGTGCACCACGGCGTTCTCTGCCTACCAGTCCGCAGTGGTCTACACGCTCGCGGAGTCCCAAGTCGCCTGCCGTGTCTACGCGCCGGCCGCCGGGGGCGCAGCTGTGGAGGCCCTTGCCGAGCTGCTCGTCGTCACCTCCGTGGGCGGCACGGATGGCGGGTTCAGTATCAACGCGGTCACGGGGCAGATGCGGCTGATCTCCCGGGTGGGTTACGCCGACGCCGGCGAGGTCGTGTTGGCCTACGACCCGGGCGCGCATGCGTGGCTGCGGCTGCGCGAGGCCGCGGGGAGCCTGCTGTGGGACACGTCTACGGACGGCGCCACGTGGACGACGCGGCGTACCGCGGCCTCCCCGGCCTGGACGGCCGACGCCAACCTCAGCGTGATCCTCGCCGGGCACCGCGACAGCGGCATCGACGACTTCAGCGAGTTCGACAACTTCAATGTGATGCGCCGCGCGCGCCTGACCCCGGCCGCCCCGGCGGCCCCCGCCCTGGCGCCGCTTGCGCGCGCCGTGCCCACCATGAGCGGGGTGTGATCGATGTACGACCTCGGTGATGTGATGCCGCTCGGCGTCACCGTCAAGGACGGCGGCGGCACCCTCGTCAACGCGGGCTCCATGGCGCTCACGATCACCCTCCCCGACGGGACGACGGTCACCGTTGACCCGGTTACGCCCGTCTCGACCGGCACGTACACCTATGACTACGCGGCGACGCAGGTGGGCCGGCATGTGGTGCGCTGGGTCGCCACCGGGGCCTACGCGAACGCCTACACGGATGTGGCCGATGTTCGGGGCGCCGATCCGCGCTTCCTGTTCTCCCACGCGGACGCGAAGAAGCACCTGAACATCGACGCCGGCGACACCGGCGACGACGAAGAGATCCGCGACTGGAACGCGGCCACCGCCTTCATCGTGGAGTACTTCGTCGGCCCCGTCGCCCGACGCACCGTGGTCGAACGGCACCGCGACCGCCGCATGACCTCGATCGTGCTGCGGCAGGTTCCTGCCCTCTCGCTCACGTCCGTGGAGCCCGTGCTGACGAACGGTGTCTCCTACGACGTCTCCGGCCTGGACCTCGACGAGGAAACAGGCGAGGTGCTCCGCCTCGATGGCGGCCACTTCACCGGCCCACTGCGTGTCGCCTACGTCGCCGGCCGTGCCGTCCCGACGCCGAACATTGCGCAGGGCGGGCGCATCATCCTCCAGCACCTGTGGCTCACCCAACGCGGCCGGATGGGCGCCGTCATGGGCGGCAGCAGCGACTACGACATCTCCGAGCCCATCCCCGGTCTCGGCTATGCGGTACCGAACCGGGCGCTGGAGCTACTGCAACCCGACCGTCGAGCTCCGGAGGTGGCGTAGATGGCATCCAGCCGTGTCCCCGACCTCATCGACAACTTCCTCGCCGTGCTCAAGGCAGCCCCGGGACTGAGCGACGTGCAGGTCGTCGACGGGCCCCTGGTCAGCGGAACGGCCGTCCGCGAGCAACTGTTCGTCGGCTACGACGCAGACCCGGAAGGCGAAGCGCAAGCGGCGTCGACCACCCAGACGTGGGCGGGGCTCGGGGCGAAGGCGAAGAACGAGGACATCGAGCTGACGTGCGCGGTGCTCGTGCGGAAGGGCTCCACCGACGTCAGGACACTGCGCGTGCGCGTCTACGAGATCTTCGCCGAGGTGGAAGCCGTCGTCCGTGCGGATCCCTCCCTGGGGCTCCCTCCACCCTCGGTGTGCGCCGTCACCGACACCAGCTTCCGCACCCCGCAGACCCCTGACGGCATCGAGGGCCGCCTGCTGTTCACTCTCGCCGCCACACCCACCCGGATCTAGGAGGCCCGTGATGAGCGCCGTACGCCTGCGCAACCTCGGGGAGGCCGTGCACCTGTACGCGCCCCCGGGAAGCCCCAACGCCCTCCCGGTCGACCACGACCAGGTCGTCACCGTCGCCGGGCCCATGGAGGAGACCGACGACGCCTACGTGTGCGGAGAGGGCGGCCAGGCCCGCGCCTTCCCCAAGTCCCGCTGGGCGGTGGAGCAGGCGCCGACGGCGAAGAAGACGGCCGCGAAGGCTGCTGACGAGAAGGGTGGTGACCGCTGATGGCCACGGGGTCCGGTCTCGATGCACAGATCATGGTCGGCGCCGAGTCGACGTGGGGGACTGCGGTCACTCCCGACCACAGCTACGAGTTCAACGACGAGTCGCTGAAGCGCGAGCCGACGTGGCTGGAGCCGACAGGGCTGCGGGTGGGGCAGAAGTACAAGCGGGCGGGCCGGGTGACCGTTTCCCGCGAGTCCGTCTCCGGTGATGTGACGCTGGAGCACGCCACGAAGGGCATGGGCCTGCTGTGGAAGCACGCCCTCGCCTCGGGCGCGGTGCCCACGCAGATCGCCGCGACCGCCGCGTACGAGCAGATTCACGTTCCCGGCGACTTCCGGGGCCTCGGTCTGACGGTGCAGGTGGGCCGTCCGGAGCCGTCCACGGGCACGGTGCGGCCGTTCACCTACGCCGGGTGCAAGATCGGGTCGTGGGAGCTGAATGTCTCCGACAACGCGATCCCCACGCTGAAAGTCAGCTTCGACGGGCGGGGCGAGAACACCGCGACCGCCTTGGCCGCTGCCGCCTACCCGGCCGGCAGCCACGTCTTCAGTTTCGCGAACGCCTCGCTGACGCTGGGCGGCACGGTGGACACGACCGGCGGCAAGACCACGGTGTCCGGGGCGACGGCGGTCGCGACCGTCGTCACCCAGGCCACGGTGACCGGGGCCGCACCCATGGCGACGGAGCGTTTCGGCATCGGCAACGCGGGCCTGAAGTCGGAGCAGCTGGAGAACAACACCCCCACCATCACCGGGTCGCTGGCAGCGGAGTTCAACAAGACGGAGCTGTACGACGTCTACACGAACAACACCACCACCGCGCTGGTGCTGCTGCTGGAGGGCGAGGACATCGAGGCGGGCAACCTCGAAACCCTGGAGATCATCCTTCCGGCGGTGAAGCTGAAGGCCGCCGCGCCGAACGTGGGCGGCCCGGACATCGTGCAGATGTCCACGGACATCGAGGCGTACGACGACGAAACCAACCCGCCCATCCAGGTGCGGATCATCGCCGCCGATACGAGCCTGTAGGGGAGGCGCTGTGATCAAACTGACTGTTGAGGGCGTCGTCTACGAGTTCGATCAGGAGAAGCTGCTGATCGGCGAGGCCCGCGAGATGAAGACTCTGACCAGGCTGTCGCCGCGGCGGTGGGGCGACGGCGTCGAAGAGGGCGACCCGGACGCCGTCGCCATCACGATCTACCTCGCGAAGAAGCGCGCCGGCGAGACCCTGCGGTTCTCCGAGCTGGACAGCCTCGACTACGCCGACATCCAGCTGGAAGTGCTCGACGAGGCCGCCCCGGCCGATGGAGAGCGTCTCGCGGAGGCTGTCGGCGACGTTCAGCGGGCGGCGGAGGCCGCCGTCCAGCGGGCCGCAGCGGACCCTACGCCGCCGCCCGCTGGGACGACCCCGACGGACGGTACTGGCGCTACCTCGCCCCCTTCGCCTACTACTTCAAGTACCACCCCGACGACATCGGACGCCTGACGCTCGCCGAGTTCGACCACCTCGCGCAGGCGGCCGATCAGCTCGCCAAAGACGCCAGCGGAATCGACGACTGACGTGAAGGGGGACGCCGTGGTCGCGGACTTCGAGATGCGAACCGGGAGGGACCTGACACGGATCGCGCGTGAGCTGCGGGCCATGAACAACCCGGAGCTGAAGAAGCGCTTCAGCAACGAACTGCGGCAAGCGGCCAAGCCGATGGTGCCTGCGGTGAAGCAGGCGATCCGGCAGATCCCCTCCAAGCAGGGCTACACGGCGGACGGGTTGCGCGGCCGTATGGCGCGGGCCGTAAAGCTGGAAGTGCGCACCACGGGCCGGGACGCAGGTGTGCGCATCCGGGTCGACGGCCGCAAGATGCCCAGCGGCGACAAGTCCCTCCAGGCCTACATGGAGGGCGTCAAGAAGCCCTGGCGGCACCCCGTGTATGGCAACCGGGAGGTGTGGGTGCGGCAGTCCCCGAAGCCGTACTTCTACCGGACTGTCGAGTCGATGGGACAGCGGGCCCGCCAGGGCGTCAACCGGGCCATCGACCGGGTCGCCGACGACATCACGTAGCCCGCCCGTACGCCCCGTAACGCATCGCACTGCTTCCGCACTGACCGGCGCTGCCGCGCCCCGACCCCTGTGAGGGGAGGTGGCGCGGCGTGTCCACGCGTACCACCCGGGTCGTCTACGACCTCGTCGCGAGGGACCGCGCCACCCGCACGTTCGGCCGTGTCGGGGGCGCGGCGAACGGTCTTGCCCGGACCGGCGCCACGGTCGGCGCGGCCCTCAAGACGGGCTTCGCGGTCGGCGCGGTCGCCGCCGGCGGTCTCGGCTTCGCCACGCTCAAGGCCAGTGGCGACTTCGAGAAAGCAATGAATCAAGTCAGGGCCGTCACCAACGCGTCCGGAAAAGACTTCACCGACCTGCGCGACCAGGCCAAGGAACTTGGCGCCACCACGAAGTTCTCCGCCACCCAGGCCGCTGAAGGCATGGGCTTCCTGGCGATGGCCGGATTCCAGACCAAGGACATCATGGACGCGATGCCGGGCGTGCTGTCGCTGGCCTCCGCCGGGAACATGGATCTGGGCCGGTCCGCGGACATCGCCTCCAACATCCTCACCGGCTACGGGTTCAAGGCCAAGGAGACCGCCCGCGTCGTCGACGTGATGGCGAAGACCTTCACCAGCACGAACACGGACCTTGAGCAGCTCGGTGAGGCCTTCAAGTACGCCGGGCCTGTCGCCAAGAGCGCTGGTCTCGACTTCGAGGAGACCTCGGCGGCGCTCGGCCTCATGGGGAACGCCGGCATCCAGGCGAGCATGGCCGGAACCGCGCTGCGCGGCACCGTCACGCGTCTGCTGGCGCCGACAAAGAAGATCCAGACCACGCTGGACGACCTCGGTGTCACGGTCACGGACTCGACGGGCAAGCTGCTGCCGCTGAACGAGATCGTCAAGCAGCTGGAGAAGTCCGGTGCGACGACCGGCGACATGATGACGATCTTCGGTCAGCGTGCGGGCCCGGCGATGCTGGCGCTCGTCGACCAGGGCTCGGGTGCGCTCGTCGACCTGACGAAGAAGCTGGAGGGTGCCGGGGGTACCGCCGACCGCATCGCGAAGATCCAGATGGAAGGTCTTCAGGGCCAGTTGGTCTCGCTCAAGAGCGCCTGGGAAGGCCTCATGATCGAGATCGGTGACCTCGGTGTGCTCAACCTCGCTACCGGTGCGGTGGAGGGCGTGACGACCGCCACGCGTGGTCTGGCGGGCTTCGTCGAGCACCACGGCCTGCCCGCGATCGAGACGTTCCGCGAGAAGTTCACGGACTTCGTGCCCGTCGAGAAGATCAAGCGGGGCTTCTCGGACGCCAAGGAAGCCGTCGGTGACTTCTTCGCGGGCCTGGCGCCGTCGAAGGGGCCCGTGCTGCCGTCGCCGATGCTGAAGGCGCCTCAGGCGCCCGCGTCGATTGCGCTGCCCGCGCCGCAGAAATCCGACGCGCAGGCGTGGGGCGAGACGATCCGTCAGGCCTTCCAGGGCGGCATCGAGAACCTCGACTGGGGCAAGCTGGGCAGCTCGCTCGGTAAGGGCCTGTCGTCGGCGATCGGCTGGGTCGGCAAGAACGCCGCCAACCTCGGCCGGAAGATCATTGAGGTCTTCTCGAAGATTGACTGGGTGGATGTCGGCAAGCAGGCCGGCAAGGCCGCCATCCCCTTCGTCATCGGCTTCGTGATCAACCTCTTCGAGCCGCTGTTCAGCGCTGCTTTCTGGAGTAAGCACTGGAAGGACGTCCTCCTCGCGATCGCCTTCGCGATCCCGGTCGGACGGCTCTTCGGCGCCCTCGCGAAGGTCTTCAGCAAGATCCCCTTCCTGAAAATCTTCTCGCCGCTGTTCTCCGGCATCGGCAAACTAGGAGGGTTCATCGAGAAGGGCTTGGGCCGGTTCGTCCTCAAGCCCCTCGGGAAGTTCGGCAAGGCCATCTGGGACGGGATCGTCAAGGGCTTCACGACGGTCTTCCCCAGCACCGCCGGGAAGCTGGGCGAGTTCCTCGGGAAGCTGGCCCTCAACATCCTTGGCTACGCGGGCCGGTTCGCTGCTGCCGGACAGCGGCTGATCACGGGCCTGGGCAACGGCATCCTGCGGATCGGTGGCGGGATCGGCGAGTGGATCGGCAAGATCATCGGCTGGCTCGTCAAGCCATTCGCTCAGGCCGGATCGTGGCTGCTCAAGCGTGGCGGCCAGGTCGTCGGCGGCCTGAAAACCGGCGCCGTCAATGCGGCGAAGGGCATCGGCTCCTGGGCGTGGCGCACCATCGTCCAGCCGCTCGTATCCCGCTTCGTATCGGCGGGATCCTGGCTTGTCGCCCGGGGCCGGTCGCTGGTCACCGGGCTGAAGAACGGCGCGGTGGCGATCGCGAGGAGTATCGGCTCGTGGGCGGTCCGGACGATCGTCACGCCGGTCACGTCCCGGTTCACCAGCGCGGGCTCGTGGCTCGTCAGTAGGGGCCGTTCGCTGGTCACCGGCCTCAAGAACGGCGTCATTGCCATCGCCAGGACGATCGGGTCGTGGACTCGGTCCCGTGTGATCAGCCCGGTGACCGGCGCCTTCAAGAATGCTGGAACGTGGCTGAAGTCCGCGGGGGGCTCCCTGATCTCCGGCCTGAAGAACGGCGTTGTCGGCGCGGTCCGGGGAATCGGAGCGTGGGCCAAGTCGCACATCGTCGACCCCGTCGTGAACGCGGTGAAAAAGTTCTTCGGCATCCGCTCCCCGTCGACGGTGTTCGCCGGGATCGGCGGCTTCCTCGTCAAGGGCCTCGTCAAGGGCATGGGCGTCAGCGGCGGTGCCATCGCGAAGAAGGTCTTCGGGGACATGCCCTCCGCGCTCGCGGGGATCGTCGGCAAGGGACTGGTGTCCATCACCAGCCTGCCGGGCAAGGCGCTGAAGGCGCTCGGCGGCGTCGCCGGGAAGATCGGCGGCTTCTTCTCGGATCTCTTCGGCGGAGGGGGCGGGGGCAGTGTCGGCACGGGCGTCAGCCGGTGGGCGCCGGTCGTGAACACCGTCCTCGGCATGCTCGGTGCGCCCGCGTCGGCGCTCGGCCCGGTCCTGAAGCGGATCGAGATGGAGTCCGGCGGCAACCCCAGCGCCATCAACGACTGGGACATCAACGCCCGCCGCGGTGATCCCTCGCGCGGGTTGATGCAAACCATCGGGGGGACGTTCAACGCCTACGCCGGCCCCTTCAGGGGGCGCGGCATCTACGACCCCTTGGCGAACATCTACGCGGGCGTCAACTACGCCATGCACACCTACGGCCGGAACTGGGTCAACGTCATGACCAGGCCCGGAGGGTACGACTCCGGCGGTGTGGCGACCGGGGTGGGCTTCCTGCCGAAGTACACGCCGAAGCCGGAACGTGTCCTCAGCCCTCGCCAGACCGCCTCGTTCGACCGGCTCGTCGCTCTGCTCGAACGCGGCGGCATGGGCGCAGGAGGCAGCGAGGTGCGAGTGTTCATCGGCGACCGGGAGATCCGGGACATCGTCCGCGTCGAGACGAAGCCCATCGTCAACGACGCCGTCGACCGGGCCGCGTTCCGGCAGAAGGTCGGGTACCGCTGATGGGCATCGCGTTCGTCAGTACCGGCGGCCAGGCCACCGGGACGACCAGCATCACCCCGGGGATTCCCGGTGGTTCGTCGGCCGGGCAGCTCGCCGTGCTGCAAGTCGTGTCCGGGCACCCTGACGAGGCTGTGCCGTCGACGCCGTCCGGGTGGACACGCGTGGGGACGTTCTCCGGCGGCGGCGGCACCTTCGGCTCCGGGACCGGCCCAAGACGCCTGACATGGTTCGTACGTGTCCTGGCGGGCTCGGACCCCGACCCCATCGTGACCCTGGCATCCGGTGCGGACGTGACCATTGGTGGCCGCATCGTCACCCTGTCCCGCTCGGCCGGAGTCGGCTGGCTGTGGGCCGCCACGTTCGGCGACGACACCACCAGCGGCACCAGCTTCTCGGCGGTCTGCCAGAGCGCGCTCACCTTCCGGCCCGGCGACTTCGTCAACCTCGGCTACACCCTGCCGTCCGGCACGACCGACATCAGCGCCGAGGGGGTCACCGCGCCCGGCATCACCTTCGGCGCGGTGACCGAACGCGCGGACAGTGGTACCGGCACCGGCAACAACGCCCGCAACTGCCAGGCGACCGCACTGGTAACGACGGGCACGGCCAGCGCCATCGCAACCGTCACCGGCACTCTGTCCACGGCCCGCACCGGCGTTGCCGGGGTGCTGCGCCTGCGGGAGGACGTGCCCAAGGGTGACATCACCGCCACCCCCCAGAGCGTGTTCCCGCCCCGCAACCTGGTCGCGGTCACCGAGATGGCCGCCGGGGACGTCGTCGTCGCCACCCTCTTCCGGGAGGTCGACGGCGAACTCACCGAACTGCGCGCCGCCAGCGATGTGGACGTCACAGGGCAGGACGCGCTGGTCCGCGTCGACGGCGAACAGCCGCTCGGGGTGGCCGTCGCCTACGCGGCCCGCCTCATCGACAGCCTCGGCGACGAATCCCTCATCTACTCCGGCCCGATCACGTCGACCGTCGACAGCGACGTCCTTTCCGACGCCGTACGCGGCGTGGGCGCGAAGGTGTTCATCGAGGCGTGGCCGGAGTTCAAGCGCACCCGCGACGCCACCGTGTTCAACGTCGGCGGCCGTCTGGTGACCCAGGGGCGGCCCCGGTCGAAGGCACAGTCCACGATCACGGTGTCCACCGACACAGAGGCGGACGGCGACGACTTGCAGGAGACCCTCGACGGCCTCACCGAAGGTGTGCTGTTGCTCCGCAAACAGGTCACCGCCGCGAAGGTCGACGGGCACCTTGCGCTGCTGAACGACGGTGAGCGGCCGAACTGGCAGACCGCGTACGAGGAATGGGACCTGGAGGTCGCACAGTCCGAGGCGTGGCCCGACGATCTCGAAGCGTCGGGATTCACGCTTCAGGACTTGGCCGACAACTTCTCGACCCTCCAGGACCTGGCCGACTCCTTCGCGGGTCAGACACTGCTCGACGTGGCCCTGTACGACTTCGGGAGTTGACGTGCTGGACATGTCGGCCGAGGCCCTGAAGATCGTGCAGGGCAGCTTCACGATGCTGGTGCGCGCGGAGTCGTGGAGAGACGGTGAGCTGCTCGCCGCGGACATCCCCGTGGCTGACGGCTCCGAAGAGCGCGACCGGTCGCTGAACGTGCCGGAGCGCGTGTCGCTGACGGTGCCGCGCCGGGACCGCGGTTTCAACTGGGACCCCCGCGACCCGGATCATCCGCTGGCGGCGTACGGGCAGCAGCTGCACGTCTCCTACGGCGTCGACCTCGGTAAGGGTTCCTTCGAATGGATCGACCGCGGCTGGTTCCTGGTCACCGAGTCGTCGACGGACGGCGACACCGTGACCGTCACCGCACAGGGCCTGCTCGCCCTGATCGACGAGGCCCGCTTCATCACTCCCTACCAGCCCGCTTCCGGTGACACCCTGGTGTCGACCGTGCGGGGCCTGGTCGAACCCGCGCTGACCGTGAGCTTCGACGGCAGCCTCGCGGACAGGTCGACTCCGCTGGGCATGCAGTGGGACGAGGACCGGCTCGGCGCGCTGACCGAGGTACTGGATGCGTGGCCCGCCGACGGCCGTGTCACCGAGGACGGCTACCTGCTCATCGAGCCCGTCACCGACATCGGCACACCGGTCCTCGATCTGACGGACGGCAGCGGCGGCACGGTGATGCGCTGGCTCGGCGGCAGCACCCGGGACGGCGCGTTCAACGTGGTCGTGGCTCAGGGCGAGGACGCGGACGGCAACCAGCTGCGCGGGACCGCCTACGACACGATCAGCCCGTACCGGATCGGCGGAAGTTTCAGCCCGCTGCCGGTGCCCTTCTTCTACGCCAGCCCGCTGCTGGCCACCGTCGCGCAGTGCCGCAAGGCCGCGGCATCACGGCTGGCCACGCTGCGCCGCACCGCCGACCGCATGGTGGAGGTGACGATGGTGCCTCACCCCGGTCTCGAACTGGGCGACACGGTCACAGCCACCAGCGAGAACCTGGACGGCGCGTGGTGCACGGTGGAGAAGTTCACGCTGCCGTACGCGCCGGGCGAGATGACCGCCACGATCCGGGTCCCGGCGGTCTGACATGGCGAACTGGGCGGCGAACCGGGTCAGCACAGCCGGACTCGGCAGCCTCGTCGGCGTCGCCCTCAGTGACGCCTCCGGCGGGGCCTGTCTGGCCAGCGTGCGCAGCACCATCACGACCGCCCGCGTCGTCGCCGGACTCACCGTCGCGACCGGTGACGCGCTCCTCATCGCCCGCGTCGGCTCCGTCTACTACGTGCAGGCCGTCATCCAGGCCGGGCCCGCCGTCCCGCCCACACTGCCCGAACCGGACGAGAACACCCCGCAGGCCCCGGACACCGGCGACAACGCCCCCGACCCCAAGCCGGCCGTGACGACGGGCACCCTGGTGTGTACGCCGGTGGCCACGTCGACGTGGCGCGACGGCAAATGGCGCACCGACATCGGCAGCTCGACATCCGCCGACACCTTGCAGGGCCGCTACAGCGGCTCGTCGTTCGGCCGCAACCACGGGTTCGCCTTCTACGGCAGCAAACCCCGCTCGCTGGCGGGGGCGACGGTCACGAAGGCCACCCTCAAGGTGCGGCGCCTGACGGCCGGGGACTACGCGAAGCGGACGCCGACGCTGCGCCTGGTCACCCAGGCCACCCGGCCGAGCGGCTTCCCGACGCTCAACGAATCCGCCTCCGGCCCGGCGCTCGCTGTCGGCTCCACCACGACATCGTTCGCGATTCCCAACAGCTGGGCGCAGGCCATCGTCAACGGCACGCGCGGCGGCATCGCGGTCTCGATCGGATCCGACAGCCCGTACATCCGGCTGGCGGGCAGGGCCGCATGGTCGGCGGCCTGGACCCTGACTCTCTCCTGGAGGCGCGGCTCGTGAGCCAGCAGACGAACAAGGGCATCGTATTTCCCGAGAGCGGAGACAACGTCCGTCTGTGGGAGTGGTTCTCGTCCCTGGCGTCCAGCGCCGACGCCGCGATCCCCGGCAACGTCGACGAGCAGGTGTTCACCTCGTCGGACACATGGACGAAGCCGGCTGGCGCCCTGTGGGTTGTCGTCGAGGTGCAGGCGGCCGGCGGCGGCAGCGGCGGCGTGGCGGCGACCGGCGCCGGGCAGGCGGGCTGCGCGGCCGGCGGGGCTGGGGGCGAGTATGCGCGCAGCGTGTTCCTGGCCTCCGTGTTGTCCAGCACGGTGGCGGTGACCATCGGGGCGGGCGGGGCGGGCGGGACGGCGGGAGCCAACGCGGGAAGTACGGGCGGCAGTTCCTCGTTCGGGGCGCTGGTGACGGCTGCGGGCGGTGGTGGTGGCGCGGGCGGCACGGCCACCAGCGGGGGCATCAACACCGCCGGGGGCGGGGGCGGCACCGGCGGCGCGGGCGGAAACGTGTACGTGCGCGGCGACGACGGCGGCAACGGTGTCGTTGCCGGTGCGTTCCCGCTGAAAGTCAACTTCGGTGGCGGGTCGATGCTCGGATGCATCACGCGTGCGTCGCCGACGGCGTCCGGGTCAGCGGCGGGCATCGCAGGCCACCTGTACGGGGGTGGGGCGTCGGGCGGGTCCAATGCGGCATCTCAGGCCGCGGCGGCCGGTGTGGGCGGCGCGGACGGCGTGGTCATTGTTCGTACGTACACGGCATAGGAGCACGATGTGACGGTCTTCATTTCCGCAGCGGCCCGCAACGCCGCCGCTGACGCGGTCGTGGATCTCGTTGATGCGGGGGCGGCGGCGGGCACGCTTCAGATCCGCTCCGGCTCGCAGCCCGCCGGGCCGGACTCGGCGGCCACCGGCACCCTGCTCGCCACGGTCACCCTCGCCGATCCGGCGTTCGGTGCGGCCTCTGGGGGTGTGGCCACCCTGGCCGGAACGCCGCTGACAGCCACCGCCGTCGCGGACGGCACCGCCGCCTGGTTCCGCATCCTCGACAGCAACGGCGTGGCCCGTATCGACGGCAGCGTCGGCGTGTCCAGCGCCGACCTGATCGTCAACACCGTGACCGTGTCGACCGGCCTCGACGTCGAGATCACGGACGGGACCATCACGATGCCCGCCTCCGGGTGACCCATGGCCAAGCTCAGCACGCTCTACGACCCGTTCGACGGCGACGGCCTCGACACCACGCTGTGGAACGACTCTGTCGGCGTCACGCAAAGCCTCGGCGACGGGTACGCGGCCCTCGCGCCGTCCGGCGAATACGACAACTTCCTCGGCTTCACCCCGCCGTCCCGCGACTTCGCCGAGGACATCTTCGCCTGGGAGTGGACGTATCCGGTCGCGCCCACCTCCGGCACGGAGCAGTACTGCGGCATCAACAACGGCACATCTGGCGAGGAGTTCCAGTTCGGTCGGTTCTCCACGAGCCTGGGCTACTTCGTGGGCGCCGAGGATGGGTTCGTGCCCTGGTCGGACACCGATCACCGCTGGTGCCGTATCCGCACCACGACGACGCAGGTGTTCTTCGAGACGTCCGCCGACGGTTCCATCTGGGTCAACCCGTTCGAGGGTGGCGGCGGCGGTGTCGAAGCCCTGCCCGCCTGGGATCTGTCCCTCACTCAGGTTCACTTCATCAACGCCTTCTACACCGGCGCCGGCGGCGGGGACATGCGCGTCCACACCGTCGGCGTCGACTCCGCGACCCTGTCCGGCAGCCTCATGGGCGTCCTCGGCGGCATCAGTGCCCAGCTCGACGCGTCGCTGTCGTCGGCCGGGTCGGTCGCGGGCTCGCTCGCCGCCGTGGCGGCAGCCGCCGCCGGCCGAGTCGTCAGCCGCACCTCCCTCGGAGGCGTACTGGGCGGGATGACCGCGGCCATGGACGGCATGTTGGAGTCCAGTGCCGAGGACGTCACCGTGTCGGTCGGCCCCACCCGCATCGCAACGACCGGCGTCGGCACCACCGTACTCAGCCCCAGCATCGCGGACACGATCGTCGAGAGGAGCCCGTGATGCCGGACATCTACAACACGGCCACCGAATACACGTCCAACGCGCTGACGTTCACGCGCGGCGGGCCCACGCAGGTCACGGCGGTCGGTGTCTACCACACCACTGACGTCAACTACGTCCCCGCCGTCGTCGACTTCACCACCGTCCAGCTCATCGACGGCGTCACCAACCCCACCGACCCACTCGCCCAGGACGGCGTCGTCGACGTCGTGGCGCAGATCGGCCCCGCCGTCGGCGCCGACGTCTCGCTCGCGGCCGGCACGTACTACCGGTGGATCCTCATCCAGACGCAGGCCATCGGCCCCCGGCCCGGCGAGAACATCATCCGCAAGGCCCCCGACACCCTCGTCGTTCTGTAGGAGGCCTCGATGAACTTCCCCCTGTGGTTGTGGGCGATCCCCGCTGGAAGCTTCGCCGTGCTGGAGGGTCTTGCCATCGCCAACAAGCGGCGCGGCGACACAGCATCCGAGCTGATCCGCCGAGCCGCAGGAGTCAGCCCCGTACGTCCGTGGCGGCCCCTCGGCATCGCCGCCATCGCCACGTTCTGCACGTGGCTCGCGCACCACCTGATCGGAGGCTGACATGGTCCCTACCCCTGGCCGCATCGTGATGTACCAGCTGACCGAGGACGATGCCCGGCGCATCACCCACCAGCGCACCCACAACGGTCAGCGCGGCAACTTCGTCACCGAGGGCCAGGAGTACCCGGCCGTCGTCGTCCGCACCTTTCCCGGCAACCCGGACGGCGTGTGCAACCTGCGCGTCCTGCTGGACGGCGAGGACACCCCGTACTGGGCGACGTCCCGCCACGAGGGCATGGCCGGTGAGGGCATGACCGTGGACAGCAGCGGCTTCCATGCCCGCGAAGGCTGGTACTTCCGCCGCGAAGACGACGGTTCGGTGCGCATCCTCGCCCCGGACAGCCTGGGGCCAGGCGCCCACCAGGTCGTGACGTTGGACGCGGACACGTGGGCGTCAGTCGTCGCTTCCGTGAGCCACGGGGGCGAGACCGGCGAGAGCTTCCGGACTGCGCGCCGCTTCCACGACGACCGAACCGAGGAAGGTGCCTGATGGCTCGCCACGATCCTGTTGAGCTGGCCAAGGCCGCATACGCGGCGTACGGCGAGGCGACCGGAGGACGCACGTACGACGGCCGCCTCATGCCCGGCTGGGACGACCTCGGCGACACGATCCAGAACGCGTGGGCTGTGGCGGCCCACGCCGTCTTCAAGGCGGTCGTCACCCCGCCGCGATCGGAGGGGACACCGTGAGGACCGGTCCGCAGAAGTACCCCGGAGCCTCCACCGCCTACTGGTACCAGGATGATTACCCGGGCTCGGCGATGGAGACCAACGTCATCCTGTGGCACAGCACCGAGGGAACCTCACTGCCGTCGTACGGCGGTGGCGGCTCCGCCCCGAACCTGACCGCCGTGCCGGACTTCGCGGCCAAGAAGCTGCGCTGGTACCAGCACTTCGACTTCGACGTGTCCGCCCGCGCCCTGGTCAACACGGCGGGCGGCGTGGAGACGAACACGCTCAACGTGTGCCAGGTCGAGATCGTCGGCACCTGCGACCCGGCCACCCACAAGAAGTGGGGATCGACACCGCACCTGTACACGCCCGACCTCCCCGACTGGGCGATCAGGGACCTTGGCGCCTTCGCCCGCTGGGCTAACGAGCAGCACGGCGTACCGCTCACGTCCGGCCTGGCCTTCAAGCCGTACCCCGGCTCGTACGGCGCCAGCAACGGGGTCCGCATGTCCAACGCTGCCTGGCTCAAGTTCAGCGGGCACTGCGGCCACCAGCACGCCCCCGAGAACCTCCACGGCGACCCGGGCGCCTTCCCGATGACCGCCATCCTCACCGCTGCCAAGGGCACACCTCAGGAGGACGACATGCCCACCGCCAAAGAGATCGCTGACGAGGTCGCGAAGACGCTGCCAGCCGCAGTGTGGGCGCACCGACTGATCAGCCCGACCGCCCCCGAGGGCACGGACCCGGCGCGGCCGGCGGGCACCTTCCTGCGCTGGGGGGACAAGCATCAGGCGGCGCTGCTCGCCGAGCTGGGGGCGCTGCGCGGCGCGGTGGCGGCGCTCGCGGCGGCGGGAGGGCTGGACGCGGCGGAGGTCCAGGCCGCGGCGGAGGCCGGTGCGCGGACGGTGCTGTCCGAGTTCGGCGACGCACTCACGAAGGAGTTCTGACCCATGAAGGTCTCCACGATGTGGAAGGCGATCGTCGCCGCAGTCGCGGCCGGCACCGGGTCCCTGGGTGCTGCGGTACAGGACGGCACGCTGACGACCGGGGAAGGCGTCGCCGTGGTGCTGGCTGTGCTCGGCGGGCTCGGGGTCACGTACGTGGTGCCGAACCGGGAGCCCAAGGACTCGGCATGACCACGGTCCCGGACCCGTCGACGAACCTCGCGGTCGAGGTAGCCAACCTACGAGGGGAGATCAACACGGGGTTGGAGTCCATCAAGGGCACCTTGGGAATCCTCGTCGAACGCACGACCCGCACCGACGCTGACGTCCGCCAGCTGCGCGCGGACATGGAGGCCGAGTTCCAGAAGCTCCGCGACGAAGAGGTCAAGCCGCTACGTGCGAAGGTCGACGATCTGGAAGGCCGCCGTTTCCCTCTGCCGGTGATCGGCGCGCTGGCCACGGTCTGTGCGCTGCTCGTCAGCGTCATCGGTCTGCTGCTCGTCAGCTGATCCGGTCCGCCCCACGGATGTCCGTAGAGCGTCTGCTGTGCCCCGCCGCCTCCGGGCGGCGGGGCGCTTTTGCCGTTGCTGCGGCCTCCGTGATGCGCTCGTGCGCCGTTGCCAACAGGTCGCTTCGCGGGTAGGTCTCTTCTCAGGAGGTGGGGCCGATGGACCGTCCCCGAGAGACGCTCGGTGAGCGTGGAGAGCGCGTACCTTGCGCGACCCTCGAATGGCAGAGCGGGGGTTTCTACAGGTGCGTACAGTGCGGCACGGAATGGGTATGCACGCGTCGCCCGACTTCAAAGCCACAGAAGCGGAAGCCGAGGCAGATGCCGCTGAAGCCCCGCACCGGTCTCCCTGACAAGATCATCGTGAAGGAAGTGCCCGCGCAGAACTGACCTCGCCGACGGCATCAGGCCTCGCCCGGCTCCGGGTACCGAACAGCTTTCTTCACAGCCTGCTCCAGCTCGTACCGGGACATGCTCACTTCCTCGCGCGCCGCATGCTCGGTGACCGCGGCCAGGAAGCTCTCGGCTGCCACGCGCCACGCCCTCCACTGCGTCTCAAACTCCGCACCGTCGACGCCTGCGAGCTGCGCGCGCTCGGACTCGGCGGAACGTTCCCGCTTGATCAATTCGTCGGGGATGTCTGCCACGAGCACGGATCTTAGGCGGGGGCGCGAGCCGCCGCTGCGCCCGGCTCGCCGACCAGGCCGCAGGTAACTGCTCACGCTCGACCTATTGCGCATTCCGGCCAGTGCGGCGCATTGTGATCGTCGCACGCCCCCTTTCCGCCCCCAGGCGAAAGAGGCGGTGCAGCATCCTGCCGTCCTCCCGAGGCGGGATGCGCCTCGCGCCCCGGTCGCCGCCCCCGTCGTCGGCCGGGGCGCCGTGGATCAACGCAGGTCGAGGACCATGGCGTCGTACCGGGGCGAGTCCTCGAACGGCTGCATCTGACCGACCTTCCGGTAACCCCAGCTCTCGTAGAGAGCACGCACTTTGGGGTGTTCGCTGTCCACGAGCAGTGATGCACGGGCTTCCTGCCGCTGGCCCATGAGTTCGTCGTGGATGCCTCGGGCGATGCCCTTTCCGCGCCATGGCTGGCGGACCATGATTTCGCACAGGCCGAACGTGCCCTGCTCGCCGTAGTCCCGGACGCCGGGGCCGACAGGGTCTAGGATGTCGCGCCACTCCCGGGCGCTGTCGAGCCGCCCGTACGCGTAGCCGACCGGCTGGCCGTCGATCTCGCCTGCGACACATGCCCAGCTGGAGCCAGAAGCGTGGCCCGAGAGCCGTTCCTCGAAGCGCTCCACGGAGAAGAACGGGTCTTGTGCGGCCTCCCGCGCGTACACCTCGGCGTACACGTCCACGAGCATGGAGCGGATCTGAGGCAGGTGTTCGCGCCGGTAATAGCTGAGCGTGAGCACATCTACCGTCATGTTGCCGCCTCCTGGTAGTGGTCTGCGAAGGTCCTTGCCTCTCGCGGAGCGCAGTCCAGCACATCGTCGTGGAACTGCGCCAGGTGCGCACTCCAGCGAGCGCTGCGTACCTCGGGAAGCAGGCCGAGGGCCTCGTGCCCGGATTCGAGGGCCCCGTCCGCCTCACCAGCCGCGAGAAGGTTCCTGGCCAGGCTGACATGGGTGGCGAATGCATTCCGGCGGAACTCGTCCGTCGCTATGAGCGCAAGCGCATCACGGTCGGCTTGAGCCGCCCGCGCGTAGTCCCCCAGGTTGAAGAAGCACAAGGCGGCCTGTCCGGCCATCTCATCGGGGCCGCAGAACGCCAGCCACGCGGGGGCCTGGCCGGACGCACGGTCGAGTTCCTGTTCGGCGCGGTGGAGGGACTGCGCGCACCGCCCCCTTTCCCCGTCGGCCGAATGCCCGAGTGCGACCCGCGAGTGCAGCAGCGCCGATAGGCGAGGGTCGCGCCGGCCTCGGGTGGCGTCCAGTGCCGCGCGAGCGACGGCGACCGCCTCGGCGCCGTGGCCGAGGTCGACCGCCTGCCGGGACAGGCTTGCCCAGATGCGGGCCTGGAGCATGGGGTCACGTGCGAGGAGTGCGTAGCGAAGTGCGGTGTCCCACCGGCTGCGCGCCTGGTCGTGTCGGCCGGAGTCGTAGGCCAGCCATCCGGCTTCCTCGCATATTTCACCGAGGGCTTGGTGCAGCTGTGTCTGCACGCGTCCGCCGTAGGTGCAGTGCCGCATGGCGTGCTCGACGTGTTCGACGTACCGTCCGGCGATGTCGGCTAGCTGTGCGCTTCCGTGCTGACTGTCCAGCTGGACGAGGTGCGCCTCGGCCTCGCGGATACGGACGATGTCGCTCAGGCCTAGGCGCCCCGACTCGGGCAGTGGGGGCAGGGCGATGAGGCTGCCGAGGCCGACGATGAACTTGCGGCGGAGCACGGGCGGGTCCTGAGGTGGTGCGGGTACTGACGTTCGCACGGTAACCCGGGGAGTGCGGCTGGCGGGAGGGCAGAAGCCTAACTCGCTGGCAGGGCGGCCGAATACGCTTTCCAGCGGAAGACGACTGCGGGTTCTCGGCCAGGCGACCTTGCCCTTCAGCCAGAAGTTGACGAGCTGCACCGAGCAGTTGCCGGGGGCTCCCGTGAGCTGCTCGGCGGCGTCGTTGACCGCTTCGGCGAGCCCTTCCCGGGTGAACCCGTACTCGGTCATGAGCTGCCGGAGCGTGAGGTTCGGCTGGAGTTGATCGACCATCAGTCCCCCTCGTGACGGCACCACCGTAGCGGCAGAAGTTTGCCCCTGCCGTGAAGTTACCCCTTCCGAACTTGTCTTTACCGGTTGGTGGTTGACGCGTGACGGTGGTTCCTCAGCGCAAGCCAAACCCCGGCACCGCTGACACGGCCCGGGGCGCGGCCGACTGCAAAGGAGTCGACAGTGAACCTTGTACCACGATTGCTCGAATGGGTGAGAACCCTCCTGTTCGGGGCGCTTGAATCCGGCCGCCTTGCTCTTGATGCGGACCAGGACGATGACCCGAGTGTGGCCCCGCCCTGTCCGTCGCCGGAGATGTGGGGAGCCATCCTCATCCATGCCCGACGCCGCAGGGCTCAGCGCCAACGGTTTGTGCCGGCGCCGGGCGCTGACTCGCCGGTGCGCGCCTACGCCAGTCCAGCGAACGGACAGGCGCGAGCGCTGGCCATGTCGGCGCAGGAGGCCCGGTGACGATGACCGCGTACAAGCCGAACCTCGGCGACACCGTCGAGGACACCAGCGCCAACAAGGTCGGCAAGGTCATGGGCTTCGAGGGGCCGTACGTCCAGGTGCGGCCGATCGGCGGCGGCCTGGAGTGGGACGCGCATCCGGACAACCTCCGGCCCGTCACCGGCACCGAGGCGCTGCGCTCCGCCGTCGCGGTGGCCAACGCCCGCTCGCGGGGTGAGTGCCCGTGACGGCCAACACCTCCCTGCCGGTCGACGTCGAGACGATGCGCGCCAGCGCCAGTCGCCTGCTCGCACCCGACGCCGAAGCGCCTTCCGTGCAGGAACTGGAGACGCTGACGCTCACGCTGAAGGGGCATCTGGCGCTCATCATCCCCGAGCTGGGGCGGGCTGCTTCAGGTCGGCGCGATGACGACGACATGCCCCGCGTGTGCGCCCGGATGGCCATCGCGGAGACCTGCCGGAAGGTACGCATCGAGCCGCGCCCCGGCCTGAGTTCACACATCGCGTACGCGCGCCGTCTGTCCCGTTCCCTGAACGCGCTGTGCCGACACTACGAGATCTTGCACGACAAGAAGGCGGAGGCCTGCGAGTGAGCGCGTCCAGGACCGCACAGGCTCCGACTCTGTCCGCCGAGTGCACGGTCGCGAAGCATCCCGACTACCCGGACATGCACGGCCGGTGCCGCCAGACCGAGGACATCCCTGTCCACCCCAGCGCGCCGCGCATCCTGCTCTGGCCCCGCTGCCGCTGCTCCTGCCACACGCAGGCCGTGAGCGCGTCGTGAAGGCGATCGCCGGCCTGCTCGTGTACGTGGCAGCCGTGTCCGCCCCCGTCCTCGCCCTGGTGCTGGTGAGGACTCCGAACTAGCGCACCCCCATGGCGGCCGTCTCGGGATAGGGCCGCACCCCACAACGCCCCTCCGGCCGGTGCTCCGCAAGACGCCGACGGGAGGCGGCAGCCCGCCCTGCCGGTGTCCCGCAAGACACTGGTGGGGCGGGTGACAGCCCCACGATCAGCCCCGCTCGTCCGCCTCCCCCGCGGCGGACGAGCGGGGCGCTGTCACGAGCGCCGCGACATCTATGTCGAGCGCTGCGGCGATCCTCAGAAGGTGGCCGTATCGGGGGTCGCTCTCACCGCGCTCGATGCGTTGGAGGGTGCGCCGGTCGATGCCGGTGATCTCGGCGAAGCGTTCCTGGGTGCAGTTGGCATAGAGCCGTAGATCGCGGATGCGTCCGCCCAGGTTGCGACGCTGTTCGGTGATCCATGTGGGGGCGTCGCTTGGCACTCGACAAAACTCGAATGTCCGTGATCACATGTCAGCGTCAGCCATGTCGCTTTTTGTGATCTATGGCTGAGGGGTGAGTGAGCCCCGCCTGAGCGCCCTCCCCGCCGGTGTCCCGCAAGACGCTGGTGGGGAGGGCTTCGTCGTTCCTGCGTCCCGCTGCCTGGTGTCCTTTAGAACTAAGGTGCATCCATGGATGCGCCTTAGTCGTTACACTCTGTGTCGAGCAGTAGGCACGGAGGGGTGAGCATGGCCGTACTGACCACAGCTGAGGCCGTCATGGACGAGGCCGTCACTCGGGCGGCCCGCGAGTATTTGCGGGTATCCAAGGGCAACGGCCGCACCGCGCGCAGCATCCGGGACCAGCACCGGGACAACCTTGCCACCGAGGCGGACCATGGTCCCTGGACTTGGGGGGAGCCGTACAAGGACACCGGATCGGCGTCCAAGTTCGCGCGCAAGATCCGAGACGATTTCGAGCGCATGCTGGCCGACCTCAGGTCCGGCCAGTTCGGTGGCCCGGGTGATGTGCTCGTGCTGTGGGAGATTTCCCGGCTCGCCCGCGAGACCGGCCGCGGCGTGGAACTCGTGGACGCCTGCGAGAAGGGCAGGTACCTGATCCACGTCACTTCTCACGAGCGCACCTACAACCCGGCCAACTACCAGGACCGCCACAGTCTGATCGGCGGCATCAACGACGCGGAGAAGGAAGCCCGACTGCTGTCCGTCCGCACTCTGCGCGGCCTGAACTCCGCGGCCCGTGAGGGACGCCCGCAGGGGCAGGTTCCGTTCGGTTACCGGAGGGATTACGAGGTGGTGGACGGTCGTCCGCGCCCCGTGGCGCAGTACCCGGACCCGGAGACCGCCCCCCTGGTCAAGGAGTTGTACGAACGCGTCGTGGGCGTGAACGGCAAGCTGCCGGAGCCCATGTACGCGATTGCTAAGGACTGGGAGGAGCGCGGGGTTGTCGGCAAGAACGGGAAGACGTTCACGCCCCAGAACCTCCGCTCGATGCTCCTCCGTCCGTCGAACGCCGGGCTGCGCAAGCACAACGGGGTGCTGGTGCCGGAGCAGTGGGATGGCTGGACGCCGGTCATCTCCCGTGACCTGTTCGATCGTGTCCAGGTGATCCTGTCCGATCCGTCGCGCCGCAAGTACACCGGCGAGCACATCCGGCATGTGCTGAGCATGACGCTGAAGTGCGGCGTGTGCGGCAGGGGCATGGTGGTACAGACCCGTAGGAAGCCGGGCGCCAAGGACGCCGTCGGGTACCAGTGCGGGCCGAGAGGGCACGTGTGGGTACCGAAGGCCCAGACCGACCGCATCCTCATCGGCGATCTCGACCCCGTCGACCCGGACACGGGTGAGCTGCTCCCGCCGAAGTTGGGGACGATTCTGGAGTACCTGACCGCGCCCGACCGGTACGCGGGCCTACGGCATCGGCCCGACACGAGTGCGGAGGAGACGACACTCAGAGCCGAGCTGGCCCGGCTTCACGGTGAGCTGAAGGAGTTGGAGGAGGCGCCGCAGCCGAAGACTGCGCGTGCCCGTATCCGGCGCACCAGCGACATCGAGGAACTGGAGACGGACGTCGCCGTCCTGGAGGCGAAACTGGGCACGCTCACCACCCCGGCTCCGCTCGCCGAACTGCTGCCGGACGAGCCGATCACCGATGTCGTGCGGTGGTGGCGAAGGGCCGGCGTGGAGAAGCAGCGGGCCATCGCCGCGCTGCTTCTCACACCGTCCATGTTGGGTGAAGTGCGGATCATGCCGTCACCGGTGCCCCGGGGCCATGCCCCGGTGGCGGAGCGGATGGCCGTGTACCGGGAGACGCTACCCGCTGCTGAGTAGGCGCGTCTCCTCGTCCGGTGGTGTGGCGGCCGTGATGCACGGGGACGGCTCGGCCGATGGCGTCGGCGGAAGGCTCTCCGGCTGGCCGGGCGGCGGCCTTTCCGACGGGGTGGCTGCCTCCGCCAGCCCCGGACCGTCTGCGGGAGAACCGTCAGGGTGCGGTGAGGCGATGTAGCTGGGAGGGGCCTCTTCGGTCGGCCCCGGTGCTCCGGCATCCTCCGTGTACCGGGTGCTGGGGCTGGCGACGGGGGTGGTGCTCCTGCTGGGCAGCGGTGGGGGGGAAGCCGGTGACGCGGCGGTAGGTGTAGTGCCGCTGTGTGCCGGATGTGGCGCAGGGAGCCAGGGATGCGGCTGGCCGGGCGGCGCTGCGGGTGCGGAGGGTTGTGGCCCGATGTGATCAGCCGTGCTGATCCACGGGGTGATGGCCAGGGCTGTGACCGCCGTGCCGGTGACGGCGGTCCCGGCTATCGCGCTGACTAGGTGACTGCGGTGCATGGCGAGTGCCTCACGAGCCGCCGTGCCTGCGGTTGCCGCGATAGCGAGAGCCCCGCCGAGGTGCAGTCCGAGGTGCTTCTTGCGCCGGACTGGGCCCGGCCGGGGTGGGGGGGAGGGGGCAGGGCCGCCGCTGACGGCGACGGCTCGCCGGGGTAGTTCGTCGTCGGGTTCGGTGAGTAGGTGTCTCAGTGCTGTCACGTGGGCTCGCTGGGCGCGCATCTGCCTGTCGATCCCTGTGATCTGCCGCCTCAACTCGGCTATGTCGCCGAGCAGGCGCCGCAAGAACAGACCCTCAGTGATGATGATGACGCCGAGCGCGCTCGCGAAAATGACCATGGCCATTCCCATCCCCACTATGTGCGTGCGCGTCAGGCTCCATACATGTCGGTGAATGTACGGATCAGTCATCTTGTACCGGATGTGACTCGCGTCACCTCCACCCCGAAGGGTCGTGACTCAACCGTTACCAAGCTTTGGCCAGTGCAGTCATCCTGCGTGACGGGGGTGCTGTGGGCCGCTGGCCTTGCGTGTCCGACGCCGGACGGTGGCCTCGTAGTCGGCGGCGATCTCCCGCAGCAGCTCCGGGACGTCCTCTTCGTCGACGTCCTCCAGGGCGGCATCGATCATGCGGCGCACATGCGGCGGCGCCGTCCGCAGCGCCTCCGGGAGTGGCGGTGACTGCCGGTCCTGCTGGCGCTCCATCTCCCTGAGAATCTCCGCTGCTGCCGGGTTGTGCTCCTGCATCCTCTCGGCGCTCACGCCGACGGTCCGCGCCATCGCTGCAACGGTCGACGGCTTCCCGGGCACGTCGACGCGCTTCGCGCCGGCCCCCCGGTAGCCGGCCTCGACGTGCCGCCAGCTGGATCCGCTGAACTTGAAGGGCATGCGCGCGGCGGCTGTCTCGGGGCTGATGCCTTGCGCTTCGCGGGCCAGCTTGATCAGTGCCCCGTGACCCGGCGGGCCGTGTTCCCGGTCTGCCATCTCTGAATCCTTCCCCCTCGCGCCACTCGTACTTTCTCGAACTTTATTGAAGTGCAGCAGGTCACGCGAGGGCATGCACGAGCCCTTCACATTGAGAACGATTAAGTCCGACTAGCCACTTGTAGTTAGTCGTACATGGTCGTAATCTCGTCCGTATGAACGAAGACCCGAAGAGCTTCCGCCGTCGGCGGGTCGAAGCCGGTCTGAGCCTCACGGACCTTGCGAAGCAGGTAGGGGTCAGTACGAGCCACCTCTCCGACGTCGAGAACGGACGGGCGGGCTTCTCCCCGAAGAACCTCAAGAAGATCGCCGACGCACTCGGCTGCACCATCCGTGACCTCCTGCTCCCCGACCCGGAGGACGAACCCGACACCACGGCCTCACGGAGCGCGGCCTGATGCGCGCCCGCATCGACGCCGTGTGCCGGTGGCTTTGCCACTGCGGGCACCGCAACCCCATCTGGCGGGCCCAGTGCCGCGTATGCGGCGCCGACCGCGAGTTCAAGGCAGGCCTGGCATGAACGGCCGCAGCCCCGGCGAAGTCGTCCTGCGTATCCGGCCCGGCGAGTCGGAAACCGACTTCGCCCGGCGAGTCGCCCATACCGCGCCGCCGACACCGACCCACGTCATGGACCGGCTGCGCGCGCTGCTGGCTCCCACAGCCTCGGCCACCGACAGCAGTCCGCCCCGGCGGAATCTGCACCACGCCGCCTGACAAACGAGAGGGCCCGCCGGAGGCGCATCCGACGAGCCCTGGCCCACCAGCCATTCATCACGAGAAGACGAAGTAGGTGGACCCGATGCAAACCAGCATCGCACACGCCCCCCGCGCGAGCGGCGGTACGAGCGCACCCGAGGTGGAGAACGGTGACCTCCGCGACCTCCTGGCCGCGATCCGTGACGCCCTCGACCTGCCGCCCGGCAACCGCCGTCCGGCCCTGCTCGACGGCCGCGTCCTGCTGGTCCTCGGCACGGTCCGCGATGTCCTCGACGGTCGGGCCCCGTTCATTCCGTACGAGACCGAGCTGCTGCGGCAGAAGGTCGCCGAGGGCGGAGGCGGCCATGCCTGAGCCGCTGTCCGACGCGTATCTGAAGGAGATTCAGGACCGGGTCACCGCCGTGCCGAAGGGCCCGTGGAAGGTCGAGCCGAACGACTACGGCATTCCGGACTCGGTGGGCCCGGTGGCCTTCATCCAGACGTGGGCCGACTCCCAGCTACTGCCGACCGTCGAGTTCATCGGGCACGCGCGCACCGACCTCCCGGCCCTGATCGGCGAGGTCGCCCGGCTGAAGGACCGCATCCGCGTGCTGGAGAGCACGGCGCCGCGCTGCGAGAACGTGAGCCGCCATCAGCGCGCGTGCGACCTCCCGCTCGGTCACGACGGGGATCACCAGCGCACCGACCGCCATGTCGGCCTGGTCCGTTGGCCTGCTGCGGAGGTTGAGCGTGATGGCTGCTGACAACCCCGCCTTCCCCTGGGCGCGTACGTACGACGCCGACCAAGTGTCCGCGTTCATCGACGACTTGTGGGGCGCGGCGTCTGGGGACAACGACCTCGCCACCCTGGACGCGATCGAGAAGGTCATCGCCGCGCACCGGCCGGCCCCGGTGCCGTGCCCGCTCAGCATGCGCGAGATCGAGATCCTGACCGAGATCGCCTCCGGCGAGACGTGCGAGAGCGCCGCCGGGAACCTGGGCCTCACCGTGGATTCCGTGCGCAGCCGGTGCTCCGACATCTACACCCGGCTCGGTGCGCGGTGCGCGGCACAGGCGACGGCCATCGCCGCACACCACGGATGGCTGCCCGACCTGCGGACCCCGGCCCCTGTCGCCCGGGTTCCGAAGCTGCCCCCTCACACCTGGAAGACCATCTACCGCGAACGCGCCGCCGAGATGCGGAAGAAGCCCGGCGAGGTCGTGGAGATCGGCCCGTACGGATCGCGGGACGGGGCACGCAGGGGCGCTCTGCGTATCAGCCAAGGCCTCCTCGACGTCTTCCGGCCCGCCGGTTTCTTCGAGGCCGAAGCCATCCCCACCGACCATGCCCGGTGGATCGTCCGCGCCCGTTACATCGGCGCCCCCGTCAACACCGCACAGAAGGCAGTGTCATGACCGCTCTCCGCCACGCGATCATCAGCGTCGACGGTGAACTCACTCACCACGACGGCCGGTTGGACTGGGACACGGTCATCGGCCCCGAGGGCAAGTCCCGCATCCATCTGCCCGGTCTCGCCGTGGCGGGGTGGGCGAACGACGTCGGCCTGCTCTTTCCGAAGCGCTACCCCCGGAACGTCGTCGGCTCGTGTGTCCTCGCCGCCCTCGGTGCCCGCGTGCAGCCGTACGCCAGTCCGATCGTGTTCACCGGATGGAACCCCGGCAACACCCCGCTCGGCCTGCTGGAGATCGAGCCGCTGCCCAAGCCCGTCGAGCATCTCGACACCGTGCACGGCGACGTCCTCAAGGCCCTCGCCGGACAGACCCCCCGCGACACGCCCCCGAGCTGGGCCGAGCAGATGCGGAAGATCGCCGACCGCGCCCGTACGGGCCCCACTCCCGGCATCACGATCCGGACGGTGAGGCTGTGACGACCACAGTCGACATCCGCTTCGAGTCCCCCGCGCCGGGCCTCCCGCTTCCGGCCGAGGACCGCGACGCCTTCATTGACGCACTGCGTTGGCGTCCGGGGATCTGGGCGCTCATGGGCCAGCACCGGTCCGCGGGTGCGGCACGGCAGCTGGCTTACTGCATCCGCAACTCGCTGCGCCCCTGGACCCATCTCGCTGCCGGAGTCTTCGACGCCGAGTCGAAGACCGTCATGGGTGAACACCGCGTGTACGTCCGCTACTTGGGCCAGCGCACCCCGCACGTCTCCAGCGAGGTGACCGGCCGATGAAGACCACCCGCCCGGCGTCAACGCCATCCGCCGTCGTCGTACGCGTGGCCGCTGCGGAAGCCAAGGCAGGAGAGGGGCACTCCCCTTGTGCCGCCCCCGAGACTCTGCCTGCGCCGGGCGGGAACCCGACCACTCGCCCGGAGTCAACGCCACCCGCAGCCGCAACGGACAGGCCGGCTGCGGGAGCCAAGGCCGGAGAGGAGCCGCGACGCACTCAGGCTCCGGAGACCCTGCCTGCTCCGGGCGAGTCCCCCGCCGGGACGACGGCAACCCCCACGGTCGTCGTCCCGGCCACCGCGCCGGAGGCCCACCCCCCGGCCTCCGGCGCGGCACCCCTCGCCACACCGACCGCCCGGCTCGTGCTGCCCGCCGGAGCCGCTGAAGGCGACTGGCATGCCGTACGCCGCACGGGTGTGGGCGGCTCTGACGTCGCGGCGATCCTCGGTATGGACTCGTACGGCGGTGCCCTGCGCGTGTGGCTGGAGAAGACCGGCCAGGCCCGCCCGCAACGTGACGCCCGGCTGGAGCGTGCCGCGCGGCGCGGGCAGCGGCTCGAAGGGCTCGTCGCGGAGTTCTTCTCCGAGGACTCCGGGCTGACCGTTCTGGACTCGCCGGGCACTCTCCAGCACGTCGACCACCCGCACTGGATCGCCAACCCGGACCGGCTCACCGTCCCTGTCGGCGGCGGCCGGGATGACCTCGGTGTGCTGGAGTGCAAGTCCCGTACGTGGCGCTCCGCCCGCACCGAAGGCTGGCACGGCGAGCAGGCACCCGACAGGCCCGCCATCCAAGCCCACTGGTATCTCACCGTCTCCGGCTACCGGCACGCCCACGTCGCCGGGCTCATCGACGACGACCTTGAGTGGTTCCGCCTCGAACGCGACGACGAACTGTGCGGACTGCTAGCCGACGCCGTCGACCGGTTCTGGCACGACCACGTGCAGGCCGGCATCCCGCCGAAGCCCGACGGCTCGCAGGCCACTGCTGAGTTGCTCGCCCGGCTGTGGGACGCCCGCGAGGACGCCACCGTCGAAGTCGATCCGGTCGAGTCGATGCTGCTGAAGCAGCGGCGCCGGGAGCTGAAGGAACAGCTGACAGAGCTGGGTGACGAACTCGGCGAAGTCGAGAACCAGATGCGTGCGAACGCTGGTGACGCAGAGGTCGCCACGATCGGCGGCCGTACGGCCTACACGTGGCGGCAGAACGGCCAGTTCGCCCACGCCCGCTTCCGCGAGGCAGAGCCCGAACTCGCCGCCGCCTACACCCACCTCGTCCCAGCCGTCGATGCCGAACGCCTGGCTGCGGACCACCCCGAGACCTACCGCAATTTCCGGGCGCGCGTGCTGCGCGTGCCCTCGGAAGGATGACCATGTCCGAGCTGAAAGACCGTGTGAAGCAGGCCGCCGGAGCCGACGAGCAGCCGGAGCAGGCGCCGGTCACCGACCTCGCCGTCAACGACAGCGCCCGGCAGTGGCTTCAGCGCCGCCAGACGTACTTCACTGACGCGCTGCCCCGGCACGTCGACCAGGCCCACTTCATGGCCGTCGCGCAGGCCGCGATGGAGAAGCTGAAGGACTGCACGCCCGCGAGCATCCACACCGCGCTCCTGGCCTGCTGCCGCTTTGGCCTGGAGCCCGACGGCCGCCAGGCCGCCATCGTCCCCTACGGGGACGTCGCGACGTTCCAGCCCATGTACGAGGGCTACATCGAGCTGATGTACCGGCACGATCGCGTGGACTCGGTGCACTTCAACTGGATCCGGGAGAAGGACCAGTGGGACTACACCCCGACGGAGCCGTCCCCGCGCGATTTCTTCCATAAGCCGCGCGTCGACCTCACGGAGGAAGAGCGCGGCAAGGTCATCCTGGCGTACGCGTTCGCCTGGATCGACGGCCGCCGCTCCCAGGTCATCATCCTCAACCGCGACCAGGCCGAGAAGATCCGCGACAAGTACTCCAAGGCGTACAAGAAGGCTGAGCGCAACAGCAAGAAGGACTCAGCCTGGCACACCGACTTCGACGCCATGTGGGCCAAGTCCTGCGTGCTGCGCCTCCGGAAGGTCGTGCCCACGTCGACCGAACTGGCCGCGCTGATGCAGGCGGACGACGACATCGACGACACCCAGTCCGCCCCACCGGTCATCCGGGGCACCGTCATCTCCCGCGACGACCAGGCCGAGGGCGGCGAGCAGCAGCCTCAGGCGTCCAGCTGGCCGTCCGCTGCCCAACCCGGCTCCGGCCCGCGCGAGGCCGACGGCAGTGAGGGCGGTGAGTCGGCATGAAGACTCGTCTCCGCGGCTTCAACGGCCATCCGACGACGCTGACCGTCGGCTCGTGCCCCACCTGCGGCAAGGCGGGCTACGTCTCCCGCCGGGAGGCCAAACGGGCCGCGCGGGGCATGTTCCCGGGCACCCACCACAAGGCTGTGAAGTGCGGGCAGTGGTGGCACATCCAGCGCGTGTGGGGTGAGACCCGGTGACCGCGCCCGCCCTTCACCTCACGGTGTACGGCACCCCGGGCCCGCAGGGATCGAAGACCCGCAACGCTCACGGCGCGATGTACGAGTCTTCGGCCAAGGTCAAGCCGTGGCGCGAGGCGGTGAAGACGGCCGCACTCGACGCGCTCCACCACGACGACGCGTGGGCGGCGCTCGACGGTGCGGTGTGGCTGGACGTGCAGTTCAGCCTGCGACGCCCGAAGCACCACTACGGCACGGGTCGCAACGCGGGCCGGCTGAAGCCGTCCGCGCCGCCGTACCCGACCGGCAAGCCCGACCTCGACAAGTTCGTCCGTTCCACTCAGGACGCCTTGAAGGACGCCGGGGTGCTCGCCGACGACAGCGTCGTCGCCAGTCTGTCCGCCTCCAAGGTCTTCGTGCTCTGGGGCGACGCCCTCCGTACGCCCGGCGCCGTCATCAAGGTCTGGCGCCTGACCGACTTCCTGAAGGAGCCCCAGACGTGACGCAGATGAAGTTCGTCGCCCGTGTGTCCGCGTCGGCGCAAGAGGCGCTGGAGCCGCACGTGCGGCCGATGTACGACCAGCCCGGCAGCCGCCGTATGGCGATCATCGAGTTCGCGACGATCGAGCGGACCGAGCCCGCGCCCGGCAGCGAGACAGAGCCCTCGGTGAAGGTCCGGATCATGGGCCTGGAGGTGCCGAACAAGGAGCAGGAGGGCGCGATCCGTGAGGCGCAGCGCTTCCTCCATCTCCAGCGGACCGCGCGCGGCACGCTCGACGACGACGGGCAGCTCGAACTCAGCGACTCCACGCTGCGGCTGACCGGCGGAATGCTCGCCTACCTGGAGACGGCCCGGCTCCGCGCCGGACTCGCCCACTGGCGCGACTACGCCCAACGCCTCGTCCACGGCCCGGACCTGACGGTCACCGAGGTACGGCACGAGATGCAGGCCCTCGCCGAAGGACTCACCGCCGTGCTCAACACCGCGCGCGACCACGACGACAGCGGCGACGCCTGACTCCCATGACGCGCCCATGAGACGCCCCTGACCCCGAGCCCAGCCAGCCCCGAAGGGAGGTGACCCCCGTGCCTCAACGCGTCCGCATACCCCTGCGCGTCATCGTCGGCCACTACGCCGACTCGGTGCTGCCTGTGTACGTCAAGGTCTCGGCCTTTGATCGGAAGGAGACCGGCTGTGAGGCGAGGGTCGCCTACCTCGCCGCGCTGCTCGGCCTGGCGCACTCCACGGTCGAGGCCGCGCTGACGGAACTGATGCGGCCGGCGCCCGATGACGACGTCATCGAGGTCACGAGCCAGCAGCGCACGTACGAGGGCGGGGACGGGCAGTCGGCGCGGCGCCATGTCCGCGCCGTCAACTGGCGCACCGAGCACGGTGCTTGGGTGCCTACTCGCGCCGCTGAGGCGCTGTCGCCGCGCCAACTGCGCTGCTACGCCGCACTGTCGTACGCCACCGCGACCGGCGTGCACGTCACCCTCGCCGAACTTGGCCGGGTGCTGCGCCACCGATCCGGTGAGAGCGCCGGCCAGTCGCTCGACGTGCGTTCGGTGCGGCGCATCCTGCGTCAGTTGGAAGAGCTGGGCTGGATCAGCGTCGAGCACCGCGCCGGGTACCGGGGCCGCAACGTCTACACCTGTCACGACGAGCCGACCCATGAGGCGCTGACTGCGGACACTGAGGATGGGGTGGGTGGGGACGCTGGGGATGGGTCCCTGATCTTTAAGGATGACCACCAGATTGACTCACCTGATGATGCGCGGGCCGGTGGTTCCATCCGCCGTAGGCGAACCTCAGGTAGCGCGCGGGCGGCTGTGGAAAACCCTCCGCTTCCGCCGTCGCTGCGCCGCCTGTACGCCGGGCCTGAGCTGACGATCGCTCCGCGGATCTGGCGAGTCCTCGAACCGGTGAAGCCGCTGCTGCCGGGCCTGTCGCCCTACGTGGTGCGGGAGTTGGCGCGGGAGATCGCCCGGCAGCTCGACGAGGGCCAGGACGCCGAACGGCTCCGGCTGCGGCTGGGGTTCCGCTTCGCGTCCACCCAGGAGATCCGCGACCCGGGCCGGTGGCTGCTCGGTGCCGCCGTCGTCCGCCGGGGCTGTGGGCTCACCGCGTGTGAGTCCGGCCGGATCTGGCACACCGGCGTCCGCTGCGACGTATGCGCCGAACTGCGGGCAGACGGAGGCCAGCGGCCCCCGTGGCATCCATCTGCCCGCCGCCCAAGGCCCGCTAGCCCGCCCGTCCGCTGGCACGAGTGCGAGGCCTGCCGCGCCCCGTCCCGCAGCCCGTTCCCGGACGGCGTCTGCCGTGCCTGCCGACCCCCGGACCCGGCCGAGCTGTTGAGGAGGTGGCACCGGTGACCGACGTGCCGCAGTCCGCCACACCCCAGCTGCTCGCCCTCGCCCAGGCCACTCGGCCGGACTGGTCACCCGACCTGCTGCGGGACGTGATCGCGCAGATCCGCTGCCGGGAGGACATGAGCTTCGGCCGCCTGGTCGTCGCCGTCGCCCAGCTGATCGCCGACCCCGACGCCGAACCGCGCGACCTGCTCGCCGGATTGCCGGAGCCGTGGCGTCGGCGCCGCAGCCCGCCGACACCAGAGACCGCAACCCGAGGGGCCGCCGCCGTACGCGCGGCCCTGCACCACCCACCCGATTCCGACCGACCCGAAAGGGGATGGCGATGACCGCGACACAGCACATCGCCGTACCGCACCACCCGCTCGCCACCCTCACCGCGTGGCTGACGGGCCGCCTGCACCGGCGGCGCCCGCGTCCCACCGTGCTGGACGTGACCGCGCTGGACATCGAGGCCCTGCGCCTGGCGCTGCCGCTCGACGACCCCGACCGGCACGCCCTCGAAGACCCGGCCATCGAGGACGCGTTCGCGCACCTGGCCGTCGACCACCCCGCCGAGGTGGCCGCCACGGCGATGCGCGCCGCCGACCACGAGACGCTGCTCCTAGCCGTCGTCGACGACTGGTTCCGCCACGCCCACCCCGCACCCGAGCACCGCTGGACACCCGAGACCGTCGCCGCGCACGAGCAGCTGCTCGGCTCCGTCCGTGTCTGCTTCCGCCCCGGTGGGGGTGCGGCGTGAGCACCGCGACCGCCATCACAGCGACCACCGTCACGCGTGACCGGCTGCGCAGCCGACTGCGTGAGATCACCGGCCGGGTGCTCGCCGAGGTCCGCGTCACCCGCGTGCAGTGGACGGACGGCCCGCGCTGGTGCGTGCTCGCGCTCACGGTCGAGAAGCGCCCGCCGTTCGGGCACCGCGAAGTCCCGCTCGCCGACAGCAACCAGCACGAGGGGATCGCCGAGCTACTGAAGGCCACCTTCCCCGACGCCGACTGGGACACCGCCCAGGACTACGACGTCACGACCGGCGCCCTCACCGAGCACGTCGTACGGCCGCCCGCCAGCCTGCGAGGCGCCCCGTGAGCCGTCTCGCCGCCCGCCCCCGGGCCGACCACCAGCACGCGGCTGCCATGGCCCGGCAGTTGCCCGGCATGTGGGTCCTCGCCGGTTCCTACGCCAGCAGCCACAGCGCCGACGGAGCTGCCCGACACGTCCGCACCGGCGACCGCGTGCCCGCCTACCTGCCCGCCGGCTCATTCGCGGCGCGGGTGCAGCTCACCGACGACGGCGCCGACCTGTGGGTCCGCTACACCGCCACGACAGCGAAGGGAGAAGCAGGCCATGGCTGACACCTCGATTGAGTGGACGGACCGGAGGCGGCGTCATGGGTAGCGCGGAGGGAGCCCTGAAGACCGCTGCTGCTCGCATCGGCATCACGGTCGAGGAGTACAGGGCGTTGCAGGCCCAGGGCCTCAAGTGGTGCATGACGTGTGCCGTTTGGCGGCCGGTGACGGCGTTTGCCAAAGACCGGTCTCGCGGAGACGGGCTGAAGTCCACGTGCAACGGCCACTACGCGCGGAAGGCGGCTGGCCCGTCAAAGGCGGAGCGGCGGCAACGCGCACTGGTAGGCGAGCGATGGTGCCGCGGGTGCAAGGCCTGGCTCCCTGTCGCCGAAGTTCCCCGGGCTGGTGCCTGCCGACCCTGCACCGCTGCTGCGGCACGTGCGTACTACGCCGGCCCGGCCGGAGAGCAGATCCGCGCGCTCAAGAACGCACGCAGCCGCCGATTGGACCCGATCCCCCCATGGTGGCGGCAGCAGCAGTTCGCCGACTTCGACGGGCTGTGCGCCTACGGATGCGGCTCCCCGGCAGAAGTGATCGACCACGTCTGGCCCGTGGTCCGAGGCGGCAAGTCCACCCCCGGAAATCTCGTCCCGGCCTGCAACAGATGCAACAGCAAGAAGCGCGCCAACAGCCCCACTCCGAGGGTTGAGCGCGGACTCGCGCTGATGCCCGAGCCCTGGGAACACCTGGTGGCCCTCGCCCTGGAACACAACACCGACCTCTGGCTGGAAGAGCTGATCAATGTCTAGCCGAACGAAGATCGAATGGACCAGGAGCGATGACGGTACTCCGGGCCAGACTTGGAATCCCACAACCGGCTGCGACCGCGTCAGCCCCGGCTGCGACAACTGCTACGCGCTGACGATGGCGAAGCGGCTGAAGGGCATGGGGCAGGCGAAGTACCAGGCCGACGGCGACCCGCGCACCTCCGGGCCTGGCTTCGGCGTGAGCGTCCACCCGGACACGCTCGACGAGCCGCTGCACTGGAAGAAGCCGCGCCGCGTCTTCGTCAACTCCATGTCCGACCTGTTCCACGACGCCGTGCCCGACGAGCACATCGTCGCCGTCTTCGCCCGCATGTGGTGGAGCCCGCAGCACACCTTCCAGGTCCTCACCAAGCGGCACGGCCGCATGCGGTCGCTCGTACCGCGCATCGAGCAGCGACTCCGCAAGATGGAGCGCGACCTGGAGCTGGTCGACGCCCCGACGCCACTCCACTGGCCGCTGCCGAACCTGTGGTTGGGCGTCTCGGTCGAAGATCAGCGGTGGGCAGACATCCGTATCCCGGCGCTGCTGGACGCCCCGGCCGCAGTCAGGTTCGTGTCCTGCGAGCCGCTGCTCGGACCCGTCGATCTGAGGCTCCCTGCCGACCACTCGACGCACGAACGGGACTACACCGACGGCATGCCGTGGCCGCAGTGCCTCGACTGCTCCACCGACGACAGCACGGTCGACTGGACCGTCCCTTCGGAACCCCGCCTCCACTGGGTTATCAGTGGCGGCGAGTCCGGTCCCGGGGCCCGCCCCGCTCACCCGGACTGGTTCCGCTCTCTGCGTGACCAGTGCCATAACGCCGACGTCGCCTACTTCCACAAGCAGCACGGGGAGTGGCAGCCGATCGGCCCGCTGTATGGCGACCTTGAGGAGACCGACGAGGGGCACCTCGAAGCGGTCCACCTGGAAGCCGTCGAGGGCAAGCGGGTCATCCAGCTTGAGTCCGACGGCTACATAGCCGAGGGCCACCAGCCCGGCGACACGCGCACGTGGCTGATGGCCCGTGTCGGCAAGAAGGCCGCGGGCCGCGAACTCGACGGCCGCACCTGGGACCAGTTCCCCGAGCCATCCCGCAGCGACTTCCGCGCGTCCATCGCAGCCGGGCTGACCGAGGACTTCGACACCTTCTCCCGCCGCCTCGACGCGGCCACCACCGACACCCCCCGGAGGGGCTGATGCTGCACCTCACCAAGGCCGGCCCATCGGCCACAGAGCGGCGCCTTGAGTCTGAGAACCGTGGCCTGCGCGACCAGTTGGCCGCGCTCACCGACCGGCTGTCGGAGCTTCAGACCGCGAACGAGCGCCTGTACGCCTCCGACTACGACACCACCGGCGGCCCGCGCTTCGACATGAGTCAGCCGTTTGGGAGCGAGCCCGCCCGCAAGCTCGGCACGCTCTGGATGAAGGGCGGCACGCCGTGATCGTCTACCTGTTCCTGCTGGCCGGTGCCGCCGGTACGGAGGCCGCCGCGTACTACGCGCTCCGTGGCCGTGGCGTACACCGGTACGTCGCCCCCCGCCCGATGCTGCGCCTTGAGGCCGCCCACAGCACGGCTATCGCCGACGAGCTGGCCTGCAAACTGATCGGCCTGGCCAGCGAGTACGACGCCGTGGCCGCCGAGCGCGACGCCCTGAAGGCCGCGCTGGAGAAGGCCGGGCTGCGCATCGCCGACCAGGAAGAGCAGCTACGCGCCTTCGACTTGCTGTGCGCCGAGAACACGCAGCTGCGCGCCGACCTCGCCAACGCCCGCGCCATGCGTCAGCTGACGGCCGGCCCCCGCCCGGCCGACGACGCGAGCGCCCTGCCGGACGACGTCCAGGAGTTCGTCGACCAGACCGCCACCACCTGGCGCGCGGAGGTGTCGTGATGCAGGAGTACTACCGCGACGATCAGGTCACGCTGCTCCTCGGCGACGCCCTCGAACAGCTCCGCACTCTGCCCGACGGCTCCGTCGACTGCGTCGTCACCAGCCCGCCCTACTACGGACTCCGCGACTACGGCACGCCCGGCCAGTACGGACTGGAGCCGACGCCTGCGGCCTACGTCGAGACGATGCGCGCCCTGTTCGCCGAGGCGCGCCGTGTCCTCGCCGACGACGGGACGCTGTGGCTCAACCTCGGCGACAGCTACGCCAGCGGCGGCCGCACCAGCTATGACACCCGCGGCGGCAATACGCGGGCCAACGGCTACGCGGCGCAGCGCGCGCCGTCCGAGCTGCCGGGCAAGAACCTCCTCGGCGTTCCGTGGCGTACCGCGTTCGCTCTCCAGGACGACGGCTGGATCCTCCGCAACGAGATCATTTGGCACAAGACCAACGCCATGCCGGAGAGCATCAAGGACCGGCTGTCGACTCGGCACGAACACCTGTTCCTGTTCGCCAAGGCATCGAGGTACCGCTTCGATCTCGACGCGATTCGCGAGCCGCACACCATGCGGCCCCAGCGCAGGCCTCGAGGTCACAAGGAACGGCAGAAGCTCGGCGTCCTCCCGGCGCAGACCTGGTCCACATCGGAGCGAGACGAGCCCGGAGTCGACGGCCACCCGCTCGGCCGGAACCCCGGCGATGTGTGGTCCATCCCGACCCGCCCCTACCCGGCCGCGCACTTCGCGGTGTTCCCGATCGATATCCCGCTCCGCTGCATCAAGGCCGGATGCCGACCCGGCGGAACCGTCCTCGACCCGTTCTCCGGCAGCGGCACCACCGGCGCTGCAGCCCGCCAGCTCGGCCGGAAGTACGTGGGCATCGACCTCAACCCCGCGTACCACGACCTCGCCAAGGAGCGGTTCACGCAAGGAGTCCTCGACTTCGACACCGCGAGCTGACCCCTGATCGCCCCGCCGCCGGGAGTCCCCGGGCCTCGGCGGCGGGTGCCCACCGCAAGGAGAACCACCGTGCACGACTACCGCGCCGCCGCACAGGACGGCTGCCCCATCTGCGGCGCCCCCTTCCCCTGCCTACGACACGGCGGCAGCCACGCCCCGACGAGAGGAACCCGCCTCATGCGCACGTCCCGCTCCCGCATCATCGCCGCCGTTCTCGCAGCCGCCGCCACGCTTGCCGTGCTGGCCGGATGCAGCGCAAAGGGCACCGAGCCCTTCAAGGACGCGCCCCGCTCCGGCACGGACAACGGCAACCCTGCCGACCTCATCCGCATGCCCGACGGCTTCAGCAACGCCGCCACCAAATGCGACCACGGCAACCGGCTGTACATCGCCTACCACGGCGACTCCGCGTACGCCGCGATCGCCGTCGTGCCCGGTGACCCGAGCTGTCAGGGAGGCACGCGATGACCCGCACCCTGCCCGCCCCGCCAGCCCGCATCGCCCGGCTGCCCCGCGATCACGTGGGACTACCCGGCCGCCGCTGCTCGTTCGGCCTTCCGTCGCTCGTAGTTCCGCTTGTTTCGGGCGTTCGTACAGGTCCGGCACTCCCTGCCGCCGTTCTTCTTCCGGATGATGTTGTGCCCCTCGTACGCATGGCCCTGCGGGCAGTGTGTTCGCGTCCGCAGCTCGGTCGATCTGGCGCTGCGTGCCGTGTTCACGGACTGGGTGACGACCTCCAGGTGTCCGATCTCGACGCAGTCGCGGTAGATACAGCCGCGTTCGGCGACGTGGTCGATCGTCATGCCCTCGGGGATGGGACCGACTGCCCGCTCCCACGCCTCGCGGTGTGCGTACGACTTGCTGCCGAGCCTGCCGTAGCCGTTGGAGTGGTGCGGTCCTTGCCAGCGCAGACAGCCGCTCTCGGGGTCACGCACCGGCGCCGGGTAGTCGTCCCACCCCTTCTTCTTCAGGGACGGCTGTCCGCGCTTGCCTTCGTTGCGGCACGCCATCGAGCAGTACTTGCGCTTGCGGTCCTTCTTCAGGATCGGGCCGCCGCAGGTCGCGCAGCGGAGATCGACGGGTTCGCCGAAGCGGGATTCAGTGGCGCACTTGGCAGAGCAGAAGCGCTGTTCCGGACGGTCCCCGCTGGCGTAGTTGGGGCGGAACTCGACGCCGCAGCGTTCACAGTTCCGAGTGATCGTCATCCGTGGCATTTCCCCATTCTACCTGCGGTTATTGCCGTCAACCAGGAGTCTGCGGAACTCCGCGCCCTGGAACTGTTGCCGGCTGAAACGGCCGTGGGGTGAGCCATGAGCAACTACACCGGGCAGGTCCCCGACACCGCGGCCCGCCCCCTGGACTGGATGGACCGTATGGCCTGCCGGGACAAGCGGGAGCTGTTCGACGACCCGACACGCGAGCACGAGGCGCGCACTGTGTGCATCAACGACTGCCCCGTACGCACGCAGTGCCTCGCTCACGTCAAGCGGCTGGAGGACGGCGCTTCCCGGGCCCGGCGGGACGGTGTTGTCGCCGGGCTCACCCACAGGGAGCGGTGGCGCTGCGATGCGGCGGCGTACCGCTGCAAGGACGACGCGCCCGCGCTGGACTTCACCGGCGACCCGCCGCGCTGCGGCACGCACATCGCGCTGCTCAAGCACCTGTGGCTGGACGAGCCGATCGACTCCAAGTGCTGGAGCGGCGAGGTGCACCGCGACCACGAGAGCCGGTCCCGGCGAGAGCACACCAGCCCCATGCCCCAGCCTGAGCCTGAGCCGGTCATCGAGCGGAAGCCTCCCGTCCAGCTGGTCACGAAGGCGAAGCCGCCCGTGCGCGGCGACAGCCCCCACGAGCGACGGATCTACGCCCTGTGGTCGTCCGGCCTGAGTGACCTGGACATCGCCCGCCGCATGGCCGTCAGCGTGCCCTCCGTGCAGCGGGTGCGCGACTGGCTCGGCCTGCTCGCCAACCTGCACGCACGGAGGGCGTCATGAAGCCCGACGAGGCCGCGTGGGTGTACGAGCACGTCATCTGTGATTACCACCTTGCCAACGAGGCGCACTGGTGGTGCGGGCCCGACCAGACGGAAGACCGGGACTGCCCCTGCCAGTTCGGATGCGTGCTGTGCCGTGCGGGCCGGCACCAGGCGTGCCGCACGATCAGCGCCCGGACGGACGGCGGCTTCCGCCCCCAGCCGGAGACGGCCCTTCGCGTACCCGCCGCACACCGGCCGGACCGCAAACGCCCGCTGCACGTGGCCGTGTGGCTCGCCGACCGGGTGTGCCGGGTCTTGTGCGACTGCACTGTCTGCCACCCGCCGCAACTCGCTCCAGCGCCAGAGCCGGACGCGTGGGCGCATGGCCTGCTGTTCGAACTGGAGGCTTCCTGATGCCCGCCGCACCCATGCCCCGTCACCCGGTGCCCGACCACATCCCCGCCCACCTGCGCGAAGCCTTCGCCACGGCCAGGGGCCGCCAGGTCCCGCCGCGCAGCCCGTACAAGCCGGGCGATGCTGTTCAGCTCCACGGCTACCGAGGCGAGTTCCCGCCCGGACTCCGACAGACCGGATTCCGCGGCTGGGTCGTCGGCTGCGTCGGCGACACGGTCCTCACCGGCATCACCACCGACGGCCAGGAGTGGTGGGAGTACTGGGGTCGCTTGAAGCCGGACGGTCTCCCGGTCGACCTGTGGGCGGGCTGCGTCTGCTGCCACGAGGCCCGCGCTCCGCTGCTGCGCGCCTTCTACGCCAAGCAGCGCGCCAAGGGCCAGCAGCTCGGACTGTTCGCGGGGGCGCCGTGACCGTCCAACTCGCGATCTTCGTGGACTGCCCGTACGGCGGCTGCGAGGAGGGCTACTGCGCCTGCCTCGAACAAGACCTCGACGAGGACTTCGACGAACCGGACGACGACCCCGAACTCGAAGACGACGACGAGCCGGAGTACTTCCGCGCCGTCGAGACCGTCCCGATCTCCATCGACGACTACGAACCACCCAAGGAACCCTGATGCCCACGACCACCCTCATCGCCCTCGCGATCGGCCTGGCCGCCGTCGCCAGCCTCTGCCTGAACGTCCGCGACTGCTGGTTCTTCGGCCTGCTGGCTCTGGCCACGATGGTCGGCGCCGTCGGTGAGGCCTACCGCGAGAACGAACACCTCGCCGTGGGACTGGTCTCCCTCAGCTTCGTGCTCGGCGTGTTCTCCGCCAGGGCCGCCTGGCGCGACGGCAGCACCGGCCGGGGTTCGCGATGACGTACGACGTCTTCCTCATCGGCTTCCTCGGAGGCCTCGCCGCCCTCGTCGGCCTGATCTGTTTCGTCGCCCTCAGCGTCGCCGTCTGCGCGGTTGCCGCCCGCGCCGTCACCGCCATCGAGGCGGCCAAGGAACTGCGCCGTGCCCGCCGCCAGGACCTGACGACCTGCCGTGCCATCGAAGCGCTCGGCATCACCAACCACCCCAAGGAGTAACCATGTCCGACCAGCTCGCCCGCACCGGAACCGCCGCCGGAGCCATCGTCATCGGCACCACCGTCATCACCGGGTGGTGGCTTCTCGCCGCCGCCTTCACCCTCGTCGCCATCGGCGCCGTCTGCATCCGCGCCGGCTTCCGCCGAGGCCGTGGGGCAGGCCAGCGGTGACCAGACACCTGACCGCGCACCCGCACCGCTCCGGCATGGTCCTCACCGGCGCCATCGCCCTCACCCTCGCCGCCGGATGGGCAGCCCACCACGGCATCCAGGCCGCCCGATACGGCACCGACACCGGCAGCCGCCTCGCCGCCGTGTGGTCCGTGACGTTCCTGCTGCTCCTCACCCAGACACTCATGTACCACCTGGAGCGCACCCGTCGGCCTTCCCCACGGGCACGCCGCCAGCTCGACGCACTGCACGTCGCGGTGCTCATACCGGTCTACAACGAGGACCCCGGATATCTGCGGCTCGGCCTTCAGTCGATGCTCGCCCAGACCCGGCGCCCGGACTCGGTGCACGTCGTCGATGACGGGTCGACGAGCGGCGACTATGCCGCGGTGCGCGCCTGGTGGATCCGGGCGGCGGCCACGGCCGGGATCGCGACGACGTGGCAGCGCACCGCGAACGCGGGCAAGCGGCACGCGCAGGCCGCAGCGGTCCGGGTCAGCCCGGACGCGGACGTCTACATCACGGTCGACTCCGACTCCTGCCTCGATCCGAACGCGCTGGAAGAGATCCTGCTGCCGCTCGCCCGCGCCCGGGTGCAGTCCGTCGCAGGGATAGTCCTCGCGACGAACCACCGGACCAACCTCCTCACCCGGATCACGGACCTGTGGTTCGTCACCGGGCAGCTCACCGACCGCTCCGCCCTCTCCGCGATGGGCAGCGTGCTGGTCAACTCCGGCCCGCTCGCCGCCTACCGGGCCCCGGTCGTACGCGACAACCTCGACAGCTATCTGAACGAGCGGTTCATGGGCAGGCCCGTGATGTTCTCCGACGACAGCCTGCTGACCCTGTACGCGCTGCTGCGCGGCCGGACCGTGCAGCAACCGTCCGCCGTGGTGTTCACCGCGCTGCCCGAGAAGACGTCCCACTTCCTGCGCATGTACCTGCGCTGGATGCGCGGCTCCACCATCCGCTCCCTGTGGCGCATGCGCTACCTGCCCGTCACAGGGTGGGCGTACTGGGCTCACCTGCTCCGCTGGTTCCAAGTCGCCCTGTCCACCGCCGTGCTGGGCTGGCTGCTGGTCGTCGAGCCCGCCGTGTACGGGCGCACTCCGCCCGCGAGCTTCTTGATCGTGCCGTTCCTGATCGGCTGGGCGCAGGCCCTCCGCTACCTCGGCATCATCCGCAGCGACGAACGCATCCGCGCCCGGCTCGTCACCTGGCTGCTCATGCCGCTCGCCGTCGTCGGCTCATGGACCGTGCTCCGGGCGATGCGCTGGTACGGCATGGCGACCTGCGCCCGCACCGGCTGGGGCACCCGCCAGAACGGCGCCGAAGTCGCCCTGGACGCCCGGACGCCCGAGGACACGGCCGTGCCTCTGCCGGACGACGACACCGTCCGCATGCGCATCCCCGTCGCGAAGCTGCTCGACCCGGACACCGAGACCACCCTCACCCTGCCCATCCCACACCAGCGCACCGCCGCGCCTCAGCACGAAGGAAGCACCCGATGATCCGCAACACTGAGAAGGACGCCAATGATCCGGCCGGGGCGATGCTCATCCTGGCTGCGAGCATGGGTTCCGGCGGCACCGACCAGGTCATCGCCGAGCAGGAGCGCGCCGGGCAGGCGCAGCTCATCAACTCCGACCGGCTGCCCGCAGACCTGAGCGGCGACGACCAAGCCGCCTTCGAGGCGCTCGGCTTCACCTTCGGCGAGCCCGACCCGGGCGACCCGCTGTTCCGCCCGGCCACGCTCCCCGAGGGATGGAAGCGCGAGGGGTCTGACCACGACATGTGGTCGTACGTCGTCGACCAGCTCGGCCGCCGCCGCGTCGCCGTCTTCTACAAGGCTGCCTTCTACGACCGGCGCGCGTTCATGCGGCTCAACACGCTGCATGGCTACGTCTCCGAGTGTGGCTACCACGACAGCCCGATCGTCACCGACGAGACATGGGCGACCCCGGCCGGCCTCGCCCAGGCCCTCCGCGACCTCGCCGCCGAGGCGCAGAAGAACGTCACCAGCTGGGAGCAGATCGCCGAGCGGGGCGGCGCGGACGACGACACCAGGAAGTACGTCGCCGAGTACACCGCCACCCGCGACAAGTACACCGCGCTCGCTGAGGGTTTCGAAGCGGTGGCCGAGGCATGAGCGACAGCGCACACCCGGCCCTGGCCACGTTCCGGCTCTACCGCGAGCACGATGTCACCGGCATCTCCGGTGAGGGTGTCATCGCCGAGGGAGTCCAGTTCTCCGACGGCTGGGTCGTCACCCACTGGCTCGACCAGCCGCCGATGTGGGAGCCGAAGACCGATGTGTGGCACCACAAAGGCACCCACCCCATCGCGAAGATCCACGGCCATGACGGGGCCACCCGCATCGTGTGGACCGATGAGTTCGTGTGTCCGGCCCAACTGCCGCCCGCACTCGTGGGCATCGTCCCCGGCGGCCCGTGCGTCGCGCGCGGGCCGCACACCGAGCACAAGACGGCTGATGGAACCGCCTTCACGGACATCGAGGACGCGACGGCGCCCGCGAAGACGTGCAGCGCGCAGTACACCGGGGTACTTCCGGTGGGCGAGTGCATCCGCGCCGCCGGGCACAGTCCTGCCACCGACCACACCGACGACCGTGGGCGCAACTTCGGGGGCAGGCTGTCCGAGTACCCCGCCACTGGCTCCCAGGCACCGCCGAATCAGGGCCCGTTGACGGGTATCGAGGTGCGCGACCCGTGCCCATGGTGCGAGGACTGCCCGCTCATCCCGCTCACGCTCATGGACGACCACATACGCGAGCACCACCCCGAGGTACGTGAGGGCGGGCCCGGCATCCCGGTGCCCGACGCGGAGCCGGAGCCGGTTCGCTTCGTCCAGGTCGATGGTGTCCTCGCCGATGGTGGCGCCGACGCCGCCCGTGAAGCCCTGCGGCAGATGGACGCCGACCCGCACGGTCTCAAGGCGGGCATGGTCGTCAAGCCGTACACGGAGTACGGCCAGCAGAAGTGGGTGTTCCGCTGCTGGGGCACCGACACCTGCGATGGGTTCCTCTCTCTCGACCACTACAGCCAGCTGTCAGCCGAGCGGGCGCGAGACCGGCACGCCGCAGAGGAGCACCCGGAGGCCACGGTCACTGTGCGGCTGGACAACTCGGCCGCCAAGTTCACCCCGCGTCCGGACGGTGGCATAGCGGAGGACGGCCTACGGCGGCGGTGCGAGCAACTGCATGCCCAGCTGGACGACGCCGAGGCGGGCATCACGGAGGCCGTACGGCAGCGGAAAGCTGCGGAGGACCGCGCGCGCCGAGCCGAGGGCGAACGATCCGAGGCTGCCCAGCTCAGCCATCAGTACCGCAACGCCGCCGAGCGGGCCAAGCGGGATCACGACCAGCAGGCCACCGCCCTCGCCGACGCACAGCAGCTCATCAGCATGCTGGGGGACCTCATCGGCGCTGAGCGTCGCATTGTGATGACTGCCATGGGCCACCGCGAGGACCAGGGTGTACGCCGCGAGGCATGCGACGGCTGCGGGCGGGACCACATGGCCGAGCTGGAAACGGTGATCGCGACGGCCGACAAGGCGTACGCCGTGGCGTTCCCACCCACCGCCGACGGGCCCGCGCGCCCCGGACGCCTGCCCGACGGCGCCCGGCTCACCCCGCGTCAGCGCGCCTACGAGGCCACCAACGCCTACATCGAGAGTCTCGGCGACCGCCTGCCGTCGACCAGGTCAGCCCGCACCGCGCACATCTGGCAGGCCGTGAACACCGCCCTCGAAGCCGCCGGACACGCCGCCAACCCCGAGACCCTCTGCCGACTCCCGCACGAGATGGAGGTGTGAGCCGTGATCTGCAAGCCATGCCGAGACGCCGCCGCTGGTGTGCCCGGCGCCCGCCACTGCGACGAGCCCGCCAACCCCGGCCGTGAGTCCTGGTCGTGCGCCTGCCAGCACCGGCCGCCCGTACGTCAGGCCGACGCCGACACCTCGAAGGAGTCCTGACCGTGGCGAACACTCAGTGGAACGGCGAACCCTGTGCGGCGCGGCGCATCACCGCCATCGTCGCCGACAACGACGCCTTCCCCGGGTACTGGGCCCGTCACCTGGTCGGCACGCGCCGCGACGTCGTCGAAGTGACCTACGGCGGCAGCACCTTCTACCTCGACGACGAGGTGGGCGAAGGCTGGCACAAGGTCACTCACGGCGGATCACCGCGCTGGGCGCACAGCAACATCACCATCCAGCCGGACAGCATCCAGCCCCGTGGCGACCGCAAGGCCGACCCGGACATGCCCTGCCCGCACGAGAACTTCGACGCCTTCGTGGAAGTCAACCGGGTCACCGCGAGCGACAACGACCCGACGGCGGTCGGTTACCACGCCGACGCCAAGGTCAGCTGCTACGACTGCGGCGAGCCGTTCCGCTGGACCGGCGTGAAGGCCGGCATGTCCCAGGGCCGTCCGATGTGCAGCGTCGACGAGACCGAGCTGCGCGCGCCCCTGCGCCCGGCGAGCGCGGACCCCGACTTCGGACTCGGACTGCCCGGCTTCTCCGTCCGGTACAGGGAGGGCTGATGGACCGCGTCAACCCGGTGGACGACCGCACGTTCACCACGCCCCTCATCAAGGGACTCCAGCGGCGGATCGACCTGCTCGCCGAGACGATCCCCGGCGACGACGCCTACCGGATCGCCGCAGCCTGGGTGTACACGACACTGCTGGTCGCGTGGTGCGAGGACCACGGCCTCATCGAGACCCGGCTGCGAGCCGGCGCACAGGACCGGCGCAAGGCGCACCTCGATGCGGGCGGGAGGATGCTCGGCTGGCTGGGCTGGTCGGCCGCCGCACTCACCGTGCACCCCTCCACCGCGTGCCTGCTGGACCCCCGCTACAACCCGATCACGAAGGGCGCCCCCACCGAGCAGGCCGCCCGCGCGCTCGTCGACTGGTGGACCGACGAAGCCCCCGACCTCGCCTACCCCACGGGCAAGGGGCCCGCGTCCATCACCGGCTGGCTGGCCGGAGACATGCTCCAACTCGTCACCGACGAACGCCGCCTCGCCAACGCCCTGTGCCAGACCCCCTGGTGGATCGCCGACTTCCTCCTCGACCGCACCCTCGCCCCCGCCATCGGCGCCTTCCCCGGCCAGCTGCTGCGGGTCATCGACCCCGCCTGCGGCACCGGACACCTCCTCGTCTGGGCACTCATAGGCCTCTACCACTGGTACCGCAGCGACCGCCCCGGGCACCCCGCGATGGATCCCCGCCGGGCCATCAGGCGGGCATTGGCGGGACTGCACGGCGTGGAACTCGACCCGCTCACCGCCGCCGTCGCACGCCTGCGCCTCACCGTCACCGCCGGCGCCCTCCTCGCAGCAGACGGCGCACTCCCCACCCCGCTGCGCCTGCACCAGATCCCCGCCGGCCTGCGGCCCCGGGTCGCCATCGGCAACGCGCTCCTCGCCGGACTCGACGACCCGTGCCCGCCCGGCACGATCCTCGACGACACCGCCGACTACCCCGGAATCCTCACCCGCGGCACCTACCACGCCGTCGTCGCCAACCCCCCGTACATCACGGTCAAGGACCCGGCCGTGAGCAAGGCGATCAAGGCCGCCTACTTCGCGGCCCACGGCAAGTACAGCCTGTCGGTGCCCTTCGCCCAGCTCACCTTCGACCTCGCTATCCGTGGCGCCCCGGACGGAGAACCCCTCGCACCGCCAGAACAGCTCGGCCTGTTCGCCACCCCGGCATGACCGCCTGCCCGGGTGGCGGAACAGGCAGACGCAGCCGCCTTAAAAGCGGATCAGTTGCGGGTTCGAATCCCGTCCCGGGCACGTCAACCAGCCACGCACCAAGGAGTTCCAGCACATGCGCCGTATCAAGGCCGCGTCCGTCGAGCAGCTGCTTACCGGCAACGGTCACAAGCTCAGCGAGTTCTGGGACGGCGACTGGGACCCCGGGTTCCGCGTCGCGCAGGGCGGCACCCGCGTCGTGTTCGTTTTCTACGACGGTCACGACGAGGCCGACCAGCTCGACGCCGTTACGGCCGAGCTGCGCGGTGCTGGGTACCACGTGGTCGCCACGCATCAGGAAGGCGCCGGGCACCGGCGCCTGGAGGTGACCCGCCCATGATCGCCGTTCGCCGCATCCTCAACCGGGCCATCGCGCACGCGGTGCTGCTCGGCCGCCACCACCGCACGGCCGTCGTCGGCGGCTACCACTGGCGCTACTGCTCCCACCGTTCCCATTGGCTCCGGCTGCCGTGCTGGCGCTGGTTCATCCACGACGGCTACTGCCACCACCACAACGAGACCTGCTGGCTCAACTGCCCGGAGCGCCCTCTTGACTAAGCCCACCCCGATCGACGAGCTACGTACGGCTGCCGCCCGCCTGCGCGACGACCGGAACTGCGACGGCCACCGCGTCGACTGCAACAGCCGCGAACTGCTGGAGATGATCCGCGTCCTGCTGCGCGCCCGCGAACCGCTCGCCGAGTTCCTGGAGACCGAGGCCGGCGTCGCCGAGGACATTCAGCGGCAGAGCCCGGACCTCACCGCCGATCAGGTCGCCGCGTTCGTTCACGGCGCGCTCGGCACCGCCCGTGCCATCAACGCCGCCGCCGAGCCCGGCCCTGTGCGCGGCGGCGCCATCCTCGACCACCTCACCGGAGGAACGACCTGATGCAGCCCGCCTTCACCCGCGGCTTCCGCCTGCACCACAACGGCCAGGTCCTCGACGGTGCCGAGTTTCCCTCCGGCCGCGCATTCGTGATCGACGACCCCGAGCACGGGCTCGCGTCCGCTGCGACGTCGGTGCAGCACCTCCTGGAGGGCTACCACGGCGCCCGCGTCGAATGGCCCGGCGACCAGCTCGTACCCACGGCGCTGCTGCTCGACCTGGTGAACATCGTCGCCAACGCCCGGCGGGACCGGCCCTTCCCCGAGGCCACGGCGCGCGCAGTCCTCGGCCAGCTCACGAAGTACCTGGGCTACGACGTCGCCGAACGCGCCGCCGAGCAGGAAGCCACCCGCGCCCTCGCACGAGGGGACACGCACCTGTGAGGCCGGAGCTGCGCCGTCCTGGCGCCCGCTGGCGGCTGCTCGTGCACGAGTGGGCCGGACGCGTCTCCGGCCAGCGCGACGGCATGTACGGCGCCGCGCACAGCATCGCCAGCGACACCGCGTTCGGCGGCAAGGTCCCCGACGGCGAGCACTACAAGAACCACCTGTTCGAGAACACCGAGTTCGACGAACTGACGGTCGGCAGGTGGCTACACATCGAGCAGATGGACCACCGCGTGTGGTGGATGAACATCGCCGGGATCACCGTGCACGCCACCGTCGACCGCGACGGCCGCCCGCTGCGCGTGTGGGTGTCCGGCCCCTACGACTACGACGAACCCGTGCCTGACTGCCGCTACGAGCTGACCTGGACCAACCCCGAGCAATACCCGAAGGAGCAAGCCGATGGACGCTGAACACCGCGTCGTCACGATCGACCGCCACGAGTGGGTACTGAAGAGCCCCGCCCACCACACCGAGATCGGCAAGGCCGTCGACGCCGCCGAACTGGAACGCGCCACGCAGGCCTCCAAGGGCGTGCGTACCGGCGACGTCCACGTCCACGGCGACGACACCGAGTTGGTCATCTCATTCGAGGCCGAGCGGAAGAACTCCAAGCGGACGATCCGCGACCAGATCATCGAGGCCGACGATGCCTGAGAAGCGCATCAGGACCGACACCATCCGAGGACAATGCCCCGCGTGCGGGTGGGCGTCGCTCTTCGTCGGCGAGGGCGGCTACCTCACGTGCTCGCGGCTGGAATGCCCGCAGCCCGACACCGCGCACAGAATCCTCGCCGACCGCGAGACCGAGCACATCGTGCAGTTCGACGACGACGGCTTCACCGTCCGCCACCCGCTGCGCGAGCGCCTCGACGACGCGCTGATGCGATGCGACCTGCACCGGCACTGCGCCTCCCTGCCCGGCCCTCCGGATGCGCCCGGTCGGTACCGGACTGTCGAGCAAGACGGCGGCTGGCTGTTCCAACGGCTCGACGTGCAGGAGGCCGCCAGTGCAGACGATTGACGACCTCGTCCGGGACCTGCTCGATTGTTGGACCGGCGACGAGCAGCATCCCGGCGACGGCGGCCCCGGCCTCATCACCAGACTCGACAGCCTCGCCCTGCGTACCCGGCAGCCGCCCGCCGGCGGGCACGCCCCGCCCGGCAGCCGCCCGCCCGCCTCGCTGGACGCCGTGCACTGGTCGACGGCGATCAAGGCTCAGGCGCGCATCCTCGACATGGAGCTGCGCGGCTCCAGCCACATGCAGCAGTGGGACCGCGCCCTCCGCGCGATCCCGCCAGGCGCCGAGGCCGCGGGCCGCGTCGCTGAGGTCGCATCCACCGTCGGCCGCTGGCACTCCAGCTGCCGCACCGCGCTCGGACTCCAGGAGCCGGCCCGGCACTACCGGCACGTGCTCTGTCTGGTGTGCGGCCAGCGCACCGTGTACGGCCGCGCCGACGGCGACCGCCCGCGCGCCTGGTGCATCAACGACGTCTGCACCGACGAGGACACCGGGCAGCCCGCCCGGTACGAGGGCGACCGCCTGTACCTGCTCACGGAGAACCGGGCCTCATGACCGCAGACACGCCCGTCGCCCACGGCTACACCGTGCGCGACCTCGAACACTTCGCCCGGCTCGTCCTGCGCATGGACCGCTGGTACATCGCTGGAGACATTGATGAGCGGTACGACGCCGTGTGGTTCGGCATCACCGAGTGCCTGCTCACCGCCGATGAGCCGCCGACCCGGCGGGAGCTGCTGAACGCGGGCACCGCGGCCTCCGACGCCCGGGTCAGGGACGACATGCGCACGCACGGCCGGTGCACGCAGAACTTCGGCCAGCCGATGCCCCGCTTCCACGCCTACTGGAATCCGGCCAACCCTCCGTCGCCGGAACACCGTGTCGTCGAGCGTCTCGCCGTACAGCAGATCTGGCCGCTGCTCCAGCCCCGCCAGCGGCAGGCTCTCGCAGCGCTCGCCACCACCGGCGACTACGACAAGGCCGCCGCCGCGCTCGGCATCACCAAGGGGACCTTCGGCGTGCTCATCTCCACTGGCCGCCGCCGCTTCTACGCCTGGTGGCACGAGCACGAAATGCCCTCGCGTCAGTGGCGCACAGACCGGCGGGTTCGTTCCAGGGACGGCCGCGACCACCTCGGACGACAGCGGCTCACCGCAGCGCAGGTCGACGCCTACCGGCAGCGCCGCGACGCCGGCGAACCCGTGAAGGCTCTGGCCGCTGAAGCAGGAATAGCGACCGGCACCATGTACCAGCTACTCAAGGGCGCGTCCAAGCCTGCGCAGGTGATGACGTGAGCAGCAGCACTCTGGAGGCACTCGCCGCCGAAGCCCCGGGCCCCGACGGGCACCGGCAGATCATGCGCGTGGCCGTCAACGCCGTCGCCGCCGCGCGTGGCATGCCTGCGCCGTGGCCCATGGACATTCCCGGTGATACGGCCGAGCGCGTTGTGAAGCTGCTGGCCGACCTCGCAGACCTCAGCCAGTGGGGTGCTGCGGAACTCGGCGAGCTGCGCGAGCAACTGCTCGCGACCGAGGACCGCAGCGCGTCGGGCGTCTGGTACACGCCAGCCGAGGTCGCCCGGCCACTGACCCACGCCGCCCTGGGCGAGATCACCGACCTGCACCTGGACGACGACCCCGTCGACGTCCTCAACGTCTCGGTCCTGGACCCGGCGTGCGGCTGCGGAGTGTTCCTCATCGCCGCCGCACGCATCCTCGCCTCCGCCTACGTCGGCCTGCTGTACGGCACGCAGGATCCCGCCCCGCTCACTGTTCAGGCCGTCATGGCCGACGTCATGCGCTGCTGCGTGTACGGCATCGACACCGACCCGGTCGCCGTCGACCTCGCCAAGGCCATGTGCTGGCTGGAGACCAGCGGCTTCGCCCCCATCGACTGGCTCGACGACAACATCGTCGTCGGCAACGCCCTCGCAGGGGACATCCCTCCGGCGCTGACCGGCCGGCTCAGCACGGCCAGCCCGCTGGCGATCGTGGGCAACCCGCCCTACAAAGACAAAGCCAAGGGCGCCGCCCCATGGATCGAAGCCCGCCGTCCCCACCGGCTGAAGGACCGTTCCCCCGACGAACTCTGGCGCCCGTCCTTGGACGAGTTCCGCACCCCCGGCCAGGGCCGGTTCGAGTACACGCTGTCCAACCTGTACGTGTACTTCTGGCGCTGGGCCCTGTGGCGCGTCTTCGAAACCCGCATGAACGCCGGGGTGATCGCGTTCCTCACCCCGAGCGCCTGGCTGAAGAGCGAGGCATTCAATGGGATGCGCGGCGCCATGCGCGGGGCCGCCGACCGGATCCTCATCGTCGACCTGACACCCGAGGGCAAAGCGCCGCCCACCAAGACGCGCATCTTCCCGGGCGTCACCCTTCCCCTCTGTGCGGCAGTGCTCGCCCGGCGCGGAGGCCCACGACCGGACGACATGGCCCCCGCACACATCGCCACCGTTTCGGGCAGCCGCGAGGACAAATTCCGGCAGCTCGAACGGCTCCTCGGCGCTTCAAGCCCGACATGGGGCGCCTCGTGATGGGGTCAGGGCGCGTCGATCTCGGCTTGAGTACGTGGGTCACCGTTGAGTCGGATCGCGATCGTGCGCGCCGTCTCGTGATTGACGTCCGCCCAGCGGCCGATCTCGCGGAAGGAATGGCCGGCCCGGCGCGCACCGGCGATGTCCTGTTCGAGTTCCCGCCTTCGCTGGGTGATGACCCTCGCTCGGCGGCGAAGCCGGGGCGTCCAGCGCTCGGCTCCAGGGGCGACGGCTCCCATCTTGTTGTACCGGGGGTGCTCACGCTGGATCGCGCGGAGTTCCGCCTTGAGCGCGGCCTGCCGCGTGCGGCGCCATGTGATCTCCTTCGTGGCAACCTCAGGCCACCACGCCTTGTCGGCCTCATGCTGTGCGAACCGGACCGAGGGTCGATCGGTGACGCCGACATACAGAAGGTGCCCGTCGGCGTCGTACAGCCGGTACAGCGCCGTCCGGCCGCTCATTTGTCGGCCTCTTCCCGCTCCCGCGTTTCTCGCGCGCGCCGTGCTTCCAGCACCACCTTTCGGGCCGGCCGTGAGGGCAGCTCGGCACCGGGCTCACGCAGGTACCAGGCGATCAGCTCGCGGATCACGGCGGCGCGCTCAGTGCCAACGCTCTTGGCCGCGGCGTCGAAGTCGTACCACTCGTCACCGATGCGGATCTGGCGAGCTGGAGTCTTCGGCGCATTCGGCATGAGCGCACCGTACCGGGGTGTAGCTACGGGCTTCAATGTCCTCACCTCCGGGTGTAGCTACAGAAATCATGGTCCACCGCCTTGCGGTGTAGCTACACCTCACGCTATGGTGTAGCTACACCCAAAGTCAAGGAGGGGTCATGGACGCACAGCTCACGCGCAGGATCACCGTCGCCGAGTACCTCGTACGGCGCGACCTCCCGGCCGACTGGCGCTTCGGCTCTTGGCTGGGTCGTGTCGCCGCTGAGATCTACCGCGACACCTACCGGCGCGAGCCGTCCAAGGCGTTCCGGTTCATCAACGGCCGCTTCCGCAGGGTGATGGCGTACCGGCCGTCCGAGGCGCACGTGCTGATCGCCGCGTGGGAGCGGTACGGCCGGTTCGCCGAGGACCGGCCCGCCCCGGCCGTCCGTACCCGCCACGTCCCGGCGCCCCGCTTGACCAGCATCGACGCGATGCGGTGGACCCCGAGCCGTGGCCCTGTCCGTAGCCACCCGTAACCGTCCGCCCCGGAAAGGGGGAGTCATGTCCGACACCCTGATTCGCGCTCTCGACCTGATCGAGCCCGGTGACCTGGTCGTCTACCACGGCTCCATCCGCAGCATGCACGGCCTGTGGCTGGCGATCCCGTGCCCGTGCCGGATCTGCCAGGCCGTGGACGCGCTCGGTCTGGTCGACGTCCGGTTCGCGTTGGCCGACCCGTGGGGCGAGCGGCCCGGCCCCCACCACGTCCGCCGCCAGTCCATCACCCGCTCTATCGCCTGCGGCTGAGCACCCCAGGGCCTGTAGCTCAGGAGGCAGAGCGAGGGATTTAAACCCCAGTGCGCGCCGGTTCGACCCCGGCCGGGCCCACCAGATCAGTCACCGATCAACCCCGGAGGGGGAACACCGTGAGCATCACCGACGTCAACACCGCGTTCGCGGCCGAGAAGACGGCACAGATCGAAGCCGTCCGCAACGTTGAGCGCGCGTTCCAGAGCCGTATCGACCGGGGAGAGATCCGCCTCGTCGGCGGCGGCCAGTACGAGGTGCTGACCGGCTGGGACCGGGGCGAGCGCTTCACCGTCTCTCGCAACACCCAAGGGCAGATCGAGCGGATCATCGCCAACCACGGGCTCGACGAGAGCGCGGACGGCACGATCGCCCTCTACGCGTCCTCGCCCGCGTGGCACGGCCTCGGTCAGATCATCCCCGGCGGCACCACGGACATCGACGAGGTCCTCGTACGGTCCGGCCTCGACTTCGAGGTGACCACGGTGCCCGCCCTGTACGAGTGGGATGGCGAACTGCGCGAGCACACCGACCAGTTCCACACCGTGCGTGAGGACACGGGCGCGGCGCTCGGAGCGGTCGGCGCCCGCTACACCCCGATTCAGAACCGTCAGGGCTTCGAGTTCCTCCAGGAACTGGTGGGCCGCTACGACGTGGTGTGGGAGTCGGCCGGTGTCCTGCGCGGCGGGAAGCGCGTGTTCATCTCGATCCGCCTGCCCGAGACCGTCCGCGTGGACGCCGACGGCATCAACGACCTGATCGTCCCGTACGTGGCCGTCATGAACGACCACAGCGGGCAGGGCCAGTTCCAGTGCGTCGTCACCCCCTGGCGACCCGTCTGCGCCAACACCGAACGCTTCGCCGTCCGGGACGCCCACACCCGGTGGGCCGTGCGGCACACGGCAGGCGCCACCGACGAGATCAAGGAAGCCCGGCGCACGCTCGGCCTGTCCGTGAAGTACTTCGAGGAGTTCGCCGCCGAGGAGACCGCGCTCGCCCGTACGGACATCGCCGTCGCCGAGTTCCACGACCTGGTCGCCGACCTGTGGCCCCTCGACGAGGACGCAACCGACCGCGCGAAGACCAACCACGCTCACCGGCTCGGCGCCCTCGACGCGACGTTCCGCACCGAGACGGAGCGCGTCGGCCGTACGGCGTACGCCGCCGAGCGCGCCATCACCGGCTACCTCGATCACGTCGCACCCCGGCGGCCCGGCCGAACGATGACGGAGGAAGTGGCGCGCGCCACCGCGCTGCTGGAGGGCGCGGACGACGAGATGAAGACCAAGGCCCACAAGCGGCTGCGGCTCCTGCGCAAGGCCTGAACCCCCAGACCGGCGGCCGGGCCGACTCCCCCAGCTCGGCCGCCCCCAGGGCCGCCGCCCCGCCCAACCCCCGTCACGCGGGGCGGCGGCTCCAAGCGCCCGTGGCCCAACCGGTAGAGGCAGCGCCTTATAAGCGTCGAGCTGCGAGTTCGAATCTCGTCGGGCGTACCACCGCAGATCACCAACGACTCAGGAAGACACGCGACATGAGCACCGACCCGCCTGGCATCTCCGCCGGGCCCATCGAGACCGAGCCGCTCGACTACCCGACACCCGGCGACTTCCCGACCACGAGCCGCAAGGCCGAGATCCTGGGGGACGTGTTCCGCGCGGCCGGCGTACACCTGGGTGCGTACGACGAGCGGATCGCGACCTGGCTCGCCCAGACCTCCGACTGGTCGACGTTCGCCGTCATCGTCTCGTGGGTGGCGCGCGCCGCCACGGCCCGTGAGCCGACCCGGACGGTCGCCCTGCCGGGCCGGTTCGACGCGACCCCGGCCGAGGTGGACCGGCACCTGCGGCGGATCCTCGCCGAGGACGTGTACCTGCGCTACCAGCAAGCCATCGGCGGCCATGCGGTCATGGAGGCCTCGAAGGACCTCCGCATGGAAGTCGTCCTGCCGAACGCCCCGGACGCCAAGCAGTGGCGCGAGGCGGCCAACTACATCGACCCCCGCCTGCACGGCGGCCCGTACCCGTCGCAGCTCTTGTGCTCGCAGCACGACGGCTTCGGCCCCTGCCCCGGCGCACCCCGCTGCACCCCGAAGGAGAACGACTGATGGCCACCGGCCCCGAGCACTACCGCAAGGCCGAGCGCCTCGCCGAGCAAGCCGACACGTGGATGAACGCCGACACCGGCTGGAAGGCCCACCTGTCCACCGAGGAACGCATCGCCCACCGCACGGCCGACCTGCTGGCTGGCCTGCTGCACGCGGTCCTCGCCAACTCCGCCGCGACCGCGCTGAACGACCACAGCGCCGACGAAGGCGGCATGCCGCTCGCCGACTACGACGCGTGGGTCCAGACGGCCTCTCAGTGGAAGCGGGGCGGGAAGTGACCACGCTCGACTTGACCCCGAACGACTGGCAGCGCGCCAACCTGGCGCCGCTCGCCGTCGCCTGCCCCGACTGCGGCTCGCCTGCCGGCCAGCTGTGCACGAGCCACGGCGGAACCCGCGCCCGCAACTCACAGGTCCACCGCGCCCGCACGGCCGCCTGGGAGACGGCTCGGCTCGCCGCGAACCCGGCCGCCAAGCTCATCGCCGACGCGGTGACCGAGCGGGGCATCCGGCACGGCCAGCACGCCGTCAACCTGCTGCGCGAGCACGGCTACACGGCCGAGGCCGACAACGTCCAGCGCGCCGTGTCCCGCCGCCACGGGCACATGTCCGCCAAGCAGGCCGCGCAGTTCCTCATCGACATCGAGGGCGGTGAGAACCAGTGAGCGCCCGCGACACCCTTATCGGCATCCTCCAGCAGTGGACCGACCGGCACGACGCCGCTCCACAGACGCCCGAAGCCCTGGTCGCCGCCTCTGATGCCGAGCTGCTGCGGGGCTGGGCGGCGAAGATCCGCGAGGTCGGAACCGCGAAGGGCTGGTCGACGTGGGCCGCCGCCTACATCGACCCCGACGTCGAGTTCGTCGACACGGCCATGCCGTCGACCGAGACGATCGTCGCCGAGCTGCGCCGACTTGACCGCGTCGCCATCCTCCGCCAGGCCGCCGAGGCGATCGAGCGTGAGCAGGCCCGTGAGGAGCGAGCGGAAAGCGAGCGGTTCGGATACCTCGACCACGAGACGGAGCTTCAGGGGGTCGCTGTCCGGGCCAAGGCGACGTTCCTGCGCCGCCTGGCCGACGACGTCGAGCGGGGGAAGGACACCAGCGTCGGCAGCCAGCCGACCGCAGGCGGCGCCACTCCCGACTTCTTCCTGCCCGGTCATACGTACAGGCGGCGCCGGTGGCGGTTCCAGTGCCTCGCTGTCGGCCCGGACCCCTTCACCGGGGAGACCCGGGCCGCCGGCTACCTGTACCGGCCGGGCGAGTCCGCGACCGTCACAGGGATGGACCCGGAGACCTGGGCGCGCGGCGGCTGGTGCGACATCACCGAGTTGTCGCCCGCCACCGACGCACCGGCGGCGCACCCGGATGCGACGGCGCACGCCTCGTCGTACGACACCGACACCGAAGGAACGAGCCAGTGAACATGCCCGCGCCGCTGACCATGACTGCACGCCGCGCCATGGTCGCGGAACTGCGCCGCCAGGAGCCAGGCATCAGCGCCCGCAAAATCGCAGATCGGCTCGGGGCTGGCAAGGACACGATCCTCCGGGACATCGCCGAGATCGAGACGGAGCAGCGCCAGCGCGCCGCCGAGGCCGCAGCCTCCGCAGCGTCTGCTGAGCCGCCCGCGCCACCGGACGCGCCGGAGGGCGACACGCTCGTGATCCGCCTCGACGAGCCGATGCGCCAGGCCCTCGCCACCCTCCGCGCTGCCGTCGGCTCTCCAGACACCCCGACCGCCAACCGGCGGGCGGCGCGCGCCGCCATCCGAGCCATGGCCGACCACTTCGCGGAGCAAGGCCAGCAGGTCACCACCCCGGAAGGGAGCAGGCCGTGATCTCGTCGGCAACCGTTGAGACGATCAAGAGCGAGTTGACCTCTCACCTCCTCGCGCGCACCGAATGGGACGAGCAGCCCGCCCTGTTCACTGTCCATCAAGCCGACGGGCAGGGCGTGCGCATGGTGCAGGTTCCGCTCCCCGATGTGGTGTGGACGGCACACGGGCATCCGCCCACGGCAGTCGCCGCGCTGGCTGCTGTAGCGCTCCAACTGCCCCGGCATCCCGATGGGTCGCACATGTTCGTCACGCACGATGGTCCGCTGATCGGAGCCGCGTTCCGGTATGAGGCGTATGCGATCAGCGCGGACTCCAACCACCCGGCCGCCCGGGAAGCCGCCCGCCGCCGCACCGTCGGCGGCTCGACCCCGCGCTTCGAGCACATCCCCGGCCGGGTCGAACAGCGCTGTATGACCGCTGTGGACCTCGACGGCGGGCGCTACATGGCCAGCAGCGACCGTATCGACGAGTCCAAGCTGGACGCCGCTGAACCGCAGGTGCACTACCTCGCATTCGGCGATCCCAAGAGGGACACCCTCAAGGGCAACGTCGTCGACGCCACGAACCGCTTCCTCAACGCGATTAAGCCCGTGCCCGCCCGGAGGCGCTGACCCATGAAACCCGTTGTGTGCAGCTTTTACATCCGCACCCCGGCCGGAGACAGCCAGTTCCAGTACGAGTCGGTCAACATCGGCAGCCCGCACGGCGACGGCAAGATGCACACGCCGTACCCGCCGGCCGTCGGCGACCTGATCCACCTGCGGGACACGATCAAGCAGTCCGGAGGCACCTACGAAGTGATCATCCGTCAGTGGCTGCATTCCAGCTACGGATCGACGAACTGGCCCGTGCTGGAGCAGCAGCCCACGGTGGGCCCGCTCCTGGAACTGCTCGTGGAGCCCGCCGAGGGCGTCTTCCGCGACCAGGCGCCGCGCCCCGACGACGAGGAGGCGTGACCGCCGTGACGGCCGACCAGACTCCGCTCCTGGGCGAGCCCACGCCCTCGAATGACCGCGGCTTCCTGCTGTACGGAGGCCAGCCGATCTATACCAGCTACGGGCACGAGGTCCGGGTGCAGGAGTCCAGCTCCGCAGAGGACCCGCACGTGTGGCTGTTCATCGGCGAGAGTGCGCTCACGCGGAAGCAGGATCCGCACCTCAGCTTGGAACAGGCCATCGCTGTGCACGCCGCCCTCGGCCAGTTCATCGACGGCGTACCCGAACGCTGGGAGGACGGCGCGCAGCTGCTCGCCGACGCCCGGCGCCGAGCCCTCGGAGAAGCCTTGTAAACCACTTCCCGTCCGACGGCGACCGTGCCCGGCGGCGTCAATTGTCGGTGGCTTCACGTCGGGGGGCGCGTCTGCGCTTGAGAAACTTGGTTCACTACCCTGCCGGGTTATACTCGTGGGCCGATTCCTTGGAACGCTGCGCGAGGCTCCTCATGCTCTCGATCTCCGAAGAGACAGCGATTGCATTGAATGAGCGATCTACAGCCTGCATGGCTTCGAGGACGAAGATTTTTTCCTTGGCCAACTGATGCATTCGACTGTGAGCGCGGAACCGATCCAAGTCGGTGCCAGCCCTCATTCGCCCGCCAGGCCAGTTGTCAACGTCTCTCATGCGATTGGAAACATCGGCCAGTTCCTGGCCCAGCTTCCTCATCCGTGGGTCAGGGTGATCCTCCGCGAATTCCAAAGCCATCAAACTCACTCCTCTCGGCGTGACTTGGTCACACACAGGCCCGTCGCTCCGGCGAACCCTGCCTGCTGCCCCCTTGTCTATCGCTCGCCAGCGTCCCGCAAAAGGGGCAGACGCCTCCAACGGTTGCGAAGTCTCGCGTACAGGGCGCGCTCCCCTCACAACCCGGATCGCGCGCCCCCGTGTGTCTAGCACCATCAAAGTTGCCAAAGGTGGACGAGTAGCCGTTGTGATTGAGGATGGGGAGGCGTAGTTGAACCTGATCGAGAACCCGGAGACGGCCCCGTTGTGGCGCGGCCTGGTCGTCGCGCACGAAGCCAGCTGCCGGTGGATCGCTGCGCGCATGTTCTACAACCACCGGCTCGTGTGCGTGTACGACGACGACCCGATGGGATGTGCCGCGTACGGCTGGTGCTACCGCAGCATGGCCGTCCTGGTCGCCTCGGCGGCCGTGTTCGAGCCCGCCACGCAGGACGAGCCGGTCGGCTGGCACAAGCGCGCCGGAGCCGACGTACGGCGTGCACCCCACCGCGACCAGGACCCGGAGCACAACCGGGCCCGCTGCGTCCACGGCAGCTACCTCGACACCCCGGCCTGCACCGTCACGCAGTTCTGTGAAGAGTTCCTCAACCGCCCCGAGAGGATGATCCCGTGACCAACCGCCCCGCAGGCCGCACCGGCCGGGCACCCGCCCGCAGTCCCCGGCCTCAGCCGGCCCCGGACGCCAGCGGCGGCCCGTCGCCCGTCGACGTCCGCCTGATGGGTGACGACACGGCCGTACGACAGCTGGTCGCCGCTCTCCAGAAGGCCGCGGACTGCGGTCCGGCCAGCTACCGTCCCATGCGCGACGCCGACGGCACGCGCGCCTACCTCAGCGTCGTCGTGCCCGCCGAGCCAACGCCACCCACCACCGAAGGATGATCACATGACCACCGACCGCGTCACTGTCCGAGTCCTGCTGTTCGTCGGCGACCAGGCCGAGATCGTCGCCGACGTCCCGCCGGGGGAGCGCGCGGAGCCCGTGCGGTATCCGGCCGCCGACATCGCCGCGGCGGTCGGCGTGCCGGTCGCCGCGCTGGCCGGGAAGCGGCTCACGGCCAACGTCGGACATGACGACAGGCTGTCCGGCTGGCGGGTCGCCTGACCTGCCGCAAACGGCCCGAACTGTCAGTGGCACGTAGGAGAATGGAATAGAGCAGACCCCGGCGACGGCGGGCCACCGTCCCGGGGCATGGGCGACTGACAAGGAGTCGACGTGCAGCAGCTTAACGGCGCCGAACTGCGCCGCCTCGTCCTCCCGCCGGTGCTACCGACCTCTCATCCGTACGTCGTGTACTTCATCCGCAACGGCAACCGAGTCAAGATCGGCACCACCAAGAGCCTGGCCGGGCGGCTGAACCAGTTCGGACTGAGCCGGAACCAAGTCGGACTGCTCGTCGAAGGCGACTACATCCTGGAAGACGCGCTGCACACCCAGTTCAGCGAACAGCGCGTGGACGGCACCGAGTGGTTCCGGCTCACGCCGCCGCTGTTCGCCTTCATCAGGCAGTGCAACGCCCAGCCAGCCGTGGCCGCACTTGGGGGACCCGACCACGAAGCCCTATGGGAGGACCTGGACCAGATCGCCGCCCGCACGGGGCGCTCTCTGAACGAACTCCAGGTGATGCGCAAGGACCCGTCCTGGCCCACGAGCGAGGGCAACGCTGGCGGCAGACGGCGCCTGTACCACCGGAACCAGGTGGACAGCTGGCTGGCCAGGCATGCACGTGCTGAGAAGCAGGAGGTCTGAGGCGTTGAGCGAGGAACCGGCCGTGAACATGCTCCAGTTCGCTCGTGACCTGGGGCGTCTGGAGGAGCACCTGGAGTGGGCGAGGCGCGGCCAAGGAGATGGTCGGTCGGGTGATGTGGCTACTGAGATCGCCACCTCGTTCCTCGCGCTCCTACGAGCACTGACCAACGGCATTGAGCCGGTCCCCGCGATAGCTGAGGCGATCCGAGTCCTTGACGAGGCTCGCAGCCACAGCCGCACACTCTGGGAGACGCAGAATGCGCGAACGCAGGAGCATCGCGAGCGGATGTGGGCCGAAGAGGAGATCACACAGAAGGTCGAATGCCCGCACTGCGGGGCAGCCCCCGGCGCCTCGTGCCGAACTACTGGGCCAGCCCGGCAGGTGAAGACCGAAAGCCATCGTGGCCGCTACCGGCTCGCCCGAAGCCTCAACGACGGTGCGGCTGATGCCGCTTTGGACGCCGCGAAGAGGGACGCTCATGCCCGTGACGTGCTGAACAACGCGCCGGACGAAGAGATCAGGCTGTGGGCAGCCCGGGAGCTTGATCTCAGTGCGCTGAAGGCAGGGCAGATCTCGCAGGGAGAGTTCGAACGTTGCTGGCCGGATGATCAGGGCTGAAACGCCGCCACCATCCGCGCCGACCGCTCCCGCGACCGCTGGCCCGCCCCCGACGACTCCGAGGGCGGCGTCAACCGCTGGTACGGCGCCACGGCCACGAAGGCGCTCAAGAGCCGCCGTGGCTACCGAAGCGGCGAGGAACGGTGAGGTGACCGCCTGGACCGGCCCATGTGATCTGCTGACGCGCCGACGGCGCTATGTCACGGAACGGGCACACGGCCTACCCGCAGCGTTCACGCCCCTGCATGATTCCCCCAGCACCAGCAGACCCAGGGGGGATCTTGAGCACGCCCGAGCCCGAAAGAGCCTACGAGCCCGAGGGCGCCTGCCTCGTAGGCTGCGCCTACGGCATCGCCGTCCTCGCCGCATTGGTCGGGATAGGAGTGATGGCGGACAACGGATTCGGAGCGGCGGCCTTTCTGCCGCTGTTCCTGCTCGTCGGCGGCGTTGTCGTGCACGTCAGGTACCTCATCCGCTGGGCGGCCGAACACCGGCGGCTTGAGGCCGAACGTCAGCGTGTGCGGATGTTGCAGTCCACCGAGATCGTCCGCTACCACGCCATGAAACCGCGCGAGTTCGAGCAGGCCATCGCCTTTCTCTGTGAACGGGACGGCTGCGCTGGGGCGCGTGTCGTCGGCGGGGCCGGAGACCTTGGCGCGGACGTCCTCGCCACCGCGCCTGATGGTAGGCGCATCGTGATCCAGTGCAAGCGCTACGGGCCCACCACGAAGGTCGGCAGCCCGGACCTCCAGCGGTTCGGGGGCACCTGTTACAGCGTCCACGGCGCACAGGTCGCCGCCGTCGTCACCACCTCGGTTTTCACTCGTCCGGCCGCCAACTACGGGGCGCAGCACGGTATCCGGCTGTTCGACGAGGCCGCCCTAGCGGCATGGGCAACTCGCACCGGCCCGGCACCGTGGATGTGATGCGCCCTGTAACCGGCGCCCGCGTACGCTGACCGCGAGCCCTCGAAAGCGGTAGGCGCACCGGGCGGCCGTACACCGCCGACGCTCCGGGCGGGCCGCGCGACCTCGTGCGCCCGGGAGGGGTAGAACCCCGGCCCGTCCAACAAGCTCCCACATAGGGGCGACGCACGGGGAAGGGTGTCCGGCCCCGGTCTACGGGTCGCAGCGCCGGCGGGCTCCGCGAGCCTCAAGAGCGGTCCCTGTCGCCGCGCTCACCAGAAGGGCCCGGGACGCCATCACGGCGTCCCGGGCCCCTCGCTGTCCACCTGCTTCTCGCCGGAGCCCTGGCCGGGCATGGCCAGCTCGATGCCGCGCCTCTTACGCAGCCACCGGGCAGCTCCGTACAGGCACGCCCACAGCGTCCCGCAAGAGGCCAAACCCGCAACGATCAGGGAGTGAAGTCCCTCGGTGGCCGAAATGTAGATGGCGAGGGGACCCACCATCGCCGCAATGACCCCGTTCGTACGGTCGTCAGTCGCCAGCACCCAGTCCACCGGACGCCATGCCGGGCGCGCGGCGTCGTGCATACGCATCCGGAGTGCCGCGATCAGAAAGCCCAAGGCGAGGACCACCTGTTGACGGCGGCCAGGAATGTTCCGGTCTTCAGGTGACCCGGCTAGAAGGGCCATCCATTCGTCATGGAGATGTGCCCGGTTGGCACCAGCGATTCCCGCCGCGAGCTTGGCCGCGCGCCTCGCCGAGGGCGCGGGTTGGCTTCCTGAGGGGGACGCAACGGTAACTGACCTCGTTCCGATTGTTGATCGGCGGACCCGGATCTCGCGTATAGACCAAACGTCGGACTCGTCGACACCCGGAGCGGATATCACAACTCGCAAATGCTGCCCGGCCCGCACCGAGTAAATGCCCTCGGATCCCATGATACGGACCGCATGAACCGGCCGCCCCGTGAGGAAAGAAGCCACTGCTGCGTGGCAGTTCAGTTGCCGACCCTTAGGCATTGTGGCCAACTGCTCGGAAGCTTTCGGCGACGCGCGAACGACTGTCGTTGTATTCACGCCGTACCACCTGCCAGTCCTAGACCGAAGCGGCGGGCCTTGCGCGCCTCAAGCGCTTGGGTGGCCTGCTGGCGGCCAGCGCCAGTGAGTTCGTAGAACCGGCGCGGGGGACGGCCGGGGTGTGGGCCTGTCTCCTCGTAGCTGGTGACCCAGCCGCGTTCGGTGAGTCGGTCGAGGATCGGATACACGGTGCCGGAACCGAGGTCGGCGTCACGGCAGATGCTCAGCCCCCATGCGGGGGTGTCATCCGTCGACGCCAACAACACCTCGAGCACAGCGATGGTCGGCTTGGTCAGCCTCGGTGTGGTCATGACCCCAGTAGACCATATGTCGAGTACGAGAGAAGCATGCACTTCCCGTCACAGTTGCACCACGAAGTGTGCGCACACCAGTCTCAACCCGCACGACACCCCGACAATTACGGCCGTACGTACCGTCCTTGGGGGGACCATGCACACCAGAAGAACCGCGCTCGCCACCATCGCCATCCTCACCGCCACCACACTCACCGCCTGTAGTGAGCCCGCGCAAGGTACGGCCGAACGCGCCACCGCGGCGACCAGCTCGCCGGCCTCCAGCTCACCCGAGAGCGACGCGCCGGCCGCGGACACCGCCGACCAGCCGGACACCGAACTCGCCGTCGGCGACACCTTCGCCTACACCGACGGCTTGAAGGTGAAGGTCGACAGCATCCGCACCATCACCCGCTTCGGGGAGTACGACGACAAGCCCGACGCCGACCGGACTCCGTTCCGCGTCACCTTCACCATCACCAACGGCACCAAGAAGCCGTACGACATGGACAGCTTCAGCTACGACGCCCAAGGCGCCACCACCGGCGGCCAGACCGAATTCCTGTACGTCGAAGTCGACTCCAAGCAGATGGCCGGCCGCCTCGCCCCCGGCCGCAGCAGCACCTTCACGTCCGAGTACTCCATCGCCACGAGCGACGGCAAGGACATCGTGTTCTCCATGTCCCGCACGGACGACGCCTGGCTGGAGAGCGGCAGCTTCCTCGGCGACGACCCGAACTGGACCGGCACCATCAAGTAGCCCGACGCCTCCTGATCTACCAGTCTGGGACCAAGTAGTAGATCCACTGGTAGTTCCGGGAGATGCGGTCAGTCCTCGTCGTCGTACAGCGATGGGAACGCCCGGCGCGCCACGGCGCCGCTGTACGCCGCCACGTTCGCCATCTCCTCAGCTGTCAACGGCCGCGGATCCCGCAGCCCCTCGGCGAGGTCGTCGACCAAGCACCGGCCCATGTGCTCCAGCGCAGCGCGGTGCTGCTCGGCGACGGTGGGACCCAGGCCCAGGAGACGGCGGATGAAGCGGTGCATACGGCCAGCATGGCACGCCCCACCGACCGGGCACACTGGACATGTGAGCACACCACTCGGACGCGACGGGCGCAGCCTCGTCGACACCGCGATGGCGACGTACAGCTTCGGATGGAAGCGAGCCAGCAGCTTCCGCGCCTGGGCCACACGCCACGGCGTACGCCCCGCCACGTACCAGCCGAGCCCCAACGGAGGCCAGCCCACCGCACTGTGGGACCTCGCCGATATTGCTGAGGCGCTTGACAAACGCAACACCGCTGCTTGACCGGACGACCTCGTGCAGCGCATGATCTGTCATGTTGCATGTAGTGCCTGATGAGCCCGGCCACCGAGCCGGGCTCCGGCATGTCCGGGGGTGAGCACCGTGGCCCGCACCTCCAGGCAGGACACCCCCGACCAGGCCCGCCAGGACCAAGGCCGCTCCCGACGCAAGACCGCCGAGGCCGCCCAGCAGAACCGCACCGCCCGGCAACACCTCCGCCTCGAAGCCCAGGTGTACACCGAGGAAGCCGACTGCTTCAGGTGCGGCACCCCGGTCGACCAGAACATCGAGGGCACCACTCATCCGTGGGGCCCGGTCGTCGCTCACCCCCGGCCCCTCTGGGCCGGAGGCAATCCGCTCGACAGGGCCAACACCCGCCTCGCACACCGACGCTGTAAGACCGCCTACTGCGAGCAGCTCAGGGCAGCCCAAGCGGCCGGCACCCGGGCCGTGAACTGAGGGGCCCCACCCCCACCCCAGGCACACAGCCTCCCCCGCCCCGCCCCGGCACGAGACCTCACACCGCACTCCACACACGCCGAGTGAGGTGACCATGGCCAGCAACAAGACCACCACCGCAGCCGGATACGGCTACGACCACCAGCGCCTACGTGCCGCCCTACTGCCCGACGCCTACGGCAAACCCTGTCCCCGCTGCGGCACGCCCATGCTGCCCGGCCAGACCCTGGACCTGGACCACACCGACGACCGCTCCGGCTACCACGGCATGGCACATGCCTCGTGCAACCGCGCAGCAGGTGCTCACAAGCGCAATGCCAAGCACCGCGCCAAGCGCGTGTGGCGCACCTCCCGCCGCTGGTAGGGCATCATCCCAGGTCAGAGCCATGATCGCGGAGGGAGGCGGAGGGGTAGGGGGGCACCCCCGCCACGCGATCATGGGGCGCCCTGAC
>Ga0299906_10000134_pt1 | contig 72524 bp, 31 predicted proteins | sample RVTome_14_FD_200259 | JGI IMG/M metagenome (GOLD analysis project Ga0299906, IMG submission 200259) | Soil microbial communities from uranium-contaminated site in the Upper Colorado River Basin, Wyoming, United States - RVT145D125 (version 2) ...
ACCGTCTTGGACAGCTGCCGTTGAGAACCATGGAGACCTCAGCCCCGATTCTCGCCAAATCCGGCCCCTCGAGCCCCATTCCTCGGGCTCCACCAATGGGCGTCCAAGCTGTTTTGGACAGCAGTGCACGGAATCACCGAATCCTCCGTGTTTGCCGCAGTTCGGGAGTCTACAGGGCTCGTCGCGCGCTGTCAAGTACGACACCTATCCTGTCGCATAACACACCGGGCCACAGACTGAGACGGTCCATGGCGTCCGCATGCAGCCACCCTAGCAGCCAGTAGTAGTTCGGCGACGCGGAGCTGTTGCGGTCAGCACAGGGCTGCCGTCCGGGAAGCCGATGGCGCCACTCTGGCGTCCACGCGTGCGGAAACCCGTGGCCGGGTCCGCGCGAAAAGCGGCAGGATCGGCGGCCGGCGGCTGGCGCTTGGGCTGGAGTCGCGAGGTAGCGGGCCTCTATGGTGGTGCCCGGCTGGACGGGCTGGCTCGGCTGACCTGCGGCGGCACCCTCTCGAAGTAGACGAGGCGGCCGGTCTGGCAGACCGGGCACAGCGTCGGGGCGATGCCGGTCAGCCGTTCGAGGCGCTCGCCGTCACCGCCTCCCTCAATCCTCGGGCGGATGCCACCCTACTCGGACCCAGACACGCCGCGCTCGCACCAAGTGAGGCCGATTGAGCTGGAGCGCTGCCACTGTCGCACGGCCGACCGCCGTCTTGCCGGCGATACGAATGCCGAGCTCAGTCCACGCGAAGTGCTCTTCCCAGATGTCTTTGCGGGGATTGAAGAGGCGCACGACACGGCCGGACTCGGGATCTTCAGCGACAGTCTTGGTTCCCTTGTACTCGTTGCAGTAGGAGCACGCCAGCCACAAGTTGTCCTCAAGGGTAGGACCACCCCGCGACCGCGGGATCAGATGGTCGACTTCGAGCGACATCCCGATGATCTCCTCCCGGGTCAGGCAGTACCCGCAACGATACCGCCCCTGCTCCGCTACGCGGTATCGGAGCTCCTTCGGGATGTAGGCTGAGCTCATCTGTTTGCAATCAGCCCCGAGACGTCGTGGCCACGTTCGTGTAGGAGCTGAGCCGCCTCGGCCCGGATCAAGATCGCCTGTTCATACCGCTGGAGAAGCTCGGCGAGCTCCATCTTCTCGGCGGAGCTGAGCCCCGTACTCTGCTGCACGAGGTGGAGTGATTCGAGACGGGCACTCTCTTCCGGGGAGAGGACTCCGCGGGCGGCCTGCCAGAGCTCGTCGTCGGAGAGCAAGGATAGCCTCTCGACGGCCTCTTCGAGCTCCGGCGAGAGCATCTCGTCGACCGGTGCCGCGGCGGCGACGATTCTCAGGAGCTCCGCTTCCAAAGTCCGTCGGGCGTGCTCGGCCTGCTGCTGGAAGTACTCGTAGAGGGAGTCTGGGAGGTGAAGTGTGACGGCGTGAGCAGGCATGGCGGAGTACCTCTCGGCTCCGGATGATGGTAACACGGCCGGCGCCAAGATCGTCTTGAGTCCTTCCGGCCCCTCAGGGCGACCGTGATCCCCTTCCGACTCTGATCCCCGCGGACGGCGTTGTCGGGCGCCGTCCCGCCCTCGGGGCCCGCGGTATCCGTCCGCGGGTCCCTTTTTCGGCTGACTATCCGTTTTATGGCCTCCCCAGGCGAGAATGGGGTCCCCGCCAGAAGGATTGGCCGCGAAAAGAGCTCCGGGGGAAATTTCGGCGCCAAATTGGCAGAGAATCCTGGCTCTGGGGAAATTTCGGCGCCAAATTGGCAGAGAATCCTGGCTCTGGGGAAATTTTCGCGGAGCTTTGGCGGCCAAAACTGTCCATGGCGAGGTCGGCTATCCATTCTTCTCCGTCAAAATTTCGTTTGGCGGAATCGACTCGCCGTTTTCGAGGCCAAGACGGCAAGAAAAATTCCCCCGAGACAGCTTTGGCGGCCAAACGCGGGCGATTTCGTCCCCAGGAACAGGATTGGCGGCCAATAGAGCCCGAAAATTCGCCCGCAGCCGGCCTTGGCCGCCAAGAAGGCTTGAAGATCTGGATCAGCGGAGGTAGCCCAGGGCTTCGAGCCGCTTTCGCGTCTCCGCGTCGAGCTCGCGGGGACGCTCGCCGCTCGCGGCGGCCGGGCGTAGCCGCGACCGGGAGCGCTCGAGCAGACGGCGGGCCGCCCTCCACCGCTCCACCTCGTCGCCGGCGAGGTTGTGCCGCTCCGCGGGATCGGCGGCGAGGTCGTAGAGCTCGTCGGGCAGCTCGCCGTGCGGGAAGTGGATGAGCTTGAGGGCGCCAAGGAGTTCGCGCCGCCGGTGCTGACGGCGGGCGGCCGTCAGATCGCGCCCGACCCGCGCCGCACCGGCACCGCGGCCTCGGACCGCAACTGGAGCCTGGCGCGGGCCAGCGAGTACGGCGAGCTGACGCTCGACGTGCCGGAGAAGAGCGGCGGCAAGCTGTGGCTGATCCTGACCAGCGAAGGCGTCCGCGCCGACGTCGAGGCCCCGGTGGGCGGCGACGGCCTGGTGCTGACCCGCCGCTACCGCGACGCCGCGGGCGAGCCGGTGGACTGGGACGCCGGCGGCCACGCCCTGGGCGACCTGGTCTACGTCGAGCTGACGCTGTCGAACACGTCGCCGGAGCGGATCGCCAACCTGGCGTTGGTGGACCGGATCCCGGCGGGCTGGGAGATCCCGCTCAGCTCATCGATGCGAGAATCGAGGAGCTGGGCGACCGGCGCGGCAAGACGCGCCGGGCATCGAGGATCAGCATCGATCTCATACGACTTCGGCTATCTTCTGCTGCAACCACAAATTGATCAGGGTTTCGGTGCTAACCCCCCGTCGGCGGGCTTGTTGCTCGACTCGCGTGAGGAGCTCTGTATCCACCGGTACAGCGCAGCGAATCTCGAACTCCACGTCCGGCGCTTCGGGGGCGTCGAAGTCGGTGAAGTCATGGTTGTCCCAGAACTCTCCCATTCTTTCGAGGGAGTCCGATTGTGAGATCGAGCTCAGCTTACTTGTGCCCATACGATTTTCTTTCCTTGGCGCTCATGTCGCGCGCACTGATGATGATGGCTGTGGCATCACGGGGTTTGTAGACGAAAAACACCGCCAGGTAGCGACCAGCGAAGCTCTGTCCGAAGGCGACGTAGACATCTTCGCCTTCGATGTGGCCTTTCTCCGCAAAGCGGATTCGCGGCCGGCTGAGCAGCGTTTCCCGGGTCTCCTGCACTGTGACCTGGTGCTTCGTCTCAAGCTTGTCCTGTATGGTTCCGGGACAAACAATGTAGTCAATCCTCATCACAGGAGTCATTCCAGACTCATCGTCGCCATGCCTCAACAAGCAGGGCATGCCATGCAAGCGCGCGGGCGCCAGGAAGCGGAAACCGCAAGGGTCCGGCGCTCCCGGTCGGCTGCGTAGCGAAGGCCGGCAGGAGGTCGTCGTTCGTGAGGTACGGGTCCAGAACCTCTGCTGACGTCAAGCTCGCCGCAAGGTAGGACAACACGTCGTAGACCGTGATCCTTATGCCTCGGATGCATGGCTGGCCACTGCGCTTGCCGCCTGGATCGAGGGTGATGTCCTGGACCCGCATGCCCCAACTCTACCATGTCACCGCCGTCCAGGCCGGAGCAGGCAAGAAAAAGGCCGGCGCGGACGCCGGCACTAGACGACAAGGTGGCTCGCGAGTACGAGGCGATGCTCCGCCAGCCCGAGAACCAGGAGGTCGAAGCCATGGTCATGACCTGGGCAGACGAGATGAAAGCCAAAGGACGGGAGGAAGGGCTTCAGACGGGGCTCAAGAAGGGACGCTTGCAAGGGATGCGGGCGCTGGTCCTTCACCTCCTCAGCCAACGCTTCGGCGCTCCTTCTGAGCAGGTGCGCCGACGCGTCAGCGCCATCAGATCGTCTCAGGAGCTGACGCGACTGGCCGAGCGGCTGGTCCAGGTCGACTCCGCGGAAGAGCTCGGTCTGGCTTGACCCCGTGTCCCGAGGGGAGGACGCCCGTGTCTGGCGATACACTCCCCCTTCATGAGAACGAGAAAGCTCCTCCTGGCCGCCGGCGCCACGCTGGCCGTCCTGCTCGTCGTCGCGGCCGCGGCGGCGTTCCTCTTCCTGCGCAGCGGACGCCCTCTGCGCGGCGGCGAATTCACGCTCGCCGGTCTCGCGAGCCCGGTGTCCGTGCGCTGGGACCGCTGGGGCGTGCCGGCCATCCGCGCCGAGAGCGAGGCCGACCTGGCGGCGGCCGTGGGCTGGATCCACGCCAACGACCGCTTCACCCAGATGGAGCTCGGACGCCGCGCCGCCTTCGGACGCCTGGCCGAGATCCTCGGCGAGCCGGCCTTCGACGTCGACGTCTACTTCCGGCGCCTCGGGCTCGGCCGCGCCGCCCGCGAGACGTGGGACGCCGCCGGACCCCGCACCCGCGTCTGGCTCGAGGCCTACGCCCGCGGCGTCAACGCCCGGCTCGGCGCGCGCGGCGGCGACCTGCCGCCCGATCTGCGCCTGCTCGGCGTCGAGCCCGAGCCCTGGGAGGGCGTCCACAGCGTCGCCTTCGGGCTGCTCATGGCTCGCGACCTGTCGTTCTGGAACGACCGGCCCGAGGAAGAGCGCTTCCGCTGGCTCGCCGCCTACGGCCCCGACGCCGTGCGCGACGTCGTGGACGATCCCGGCGTCCACCTGCCCGACGAGGTCCTGGCGCTCGCCCGCGGCGGCCCGCCGACGCCGGTGGGCGCCGCCGAGGAGCCGGCGGAGCTGGCGCCGGGGAGCAACAACTGGGCGGTCGGCGGCAGCCGCACGGTGTCGGGACGGCCGCTGGTGGCCAACGACCCGCACCTCGGGCTCTTCCTGCCCAGCGTCTGGTACCAGGTCCAGCTCCGCGCCCCCGGCTTCGAGGCCGCCGGCATGACGCTGCCCGGGGCGCCCGCCGTCGTCCTCGGACGCGGCGCCCACGTGGCCTGGGCTTTCACCAACGTCATGCTCGACGACCACGACCTCTTCATCGAGGAGCTCGACGGGCCGGGCGAGCATTACCGCCGCGGCGACGCCTGGCACCCGCTGAGGGTCGACGAGCAGGAGATCCGCATCCGCGGCGGCGAGAGCCGCACGGTGACCGTGCGCGCCACCGACGTCGGGCCGCTGCTCGAGGCCGACGAGGAGCGTGCCCTGCCGCCGCGGAGCCTGGCGTGGACGGCGTACTTCGGCGGCGACGCCTTCGCGGCGCTCCTCGACCTGGCGCGCGCCACGACCCCCGACGAAGCCCTGGCGGCCATCGAGCCCTACGTGTGCCCGGCCCAGAACCTGGTCGCCGCCTTCGACACCGGCGAGCTGCTCTACACGGTGATCGGCCAGGTGCCCGAGCGCCGCCGCGGCGACGGCCGGCTGCCGGCGCCGGGCTGGGACGAGACCTACGGCTGGGACGGCCTGCGCCCGCGGGCGATGAACCCGCTCGTCGTGCGGCCCGCGGACGACCTGCTGGTGACCGCCAACAACGACGTCCGTCCGCCGGGGTACGAGCCGAGCCTGGTCTCGGAGTTCTACCGCGGCCACCGGGCGGCGCGCGTCCGCGAGGCGGTGACCGGCCGCGGCGCCTGGAACTGGGAGCTGGCGGGCGAGCTCCAGAACGACGTGACCTCGCTCTACGCCCGCGACGTGCTCGACCTCCTCGACGGCGCCCATGAGGGTGACGCGGGCGAAGCGTGGCAGGTGCTCCGGAGCTGGGACGGCGCGATGACGAAGAGCGGGCCGTCGGCCCTCTACGCCCTGGTGCAGCGCGAGCTGCAGGACCTCTTCGCGGACGAGGCCGAGGCGGCCGGGCTGCCCCGGCTCAACGCCTTCTACAGCCGGCGCATGCTGCTCCGGCTGCTCGAAGGAGCTCTGGGCGACCGGTGGTTCGACGACGTGGGCACGCCCGAAGTGGAGACGCGCGAGCAAGCGATCGCCGCGGCCCTCGCCACGGCGTGGCGCGAAGGCAGCCGCCGCTGGGGCGGCGACGTGTCGCGTTGGAGCTGGGGCGAGCTCCACCGGCTCACCCTGCGCCACCGTCTCGACGCGCTCCCCGTCCTCGGCCCCTGGATGCGGCGCGGGCCGTTCGAGGTGGCGGGCGCGGCGACCACGGTGATGGCCTACGGCGGCGTGTGGCGCGGCGACCACATGGCGATCACGTACGGGCCGTCGATGCGTTGGGTCACGGACTGGGGCCACCCTGAGATGGCGTTCGCCATGCTGCCGGGCGGCCAGTCGGGCCATCCGGCCGATCCCCACTACGACGACCAGGTGACGCCGTTCCTGGAGGGACGGCTGCGTCCGGCGCCGTGGTCGGAGGAACAGATCGAATCGGCGACGGTGACGAGCATGACGCTGCGCCCCGCGGATTAGAGATATCGCTCGACCAGGATCTGCCGGTGGTGGATCTCGTGGCCGGCGAGGATGAAGGGGATGGCCCGCACCCGGAACGGGACGTTCGAGGCGATCCCCGTCCGCTCCCAGGCCTCGTCGTCGAAGCCGCGGAAGAGCGCGAGGTGGCCGCGGCGGACGTCCGCGAGCTCGTCCAGCACCTCGGCGAGCGGCCGGCGCTCGGCCCGCGCCGTGCGGGCGTAGATCTCCTGGTCCATGGACGGCAGCTCGGCGGGATCGGCGCGGGCGAAGTGGAAAGCGCGGTAGCCGAACACCCGCTCGGCGTCGAGCAGGTGGCCGACGACGTCGCGCACGGTCCACTTGCCGGGCGCGTAGCGGAAGGTCTCGCGCTCCGCGTCGACGGCGGCGAGGGCCTGGCGGGTGTCGTCGAGGCTGGTCTCGAGCAAGGCGAGGACGTCGCCGTCAGGGACCTTGTCGATGTAGGTGAAGTAGTAGCTCGCGGCGTCGCCGGCCGCGGGTCGGGGGAGGAGGATGCCGGTCGTCATGGTGAGGATCCTAGCCGACGGTCGCCGGGCGCTGGCTGAGGTGTACTTCCTGCGGCTCCCGAATCGCTCGGCGAGTTCGTCGCCAGATCGGCGTGGGAGATCAAAACGTCCACGTCTCGAAAGGCCCGAGCCCGGCACCCTCGAGCCACGCGCGGACAGCCGTGGGACCTGGCTGGGCTCCGCACGCGGCCGCGGTCAACAGTTGGAGCTGCGCCCGGCGCTCGCCCGCCAGCCGCGCGGCGCGACTCAGGCGCTCCAGCTCGTCTGCTTTTCCGATCGCGGCGCAGGGCACATATTCGACGATCAGCAGGCGTCCGCCAGCGTCGATGGCCGTCAGGTCGGGCACGAGATGGAGGCCGGAGTCGGCGGCGGTCAAGAGCTCCGGCCGCGTCTGGCCGCCGACGGCGGCGCGGACCTCGAGGTGGCCGATGTCCTCGAAGCGCTCGACCTGCCGCGTCAACGCCCGAGCCCGCACCGCTTCCACCGTCTCGGTCCTGGGAATCACGGAAACGGCCAGGAGCCCTGTGAGCGCCGCGAGAACGATGATCAGGTAGACCGACGACGCGCGGTCGAACTTGGTGGTGAAGTCGGTGTTGCGTTCCTCCACCGCCTCGAACCGGGTCTTGAAATCCTCGGCGATGAGGCCGGTGGCGACGATGTCTCCTTTTTCGCGCTCGAACGCCCTCTTTTTCGACTCGAAGTCCTGCCGTACCGACTCCAGATAGAAACAGCGCACGAACAGCACGTAGGCGAGGTTGAGACCGACGCCGAGGCCGAGCACCAAGCGCCCTTCGGAGGGCTTGAGCAGGTAGGCGATGCCCACGCCCAGGAGCAGCCCCGCGGTCTTGTAGACGTTGTCGACCACCTCGCGAGCGAGGGCGCGCACGCTGGCGCCCACTTCGTCCAGGTAGCCGCGGACCAGGGTGTCGAACTTGCGCCGCCACTCGAAGCTCTCCACCACGTTGCGGTCGACCAGGATGCGGAGTTGGATCACGCACTCCTTGAGCACGCCCTCGGCGTTCTTGACCAGGATGCCGAAGTCCTCAGTGCCCACCGGCAGTTGTGAGGCCACCACGCGGCGCACGATCATCAGCTTGGTACGCGCCACCTGCGGTTCGCCGTAGGCCCACTGGTAGAGCCCGAAGAGCTTCGGCGCCTCGCTCTCGGCTCCCAGGGTCAACGTCACCGAACGCTGGCCCTCGAAGGTCGAGCGCAGCGTCGCATTCTGCTTTTCGGAACGGCTCGCCAAGTAGGCGGCGGCCAGCCGGTGGCGAATCGCCATCAGCTCGGCATGCACCAGCGCCAGGTCGCCTGCCGCCTCGCCAGCATCGAGGTCGACGAAAGCGGGCGTCAATAGCCGCGGCGGCTCGCTCCAGGCGCAGTTCAACCGGCGGATCTCGCGGTCGGACGCGAGGCGATCGAAGGGGTCCTTGCGGCCGAGGACGGCGGCGGCCTGATCCCAGTGATCGTGGCCCGCGACGGTGACGAAGGAGCCGTCGAGCCACCCCGGCACGTCGGCCACCAGCACGAGGAGGGACCGGTCCGCGGGCCCTGCGTCGGAGTCTTCGACGCCCAACAGGCCCTCCTCGAAGGTCCGGAAGTCGCTCTGGTGCAGGGTCTCGCGGAGCCGCCGGACGAAAAAGAAAAGCCGGGCGATGGTCGTCCGTCCGTGCTTGCCATCGTTTCCGGCGAGCTGCTGGTCGAGGAGGATCCCTTTGTCGAGCGTCCAGCCGAGATTCACCTCGCCGACGTAATTCTGGGCGTACTCCACGAGCAGGTGCAGAGCCGCCTCGCCGTCCGAAGCTTCCCAGGCCCGCGCCTCGGAGCCGTCCTCTTCCGCCGCCAGCTCGACGTCGATCGAGAGCGCGCCGCCAAACGCGGTCTGCCAGCGATCCAAATCCTTCTGGGTGATCCGCCGCAGGAGATCCAGGGCCACGTCGCCCCGCCAACTGACCACGTCCACGGCCTCGGCGTGGATAAGGCCCTGTTCATCGAGCCCGAGGGCGCCGCCGAGTTCCCGCAGCCGGGCGAGCCAGGCCGATTCCATCGTCGCCGACATCAGTCCTACTGGATGGTAAAGGTCTTGGACTTGATGGTGATCTTCACTTCGCCGGAGGCCAGGCGTTGGACCTCCACCATGGCGCGGACGTCGGCGAGATCGCCCTGGATCTTGACGTTCCTGTCGAGCACGTAGGTCAGTTTCTTGGCTTTGCTCTTGGCCGTCTGGCCGTCGACTGCGACCTGTTGCTCCGGGGGGAGGCGCAGGGCTTTGGGCGGCTTCCTCGTGAGCTGCGCGGCCAGACCGTCGCGCACCTTCTGCGTGTCCTCCGGCGTTCGTGACGCCTGCAGCCGGACGACCTTGCCGACCAGAGTCGGGACCGAGACGGAGACGCCCTTCTCGAGCTCGGCGGCGGTCTCGGCGACAATGTCACCGGCCTCCTGCGGGGAGAGCGGAGGCTGGATCACGTCGGCCCTCTGCGAGACGAAGCGTTTGGTCTGGTCGAGGATCACCCGCGTGGTCACCGTCGCGCTCCTGGCCAGCTCGGCCTCGAGGAACGAGTCGTAGAAGAAGTGGGCGACCTCGGTTTGCATCTTGAGGTTGTTGTCGAGGATTGTCAGGTCGTGTTCCTGGGGCTCGTTCAGCCGCGTGGCGCTGACCACGGCGATCTTCTGGATCTCGGCCTCCGAGAGCTCGGGGATCCGTTCGTCGCTCTCCTCGAACTCCACCCACCGCTCCTTGCCGTCGGGGCTTTCTCGGACGTGGCGGATGATGGCCTCGGAAGGGTCGATCTTCAAGATCGCCAGGTACTCCATCTCGTCGCCTTGGTGCTTCCCCGCGGTGTCTCGAAAGGTCGCCACCATGATGTCGCCGGCCTTGATCCAGTCCTTGTAGCGGCTCAGGTTCATCACGTCGCAGAGATGTTGGGCGATCATCCGCGACACGGGCACGAACTGGCCGCCGTTCTGCCCCAGGCTCGCGAACGCTGAGCTCACCTTGCCCTTCTTTCGGTCGCGGAAGCGGGCCAGACGGTGGCCGGGGTGGCTGAGCGCTTGCACCACGTAGTCATGGAAAAAGTCGTGGGGAAACTGGCCGGGCGCTCCGATCGGCGCCTCGCGGGTGCTGAGCTCCAAGCGGTGGGTCTTGTGGTCGACGACGTGAACAATGAAGTGTGTGAATTGAAGCTGAGCAACGTTCATGGCAGGCTCCTTCCCTGGTACAAGAAAACACGAACGGGTAAGTTCGGCGCTGAGTCTACAGGACGGCGACAGCACCGTCAAGCCGCAACGGGTGGGATTCCGCTAGCCCCCTTCGTCTCCCAACGCCGGACGCTCGAGCCACGCCAGCCCCGCCAGCGCCAGGGCCGCCGCGGCCACGCCGCCGCCCCAGTCGGCGGCGGCGCCGCCGCGGTCGACCGCCCAGGCCAGGACGGCGCCCAGGGCGCCGAGCAGGTAGAGCGCCGTCACCGCCCCCCTCACCCCCAGGCCGCGGCGCGCCAGGCGGTGCGCGAAATGGTCCGTGCCGGGGTGGGTCATCGGGTTCTTGCCGCTGCGCAGCCGCGACACGGTGACCAGCGTGGTGTCGAAGAGTGGCACGGCAAAGAGCAGCAACACCGCGAGCCAAGAGACGCCGCCCGCCGTCAGCTCGAGGCCGAGGACGGCCAGGGTCATGCCCAGGAAGAGGCTGCCGGCGTCGCCCATGAAGAGGCGGGCGGGATGGAAGTTGTAGGGCAGGAAACCGAGGGACGCGCCGAGCAGCGCCGCCGCCAGCACGGCGGCGAAGGAGGTCGGCGCCGCCAGGGCCAGGGCGCCCGCCGCCGCCACCGCGGCGACGCCGGCGGCGGCGCCGTCGATGGAGTCGAGCAGGTTGCAGGCGTTGGTGAGGCCGACGATCCACAGGAAGGCGAGCACCGCGGCGGCCCAGCCCGGCAGCGGCGCCTCGGCGCGGAAGCCGCCGCCGACGAGCACGAGGGCCGCCGCCGACTGTGCCGCGAGCTTGCCCGCGACCGAGACGCGGCGCCGGTCGTCCCACAGGCCCACGGCGACGAGCAGCACGGCCGCCGCGGCGAAGGATCCGAAGCGCGGATCCGGCCGTAGCACCGCGAGAGGCAGAAGCGCGCCCACCGCCAACGCCAGCCCGCCGAGCAGGGGCGTGGCCTCGGCGTGGAACTTGTGCCCCGCCGGACGGTCGATGAAGCCCCAACGCACCGCCAGCCGCGCCGCCGCCGGCGTCAACAGGGCGGTGACGACGGCCGCAACGGCGACGACGAGGGTGGGGACGGTCCATGGGCTCATGGGCGCCAAGTCTAAGCCGAACCTCACCCACTCCCACTGCGAGCCAGGGCGGGAACGGCAACGACAAGATCGGAGAATCTGCTACTCTCGTTCGGTCCACCGGATGGAGAACGATGGCATGGACGACGGACCACAGGCGGATTACAGCGATCCCGAGCTCATCGCGGCCCTCGACTATCACCTCCGCGAGCGCGGCTGGCGCCAGGCCGAGCTGTCGCGGCGCACCGGGATCAACGCCAGCACCATCAGCGACTGGACGAACGGGCGCTACGAGCCCGGCGGCGAGGCCCTGCGCATCCTATGCACGGCCTTCGGCGTCAAGCGCTCGGAGTTCTGGTCGCGGGGCGAGCGGATCGTGGCCGAGCTGCGCGAGGCCGCGGCCGAGCCTGACCCGCGGCAAGCGCTGCGGAGGATCGAGAGCAAGCTCCGCGTGGAGATACTCCCTGAATTCCAGGAGGCTCTCCGCGAGCTCGAGGGCAGCCCTGAAGACGTCGCCCACGGCGACGAAGACGTATCACCTTCCCAGCGGGAGGAAGCATGAGCAAGATCGACGAGGACTGGACCACCCTGCACAACCTCGCCAAGTCGCGTTCGCGGATGTTCGTCTCCGACCCGAAGCTGCGGGAGTTCCTGCAGGAGGCGCTCTTGCCGCGCCACCGCGACGCCTACCTGCGTCTGCTCGACGTCGAGCGCATGGCCCGCGGCCCGGTGCCGCGCCAGGATTCCGACGCCATGGCGCCGCTCGACCCGAGCTCGCTCGTGGGCCGCTGGCAGGAGGCCTGCGAGACGCTGCGGGAGCTCGAAGAGCGCTTCCCCGAGCGTGCCGAGCTGACCGCCGAGATCTGCCGCGATCCGCGCTGCCGCTCCGACGCCTTCATCTGGCGGCTGCTCGACGTCGGCCTGCCCGACGTCGCCGAGGCGGCCGTGCTCGCGCGCCTCGATGCCGAAGGCAACCCGGAAGGCAGGAAGCGCAACGACTACACCACCGACCTGCTCGCCATGTGCCGCGCCCAGAACGCCAACGGCGAGCGCGTCGAGGGCGACGCCTGCGGCGCTTTCGAGAAGCTGCGGCGAGCCACCTGCATGCTGCGGCCCGGCGGCGATCCCTACGTCTCGGGGAAGGTGCTCTCCTACTTCGCGTCGGCTTGCATCGCGCTCGGTAGAGTGGAGCTCGCGGAGGAGACGCTTGAGCGCGCGTTTGCCATCTTTGACAGGAACGGATTGGATTCGGACGCAGGAGAAGTCCTGGCCAAGAAAGCGCATGCTCTCCTACTGCTGGGCGACGATCCCCGACCGTTGTTGGAAGGCTTCCTGCAAGAGCAGAGTAATAACCTACGGGTCCGCCCACAGACAATTTCTGTGGCGCAGTTGGCACTTGCGAGCGTGCTTCTTTATCTCCATGATGGGGCCGGAGCTGCCGAGCTGCTTTCCAGTCTATCACCCTTTATGCCCGGCTCTCGCGAAGAGCTTTGGAAGCGACATTATTCCGCAATGGTCGACTTTCAGAAAGGAAGATCGCTGGTGGCCTCTCTTCAATTTGCTGACGTCGCTCAGCAATTCCTCGCCGTTGATCAGCCGAATCAGGGCTACTTCGTGCTGTTGTTCGAGGCTCTAAGCCTCCTTGAGATTGGACACTATCCTGAAGCTCGTAGCGCAGCTTTCAAGGCAGCTACCTATTTTTCCTCCTCGAGATTCTATGGGGGCGTGGCTCGAAGTGCGGCGGAAGAGATCCTCAACATTTCAGATTCAATCTCGCTCAGCCGCGAGGCGATTGAGAAACTAATCGAGAAAGTGCTGAGCCCCGCCCGCAAATCGCCGAACGGGGCCCAGGGGCATTCTCCCGATTAGCCGTCTGGGTCTATCATTAGACCCTGGCCAGCCTTGAGTTTCGTTCGAACTTTCATCGCTTCCTCCGGTTGCTTCTGCCGCGACAAGGCTCCCCACACCTTCTCTCGGAACGAGAGTAACAGAGGCACTTTTTCAAGAGCGGAGACGGTGGGGCGTTCCCTCTGGCGCTTCCATCTCATCCGTGAGACGGCCGACGCCCCGAGGCTTTCAATTCTCAGAGGAAGCTCTGAAAAGAGAGAAAGCGCGGACGGTTCCTACGGAGAATCGGCACGCAACGCAGTTCAGGCAAGGACCGGCTGTTGAGACGTCGGCATGCGGCCGTCGGCCGCCGTCGCTGCCGGCGAAGACGGGGGAGAAGCGACGCGGCCAATCCGCGAGCCCGATCCGGGCGGGACTGCCGCCGGCCGATGCGTGGAATGGTCGCCGCCGTCGCGCCGCCGCCGAGGAGACGGGGTGAGGGTGCATACGGTAAACTGAGCCTGACGACCCCACCGACGAGGACGGCCGAGCCATGGTCCTGACCGCCGCTGAACCCACCCGCGCCGCCCTGGCTCCTCTCGAACGCGCCGTCCTGCTGACCCTGGTCTACAGCGACCTCTTCGACTATCCCCTGACCGCGGCCGAGCTACGGCGTTACCTCCCCGTGCGCTGCGCCGACGCCGATCTCGACGCCGCCCTCGACGCCCTCGGCGGGCAGGTCGAGCGCCATGGCGGCTACCTCTGCCTGGCGGGCCGCGAGGCCATCGCCGGCGTACGGTGGCGGCGCGCCGCGCTCGCCGGCGAGCGCTGGCGCGCGGCGCGGCGCTTCGCGGCCTGGCTGCGCCGGGTGCCGTTCCTGCGCATGGTCGCGGTCTGCGGCTCGCAGGCGGTCGACAACGGCGGCGAGGACGGCGACGTCGACCTCTTCCTCATCACCGAGCCGCGGCGCCTGTGGATCGTGCAGTCGATCGTCATGGCGCTGCGCCGGCTCGGGCGCCGGCGCTTCGGCGTCGCCTTCTGCCCCAACTACCTGACGACCCGCGAGCGGCTGACGATCGAGGACCACAACCTCTATACGGCGCGCGAGATCGTCCAGGCGGTGCCGCTGTGGGGCGAAGGCGAGCTGCGCCGCTTCGTCGACGCCAACCGCTGGGTGGCGCGCTTCATGCCTCAGGCCGACCTCGAGCGGGGGACGCAGGAGGGCGCGGAGCGGCGCCGCGGCGCTCTCGAACGGCTCCTCGGCGGACGCCTGGGCGACGCGCTCGACGCCGCCGTCTACCGCGCGCTGCTCGTCTACTACCGGCTTCGCCTGCGCCGCCGCGGCTGGCGTCGCGACGACGTCGAGCGCGCCTACCGCCGCGACCGCCAGGCCCTGATCGCCGACGGCTACGCCGGCGCCGTGGCCCGCGCCTTCGTCGAGCGCGCCGCCGAGACCCTGGCGCGCGCCGGCGAGGCGGCGACGGCGGAGGAGCTCGCGCGCGTCTTCTTCGGCGGCGCGGTTCCGAGCGGCGCGGCCGATCCCCACTTCGCCGGCCTCTTCGACGCGCGCTACGGGGGACGACGATGAGCGGCGGCGTGCTCTTCGGCCAGTCGTACTACCTGCGCTTCGACCCCAAGCTGTGGCGGGCGATGCAGCCCTATCCGCCGCTCGGAACGCTCTACGCCGCCTCCTGCCTGCGCGCGCGCGGCCACGAGGTGGCGCTCTTCGACGCCATGCTGGCGCCCTCCGAGGCCGAGTGGGAGGAGGCCCTGGCGCGTCACCGGCCGCGCTGGGCGGTGCTCTACGAGGACAACTTCAACTACCTGTCGAAGATGTGCCTGCTGCGCATGCGCCAGGCGGCGTTCACGATGATCGGCGCCGCCCGCCGCGCCGGCGCCGAGGTGCTCGTCTGCGGCTCCGACGCCACCGACCACGCCGAGAAATACCTCGCCGCGGGCGCCCGCTTCGTCCTCAACGGCGAGGGCGAGGAAACCCTCGCCGAGCTCATGGACCGACTCGACGGCCGCTCGGGCGTCCCCCTCGAGGAGATACGGGGATTGACCTTCCTTTCCGGCGACGGGCCCGTGCGCACGCCGGCGCGCGGCGTGCTGCGCGAGCTCGACGCCTTGCCGCCGCCGGCCCGCGACCTGGTGGACGTCGAGCGCTACCGGCGCGTGTGGCGCGAGCGTCACGGTTATTTCTCGATGAACGTGGTGGCCACCCGCGGCTGCCCCTACCATTGCAACTGGTGCGCCAAGCCGATCTGGGGCCAGACCTACCACATGCGGGGCCCGGACCGGGTGGCCGCCGAGCTCGCCGAGCTCAAGGAGCGCTACGGTCCGGACCACGTCTGGTTCTGCGACGACATCCTGGGCCTGAAGCGCGGCTGGATGGCGGACTTCGCCGCCGAGGTGCATCGTCTCGGCGCGCGCACGCCGTTCAAGTGCCTCAGCCGCGCCGACCTGCTGCTGCGCGACGGCGAGGTCGCGGCGCTGGCGCGCGCCGGCTGCGCGAGCGTGTGGATCGGCGCCGAGTCGGGCTCCCAGAAGGTCCTCGACGCCATGGACAAGGGCACCCGCGTGGAGCAGATCTACGAGGCGGCGCGGCGGCTGCGCGAGGCCGGCGTGCGCGTGGGCTTCTTCCTGCAGTTCGGCTATCCGGGCGAGACCCGCGCCGACGTCGAGCTGACGCGCAAGATGGTGCGCGAGTGCCGTCCCGACGAGATCGGCGTCTCGGTGTCGTACCCGCTGCCGGGCACGAAGTTCTACGACCTGGTCGAGGCCGAGCTCGGCGAGCGGCGCAATTGGGTCGACTCCCACGACCTGGCGATGATGTACCGCGGCCCGTTCGCGACGGCCTTCTACCGCCAGCTCTGGCGGGTGGTCACCAAGGAGTTCCGCGCGCGCCTGGCCGGCGAGGAGGTGCGCGGCGCCTTGCGTCAGCCGTCCGTTCTGCGGCCTGGCCACTTGCGGCGGCTGGCGGCGCTCGGCTACCACCGGCTTACCCTGCCCTTCGAGCGGCTGTGGCTGGAGCGTCAGGCGCGGCGTCCTCATCGGGGGCTCGGACCGCTGGCGTCGGGGATGACGCCGGAGGAAGCCGCGCGCCCGACGCCGCAAGGGTGAGGTCTGTGCTAGGATGGATGGCCAGTAATTTCACCAAGGAGCGTCCCATGTCATCCATCCGTCGAGCTCTTCCTTTCGTCCTCGCCGCGCTGGCTTCCGCGCCGGCCCTCGCCGCGCCGGCGGCGGGACCGCACGGCTGGTGCGGCACCCACCCCTTGAACCTGCCGGTGGCGCAGGCGCGGGACGCCGCCTTCGAGCGGCACCTCGAACGCCAGCGCCGGGCGGGCCGCCTGCCGTTGAAGTCCGCGCCCGTGGTCTTCCAATCGGGAAACGTCGCCGTCATCGAGGACGACGGCACGATCGCCGTGAGCCCGAAACCCTTCGATCTCGACGGCAGGTCCGTGCAATTCCTGCGGCGGCCCAAGGGCCTCAGCGCGGTGCGCTCGCCGCTCGACTTCAAGGACGACGTCGGCGAGAAGCTGGCGCTCGGCGACGACGACGCGGTCGAGATCGCCTTCCCGCCGGGCTTCACCTTCCCCATCGGCGACCAGGTCTACGACAGCTTGTGGGTCAACTCCGACGGCAACCTCACCTTCGGCGCCGCCGACGCCGACTCCTCGGCGCGGTCGCTCGAGCGCTTCCTCGCGGGTCCGCCGCGGATCGCGGCGCTGTTCACCGACCTCGACCCGTCCTCCGCCGGCGGCGTCTACGTGAGCTTCCCGCCGGAAAGGGTGCGCGTCACCTGGCTCGAGGTGCCGATCTTCGGCGACAACGGCATGGTCAACACGTTCCAGGTCACGTTGTTCACCACCGGCCGGGCGAACGTCGCCTATGGCGACCGGGTCGATGCCGCGGACGCGATCGTCGGCGCGGCGCCGTTCGGCACCAACGCCCTGCACCTGATCGACTACGACGTCGAGCTGCCGTTCCGGCCGCCCCAGAGGTTGGCGATCGCCGAGGAGTTCCGGTCGACCCAGGACGTCAATCTCGCCGCGCTGTCGCGGACGTTCTACGCGCACTTCGAGGACGTCTACGACTACCTGGCGGTGTGGGAGGACTTCTTCATCAGGCTCCTCGACGGCTCCGCCTTCGCCTTCGCGGCGCGCGTGAGGAACGACGTCCGCGGCCTGGGACTGCCGCTCTTCGACGCGGCGGGCGGCTTCGGCAGCTCCGGGCGCCTCCAGACCGTCCTGCAGATGGGCTTCGTCATCAGGTATCGGCCGACCCTCGGCCAGCTCATCAACCGCACCTACGATTCGATGGGCATCCTCGCTCACGAGGCCGGCCACCGATGGTTGAGCCACCCGCGGTACGTCGAGCCCAACGGAGCGAGGACGAACCGCCTGATCGGCGCCGGAGGCTCGCACTGGAGCCACTTCGTGGATACCGACGGCTCGCTGATGGAGGGCAACGACTACGAAGACCAGGGCGGCGGCAACTTCCGCATCACCGAACGCACCTCGAGCCATTTCAGCGACGTCGACCAGTATCTGATGGGGCTCCTGCCGCCGGCGCAGGTCGCGGATTTCTTCTACATCGACAACCCGGTGATCTTCAACCAGGACGACGTGACGCTGGTGGACCGCATCGGCGCCGTCGTCCCGGGCACCCGCGTCGACGCCGGCATCGACGGCATCATCGCCGCCGAGGGGCCACGGATCCCGGGGGCCGCGGCCGCGCCCAAGAACTTCCGCCTCGCCTTCATCCTGTTGGCGCGCGCCGGGCAGCCGGCTTCCCAGGAGTCGATCGACCTGCTCGAGACGCTGAGGACGCAATTCAACGGGTACTTCCAGGATGCCACCGACAACCGGGCCACCATGGCGACGGGGCTTTTCCCCAAATAGGCCGATGCGCGCGCCACGCCACGCCGTCCTCGTCTCCCTGCTGCTGGCGGCGCCCGCTGGCGCCGCGGTCGATCCCGGCGCCCATTGGTGCGGCACCGAGCGCGCCGGCGTCGCCCTCGCCGCCGCCGAGCACGGTTATCTCGCGCGCCGGCTGGCGCGCGAGCGCGCCGGCGGCCGCCTGCCGCCCAAGACCCACGACACGGTGCGCCAAGTCGGCCAGGTGGCCGTCTTCGACGACGACGGCAGCCTCTTCATCGCCCCCAAGCGCGTCGACCTGCAGGGCGCCTCGCTGCAATTCCTGCGGCGTCCCAAGGGGCTCAGCGCCGTGCGCTCGGAGCTCGACTTCAAGGCGGCGCTCGGCGACCGGCTCGGCCTCGGCGACGACGACAGCTTCCTCGTCCACTTCCCCGCCGACTTCCGCTTTCCTTTCGGCGAGGCGGTCTACGACCGCGTCTGGGTCAACTCCGACGGCAACCTCACCTTCGGCGGGCCCGACGCGCAGCCCACGGCGCGCTCGCCGGCGCGCTTCCTCGACGGTCCGCCGCGGATCGCCCCGCTCTTCGCCGACCTCGATCCGTCGGCGGCGGCCGGCGAGGGCGGCGTCTACCTCCAGTTCCTGCCCGAGCGGGTGCGCTTCACCTGGCTCGCGGTCCCCGAGTTCGGCACCGCCAACCGCAACACCGTGCAGGTGACGCTCTTCACCACCGGCAGGGTGACCTTCGTCTACGGCGCCGAGGTCGACGCCGCCGAGGCGATCGTCGGCGCCAACCCGTTCGCCGGCGCCGAGCCCCTGCACCTGATGGACTACGACGTCGAGCTGCCGTTCCGGCCCGAGCGGGTGGCGATCGCCGAGTGGTTCCCGGCCGCCGGCCCGCTGCTCGACCGGCTGTCGATCGGCCTGCGCTTCCTGCAGCACTACCGCGACGTCCACGACCAGCTCGTGGTGTGGTACGCCTTCCCGATGAGCCTCGGCGAGGGGGTGCTGGGCCGCGCCACGGCGCTCAAGAACGACGTCGCCGGCATCGGCGAGGACGTCTTCGACCTCTCGGACCTGGCGGGCAGCGCCGGCCGCCTGCAGGCGCTCGTCGAGATGGCGGGCAGCGTCGTCGACTATCCGGTGGATCCCGACGAGCGCAAGTTCCGCGGCGGCGAGTCCACCATGAGCCTCGTCGGCCACGAGGTAGGGCACCGCTGGCTGGCGCGCTTGCGCTACCGCGATGCGCGCGACGGCCGAATCCAGACGGCCCTGCTCGGCCGCGACCAGTCGCACTGGAGCTTCTACCTCGATTCCGACGCCTCGCTCATGGAGGGCAACGAGATCGTCGACCGGGGCGACGGCTCCTTCCACACCGTGGCGCCGGTGGCGGTGCGCTACAGCGCCCTCGACCAGTACGCCATGGGCCTGATCCCGGCCGCGGCGGTGCCGCCGTTCTTCTTCGTCGCCAGTCCGCTCTCCGGCATCGACACGGGCGCCAATCCGCGCGGCGGCCTGAGCTTCCGCGGCGAGCGCCAGGACGTGACCATCGCCGACGTGATCGCCGCCGAGGGCGCGCGGGCGCCGCCGTGGGTGGACGCGCCCAAGGTCTTCCGCGCCGCCTTCGTGCTGGTGGGGCCGCCCGGCGAGAAGACGCCGGAGGCGGCGGCGGCGCGTCTCGACGCCTTCCGCGAGCGCTTCGAGTCTTTCTTCCGCGAGGCCACCGCCGGCAACGGCCGGGTGACGACGAACCTCGTGGCGCGGTGAACGGAGCCGTCGTGAACGGGGCCGTCGCGAGCGGGGCCGTCGTGAGCCCGGACGCCGGCGTGCTCGGCCCGTCGCGGGCGCGCCTCGCCGAGCGCCTCGAGCGTCTGGCCGCCGCCGAGCCGCACGAAGAGATCCGGCTGCGGCTCGAGACCGGGGCCCACGACGCGGCCTGGGCACGCGTGCCGAGCCTGCTCGAGGAAGGCCTGGAAGGCCGGCTGCTGGCGGCCCGCGTGCTCTTCGCGGTGGCCGACTACGAGCGCCTCGCGCCGCTCGTCGCGGATCTGGCGGACGCCGGCGGCGCCGACGACCGGGTGCGGCGGCTGGTCTACCGCTGGGCCTTCGCGGTCGACGACCTGGCGCGTGTCGAGCGCCTGGCCGCGGCCGGCGACGCGTTCGTCGACCGGCTGGCGGCGGCGCGGCTGCGGGTGCACCTCCACGAGGTGGCGGCGGCCCGCGACGCCTACGAGGCGGCGGCCGCCGCCGCGCCCGGCGAGGAGGAACGCTCCTTCGCCCTGCACGGGCTGGGCGTGGTGCTCTACCGCCAGCGCGACTTCGACGGCGCTTTCGCGCGCCTCGCCGAGGCCCTCGCACTCGAGCCCCTCGACGGCGACCTGCTGGCGGCGCTCGCCGACGCGCTGATCCGTCTCGGCCGCACCGCGGAGGCGATCGACGCCCTCGAGCTCGCGGTGCGCCTCGCGCCCTACCACGAGCGCGCCCACTACGTGCTCGGCAACGGCTACGCGCGCAGGAACGTGAGCCAGCTCGCGGCGGCCTGCCCCACGGCCTTCGCCGGCGCCGGCGCGGCGGTACGCCGTGGCGCCCGGGCGTTCGCCGAGCGCCGCTACGCCGACTCCCGGCGCCATTTCGCCGCCGCGTTGGGGCTGTGCCCCGAGCACGGCCGCGCCCACAACGGCCTCGCCAAGGCGCTCGAGGCACAGCGCCTGCGCTTCGACGTCCACCGCGCGCGCTACGAGGAGCGCTTCGCCGCGTCGCCGGCGCCGGCGGTGCCGGGCATCGAGCTCTACGTCGTCAACTGGGGCCGGCTCGAGCCGCGCCACGCGAAAGCGGTGGCGCTGGCGGTGGCGCCGTGGGGCCGCTACCTGCCGGTGCTGCTCGAGGCCGGCTCGACGCACTACGTCAAGCCGCTCCACCGGCACCTCTCGGAATGTCCGGAGCAGCACTACTTGCGCGACCGCCGCATCGGCTACGACGCGCGCCTGTGGGACGACGTGCGCGGCGTCGGCGGCCACCACACGGTGACCGGCGTCGAGGACGTGGAGCGGATGATCTGGAACGGCTACAACACCGTGCTCCACGAGCTCACCCACCAGGTCCACCAGGTGCTGCCGGCGGCGGCGCGTCGCCGCCTCCAGGAGCTCTACCGCCGCGCCAAGGCGCGCGACGCCGAGACCGGCGACGCCTTCCTCAGCCGCTACGCCGGCAGCAGCGTGTGGGAGTACTTCGCCGAGGGCGCCAACGCTCTCGCGACGCCGCGCCGCGACCGCTTCGACGACCGCGAGATGCTGCGCGAGCGGCTCGCCGCCAGGGACCCGGAGCTCTCCGAGCTGGTGCGCGAGCTGATGGACGACGCGGAGCTCGACGGCGCCTACGTGATGGCATCGGTCCACCGCGGCGACCAGCAGCTCCGCGGGGGGCGCGCCGAGGGGGCGGTGGCGGCGTACCGCCGGGCCCGCGAGCGGGCGCCGGACGACGAGGACGCCGCCGGCTCCCTCGCCTACGGCCTGCTCGTCGCCGGCCGCGCCGGCGAGGCCCTGGAGCTGGCGTCGGCCGCGGCGCGCGCCCATCCCGAGAGCGCGGACCTGGCCGGCCGTCACGCCGAGGCCCTGTGGCTCGCCGGCCGCGGACTGGCGGGCGCCGTCGCCGCGCTGCGCGCGGCGCGGGCGCGGGTGCGCGAGGAGGAGCGCTTCCAGGTCGACCTCGCCCTCGGCGGCTACCTGTGGACCGCCGGCGACGCCGCGGGCGCGCTCGCGGCCTACGAGCGGGTGCTGGCCTACCAGGGGGATCATCCGTGGGCCCTGTGGGGACTGGCCTCGACCCACGCTCTGGCGGGCGCCTGGGACGCCGCCTGGCATGCCTACGAGGAAGCGGTGCGCCAGCGCAGCGGGGTCACCGAGCTGCGCATCGACTACGCCCGCGACCTGCTGCGCGCCGGCGAGAGCGAGCGAGCGCGCTCCCAGCTCGACGCGGCCCTCCTCCTCGATCCCGAGGAGCCCGAGGCGCTGGCGTTCGCGGCCTGGTGGCTCTGCGCCGCCGGCCGCGCTGCCGAGGCGGCGACGGCCGCCGACCGGGCGCTGGCGCGCGGGCCATGGTCGGACTGGGCGCGCCTGGCGCGGGCGCGGGCGGCGCGGCAGCAGGGCGAGGACGACGCCGCGCGCGCCTTCCTGGCGCCACTCGTCGAGCGCATGGGGGCCGAAACCCCGCCGGAGTACGTCTATCGACCCGAGAAGGGAAGCTACCTCCTGGTCCATACGCTCCCGGCGTCGCTGCGGGCAGAGATGCGGCAAGTATAGACTGGACGGCAGCCACCGATCGAGGAAACAGGATATTCCGGTCTCCGGGGACGCCTCCTTGCGGTTGTTTTGGCCGCTCCGAGACCTCCGGGACGTCTCCGAGCTTTGCATTACAGGACTCTGCTCTCGCGGCGATCCTCAAACGCATTGCATTACAGGATCACGGTTCAGAGGAGACCCGCAAATGCATTGCATTATAGGATTCCGGAAGGGGGGAGACCCGCCAAGCATTGCAATAGAAGACCAAGGAATCCCCGGAACGGCGTCCAGCACTGTGAGCAGGCGTCCAAACGCTCTCGGAACGGCTTGGAACATTGCAATACACGATTCCGTGCTCTCCGGAAAGCCCCGGGACGCCGAGTCATGGAATGTAGGACCCTGGAATGCAATGCTCCGGCGCCTCCGGGTGGATCGTCGGAAGAACCTCGGTCAGCACGGGTGCGCGGCGTCCTCACCGCGACGACCCATGATGGGGTCTTCGCCGACTGAGCGACCGGCGAGGTCTCAGCTAGCGCGGCGGAGCAGGACGGTCAAAGGCGAGCTTCGGGCAGATGCAGACGCTCGGCGATCCGGTGCGGCTGATTCAACTGAAGGATCTTCACCGTTACTCGCCCCTGGGCCGTGAGCGGCACGATCACCGCACCGTCGAGCCTGAAGTGGTCGGACCACGCGTCTCTCCGCGGATCGAAGAAGCGAACGAGCTCCCCCGTTTCGACATCGAGCGACCCGAGATTCGGCCCCTTGGCGCGATTGCAGCGCGCACACGCCAACGCGAGATTGGCTGCCGTGGTCTTCCCGCCATGCTGGCGAGGGACGATGTGGTCCGGTTCGTGGTTGCGGAGAGCAAAGGCCTCAGGCAGCAGGCAATACTCGCAGCAGCGCTCGGCCCGTTCGGCAACCAGCCGGCGCAGATCAGCCGGGATGTCACTCGCCATGAGGAGCTTCGCCAAGCTCGCGCGCAACCCGTGCCTTCAACATGACGACGAGGTGCTCGAGCTGATCGAGCTCGTCGAGCTCGCGCTGTTCTTCCTCTCCGAGAAGCCCGGCTTCGTTCAAGGCCAGCAGCCGCCTCGAACGCTCTTGAATCGCTGCGGAGACGTGAAAGTCCAAGATTTCCTGGGGGCTCGGGTCGCGCGACAGCAACTCGATGAGCTCGACGCCGGCGGCAGCCGCCCGCGTGCGGCATTTGGCGAGCCCGAGCTCCAGGACCGTGGGCAGCCAGGCTGCCATGGGCTGAATCCGTCGAGCGAGATCGTCAGGGACCTGCAGCGTCATCGTGACCATTACTTCTCCTCTACGGCTCGACGACCATCCTAGCACGCTGCCGGCGGTCCGACGTCGAGGCTCCTCACGTGTCCCCGGCGCGGCGCCGGCGGCCCGAGCGTCTGATCCTGGCCCACTACGTGGCGCCGCTGATCCTGGGGCTGGGCCTGCACAGCCCTCGACGCTCGACCAGATCGACGCGACGCAGCGCGACCTCGACGAGGCGATCATCGAGAAGGACCGGCTCAAGGCCGGTGCCTGGGCTATTGTAGGGGAGCCGTCAGGACTCCCGTTCGAGCTGGACGGCGTTGCCGTAGACCAGGATCTCGGCGGCGCCGCTCATCAGGAACGAGGTCGAGAAGCGCACGTCGGTCACGGCGTCGGCGCCCAGGCTCTCGGCCTCGGCGGCCATGCGGTCGAGCGCCTGCTCGCGCGCCTCGCCCATCATCTTCGTGTACTCCTCGATCTCGCCGCCGACGATGACCTTGAGGAAGGCCAGGATGTCGCGCCCGACGTGGCGGGCACGGATGGTGTTGCCCCGGACCAGCCCCAGGGTCGTCTTCACGCGCTGTCCCGCGATGGTGGCCGCCGGCGTCAGGATCATCGTTCCACCTCCTTGTAGGGGTCGTGGCGGTAGGTGAAGAGCTTCTCGCGGACGATCGAGATCAGCAGCACCACGGCGCCGGCACCGAGGGCGAAGATCGCCAGCTTCAGGTACTCCGGCATCGAGGTGTCGGCGAGCAGGCTCTGAATCGCTTCCCACAGCCCGTAGCCGATCAGCACCGCGGCGCCGACCGACACCAGGATCCACCCGACGCCGCGTTCGATGCGGTTGTAGACGGAGCGCCGGTAGTGGTCCCATTGCGCTTCGGGAGGGCTCTTGATCTTGCTCATCGTGGTCAGCTCCTTGAGTCGTTGCAGGCGTTCCCATTCCTTGCTCAGCTCGGGATCGGCGGCGAGCCGGCGCTCGAGCTCGGCGCGCTCGGCCGGCGCCAGCTCGCCGTCCAGGGCGGCCATCATCAGGTCCCTCACGTCGTGCTCGTCGCGTCCGTTCATCGCTCGCCCGTTCATCGCTGCCCGTCCAATTCCGCGGCGAGCCGCCGCCGCGCCGAGTAGAGACGCGACATGACCGTGCCGATCGGGATGCCGGCGAGCTCGGCGATCTCGCGATACCTGAGCTCTTCGAACTCGCGCAGCACGAAGACCTCGCGCTCGTGCTCCGGCAAGCCGTCGATCGCCCGCGCCAGCCGCGCGCGCAGGGCCGCCAGCTCCGCCGCCCGGTCGGGGCGCCCCGCCGCCGCGCGCTGCGCCGCGGCCTCGACGAGCCACGGCGAGGCGTCTTCGAGCCTGCCGCGCCGCCGGCGGCGGTCACGCAGGAAGTTGAAGCACCGGCGGCGCAGGATCTGGTAGTACCAGGGGTAGAACGCACGCCCGGATTCGAGCGTCCGCCGCGCCCGGAAGGCGCGCACGAAGGCGTCCTGCGACAGGTCGAGAGCGTCCTCGGGCGAGCCCACCAGCCCCAGCGCCAAGTGGTAGGCGCGGCGCATGTGGCGCTCGACCAGGGCGCCGAAGGCGGCCGCGTCGCCACCTCGGGCGCGCTCCACCAGCGGCGATTCGTCGCTCGGGTCGCTACACTCCAAGACCGTCTCCAACGGCTGCGTCTCCAACGGCTGCCTCCGGAGCCTTTCACGCCGGCTCCATGGAGGACTACACCGCGGTCCGCCCTTTATTCGCGGCCGGCCGCGATCTGTCGCTGTCCCTCTACCGGCCGGCGTCCGCCTCGCGGCGATCGACCCCTCGCCCAACATGCTGGCCAAGGCGCGGCAGCGGGCCGAGGAGCGGAAACGCTTGACGCGGTGGCGCCGCCGGAGTACGTCTATCGACCCGAGAAGGGAAGCTACCTCCTGGTCCACACGCTCCCGGCGTCGCTGCGGGCGGAGATGCGGCAAGTATAGCGCAAATCGATCCTCCGAGGTTGGCTCTCGGTGCGGGGTGTAGTATGATCCACTGGTCGACTCAACGAGTCGAGCTTTCTGGTCGAGCATCGAGCGTGCCGCTTCGATAGTCAGCCCTCAATGAGCAAAGGGCACGTCCTTGGGGAGGACGGGTCGTCGTGGCTGGACCGACTCGCTGAGGTTTCCAGTGAAGGCGGGTAGGAGTCCGCCTGTCCGGATATGGAGCCGGGGGCTCTGGTGCCACCAAACACGAGGGGGCAGAAATGGGGTCGAGTACTGAACCGAGAGTCGAGGCATCCTCGCTGGTCGAGCTATTGCGCTGGCGAGCTCGGCACCAGGGAGAGCGAGGGGCGTATACGTTCCTGGATGGAGAAACCCGGGAGCTGAACCTCACCTACGGGGAGCTCGACCGGCGCGCGCGGGCGATCGGCGCTCTGCTGCAGGACCTGGGAGCGAGTGGACGGCCGGCCCTGCTGCTCTACCCCGCGGGTCCGGACTACGTCGCGGCGTTTTTCGGATGCCTCTACGGCAACACCACGGCCGTGCCGGCCTATCCGCCGCGGTCCCAGCGGTCGATGCCGCGGATTCGCACCATCGTGACCGACGCACAGGCCACGGTGGTGCTGACCACGCGGGCGATCTACGCCAAGCTGGAGCGGCAGCTCGCCGAGCTGCCGGACCTCGCTGCCCTCACCTGGCGCACGACCGACGAGATCGACCTCGCACTGGCCGAGGCCTGGCGCGATCCGCGGGTGACGCGCGACACCCTGGCCTTCCTCCAATACACGTCCGGTTCCACCGCAGCGCCCAAAGGGGTGATGGTCAGCCACGGCAACCTGCTGCACAACGAAGAGCTGATCAAGAGGGCCTGCGAGCACCACAGCGAGACGCCTTGCGTCTCCTGGCTGCCTCTCTACCACGACCTGGGGCTGATCGGTAACCTCATCCAGTCGCTCTACATTGGCGCCCCCTGCACGCTCATGTCACCGGTCGCCTTCCTGCAGCGGCCGATCCGCTGGCTCGAGGCCATCACCCGCTACCGCGCCCATACCAGCGGCGGTCCCAACTTCGCCTACGACCTCTGCGTGCGCAAGATCGCGCCCGAGGAGCGGGAGCGGCTCGACCTGAGCTCCTGGCAGGTCGCTTTCAACGGCGCCGAGCCGGTGCGCTGGGAGACCCTGGAGCGCTTCGCGGAAGCCTTCGCGCCGTACGGCTTCCGCCGCGAGGCGTTCTTCCCGTGCTATGGCATGGCCGAGACGACCCTGATCGTCTCCGGCGGCGGCAAGCGGCAAGCGCCGGTGGTGGAGCGGCTCCGGGCGAGCGAGCTGGAGCGCCACCGGGCGGTGTCGGCGGCGGGCGCCGACGCGCGGCCGCTGGTCGGCTGCGGCCACGCGCTCGACGATCTGCGGGTGGCGATCGTCCATCCGCAGACGCTGCTCGAGTGCGCGCCCGATGAGGTGGGCGAGATCTGGGTGGCCGGGCCGAGCGTGTGCCAGGGCTATTGGAACCGGCCGGAGGAGACGGCGGCGACTTTCGGCGCCACCCTCGCGGACAGCGGCGAAGGGCCCTTCCTGCGAACCGGCGACCTCGGATTCCTGCACGACGGCGAGCTCTTCATCACCGGCCGGCTCAAGGACCTCATCATCGTCCGCGGGCAGAATCATTATCCGCAGGACGTCGAAGCGACGGTGGAGACGTGCCATGCGGCGCTGCGTCCGGGCTGCGGCGCGGCGTTCTCGCTGGCGGCCGACGACGGCGGCGACGAGCGCTTGGTGGTGATCCAGGAGCTGTCGCGCCAGGTCCGCGAGCCGGCGCCGGAGGAGGTCGACGAGATCGCCGGGGCGGTGCGGCGGGCGCTCGCGGAGGAGCACGAGCTCAAGCTCCACGCCCTGGTCCTGATCCGGCAAGGGACGCTGCCCAAGACCACCAGCGGCAAGATCCAGCGCCGCAAGTGCCGGCAAGACTTCCTGGCGGGCGAGCTCCAGGTCGTGGCCGCGTGGCGCGAGAGCGCGGCGAGCGTCGAGGAGACCGCGGCGGCGAGCGCCGAGGAGATGACGAAGTGGCTCGTGGCGAGGCTCGCCGCCAGGCTGGGGCTCGACCCGGGCAAGGTCGACCCCCGCAGGTCGCTGCTCCATTACGGCCTCGACTCCCTGGCGGCGATCGAGCTCGCCCACGAGATCGAGACCAGGTCCGGGGTCTGCGTCGCCCTCGAGCGCCTCTTCGAGGGCTGCACCCTCGAAGAGCTGGCCGCGCAACTGCGGGCGGCGCAGGGGGCGGTGGAGCCGGTCAAGCTGGTGGCGTCGCCCGAGCCGCCCGCCCAGGCGCCGCTTTCCCCGGGGCAGCGCGCGCTCTGGTTCCTCCACCAGCTCGAGCCGGACAGCCCCGCCTACAACATCGCGGGTGCCGTGCGGATCCACGGCGAGCTCGACGTGGCGGCCCTGCGCCGCGCCTTCCAGACCCTGGTCGACCGCCACGCCTGCTTGCGCACGACGATCGGCTTCGCCGCCGGCGAGCCGGTGCAGCGCATCCACGCCGAGCACGAGGTCTGCTTCACCGCGCAGGTCGCTTCGGCAGGCAGCGACGAGGACTTCCGCCGGCGGCTCGACGAGCTCGCCCACCAGCCCTTCGACCTCGAGAACGGTCCGCTGCTGCGGGTCACGCTGGTGAGCCGCTCGCGGCCGGATAGCAAAGAGGCCGGCGAGCGGATCCTGCTGGTGGCGACGCATCACGTCGTCAGCGATTTCTGGTCGCTGGCGGTGCTGCTGCGGGAGCTCGACGAGGCCTACCGCGCCGCCCGCGAGGGGAGGCCGGCGGAGCTGCCGCCGCTGCCCCTCGCGTTCACCGATTACGTCCGCTGGCAGAGCGAGATGCTCGCCGGTCCGCGGGGGGAAGCCCTGCAGCGCTACTGGCAGCGGCAGCTCGCGGGCGAGCTGCCGACCCTCGAGCTGCCGGCCGACCGGCTCCGGCCGCGGGTCCAGAGCACCGCGGGAGAGGCCTTCAGCGTGCGCTTCGGCACCGCGGTCACCGCCGGTCTCAAGAGCCTGAGCCGGCGCTGCGACACGACCCTTTTCGTCACCCTGCTCGCCGCCTACCAGGTCTTGCTGCACCGCTTCACGGGGCAGCGGCAGGTGCTGGTGGGCACCCCTACGGCGGGCCGTGGCCAGGCCCGCCTGGCCGGCCTGGTGGGCTATTTCGTCAATCCGGTGGTGCTGAGCTCGGAGCTGGCCGGCGATCCGCCGCTGGCGGCGTTCATCGCGGCGGCCCGGGCCACCGCCGGCGCCGCGTTCGAGCACCAGGACTATCCCTTTCCCACCCTCGTCGAGCAGCTTCAACCGGTCCGCGACCCGAGCCGTTCACCCCTGTTCCAGGCGATGTTCGCGCTGTCGACCGCGCCGCGTCTCGGCGAGCAGGACCTGACGGCGTTCGCGCTCGGCGTCGCCGGCGCCCGGGTCCGCCTCGGCGACCTGGTCCTCGAATCGGTGGCGCTCGAGCAGGGGATCGCCCAATTCGACCTCACACTGTCGATGGGCGAGTTACGGTCGATGGGCGAGGTGGACGGCGCGCTCATGGCCCTCGTCGACTACAGCCGGGACCTTTTCGACCGCACCACCATCGTGCGGCTCGGCGGCTGCTTCCGGGTGCTGCTCGAGGCGGCGGCGAACGCCCCCGAGAAGCGGCTGTCGCAGTTGCCGGTGCTGGCGCGCAGCGAGCGCCAGCATGTGCTCGTCGAATGGAACGACACCGCCGAGGGGACGCCGGCGTGGCACGCCGTCCACGAGCTCTTCGAGCTCCGGGCGGCGCGGGATCCCGCGGCCCTCGCGGTGGCGTTCGAAGGCGCGCGTCTCACTTACGGCGAGCTCGACCGGCGCTCCGACCGTCTGGCCCGGCGGCTGCGCGAGCTCGGCGTGGGGCCGGAACGTACGGTGGGGCTCTGCCTCGCCCGATCCTTCGACCTGATCGTCAGCATCTTCGCGATCCTCAAGGCCGGCGGCGCCTACGTGGCGCTTGCTCCCGAGTCTGCGCAGGCCCGTCTGGCGTGGATCCTGGGCGACGCCGGGGCGAGAGTGCTGGTGACCGGCGAGGACCTGGCGGTGTCGTTCGCCTCGCTCCTCCCCGACCTCGAAGTGATCTCGCCGGAGGAGCCCGGCGGCGACGGGGAGGGCCCGGCGCTCGCGAAGCCGGACGTCTCGCGCCGTACCGCCGCCTGCGTGATCTACACCTCGGGCTCCACCGGCAAGCCCAAGGGCGTGGTCATCGAGCACGGTCACTTGCTGCGGCTGATCGCTTCTTTCCTCGACTGCTACCGGCCCGGCCCCGGCGACCGCATCTTGCCGGTGACGGCGATCACCTCGGCGAGCTTCATGGGAGAGATCCTGCCGGTGCTGTCGTCGGGGGGAGCCGTGATCCTGCCGAACCGGGAGCAGCTCATCGATTTCACCGGCATGATCGAGCTGATCGCGCGCAATGGCGTGTCGATCCTGTCGACGGTGCCCGCCGTGCTCACCCGCCTGGGCTCGCTCCACGATCGGCTGCCGAAGCTGCGGCTGATCCTGAGCGGCGGCGAGGCCCTGGCGGCAGGCGCCCTCGAAGCGCTGATGGACAAGGCGACGGTGGTCAACAGCTACGGGTTGACCGAGACCACGGTCTGCTCGACCGTCCACCGGCTGGCGGCGGCCGACCTCGCCTCGGGCCGCGAGATCTCCATCGGGCGGCCGCTCGCCGACCAGCAGGTCTACGTCGTCAACCGCCGCTTCCGGGTGCAGCCCATCGGCTGTCCGGGCGAGATCTACATCGGCGGCCGCTGCGTCGCCAGGGGTTACCTGGCCTCTCCCGGCAAGACGGCGGAGCGCTTCGTGCCCAACCCGCTGATCCGCGGCGGCCGGCTGTACCGCACCGGCGACCTCGGCCGCTGGCTGGCCGGCGGCGATCTCGAGTTCATGGGCCGCAGCGATCAGCAAGTACAGATCCGCGGCTTCCGCGTCGAGCTGGGGGAGGTCGAATGGGCGCTCGTCCGGCATCCGGCGGTGCGGCGGGCGGCGGTCGTGGTGCGCTACGACGGCGCGCAGGAGCCGCGAGGGCAGGCGCGGCTGGTCGCCTACGTGGCCTTTGGCGCCGGCGCGTCGCCGCCGCTCGACGAGCTCTTCGGCGACCTGCGGCAGCGGCTGCCGGACTACATGGTGCCGGCGGCGATCGTGGTCCTGGAGGCCCTGCCGCTCTTGCCCAACGGCAAGGTCGATTTCCGCGCCCTGCCGGAGCCGGCGCCGCTTCGTCCCGAGCTCGCCGCGGCCCACGTGGCGCCGTTGAACGAGCTCGAGCGCGCCATCGCCGGCGTCTTCCAGGAGGTGTTGGGGGTGGAGAAGGTGGGCATCCACGACAACTTCTTCGACCTCGGCGGCCACTCGCTGCTGCTGGCCCAAGCCCATGCCAGGCTGCGCGAGGTCGTCGGGCGGGAGCTGTCGCTGATCGCTCTCTACCAATACCCGACGGTCAGCGCCCTCGCCTCGCACCTGGATCGGGAGTCCCGGGGGAGGGCGGCGCAAGGCCGCCCGGTGGCGCGGCGCCGCGACGTCGAAGGAGGCGATACGGCCATCGCGATCGTCGGCATGAGCGGCCGCTTTCCCGGCGCCGGCAGCGTCGACGCCCTGTGGCGCAACCTGGTGGAAGGGATCGAGTCGATCGTCTTTTTTTCCGACGAGGAGCTCGAGGCCGCGGGCATCGATGCCGAGCTCATCGCGAATCCCAACTACGTCAAGGCCAAGGGCATCCTCGGCAACGTCGACCTCTTCGACGCGCAGTTCTTCGGCCACAACCCGCGGGTGGCCGAGCTCATGGACCCCCAGCACCGGGTCTTTCTCGAGTGCGCCTGGGAGGCCCTGGAAAACGCCGGCTACGACGCCGAGCGCTACACCGGCCGGATCGGCGTCTTCGCCGGCCAGAGCATGAACACCTACTGGCTCAACAACCTCTACTTCCACATCGACCTGGTGGCCTCCGTCGACAGTCTCGAGGCGGCGATCGGCAACGACAAGGACAGCCTGACCACCGAGGTCTCCTACCGGATGAACCTCAAGGGGCCGAGCGTCAACGTCCAGTCCTCGTCGTCGACGTCGCTGACCGCGATCCACTACGCTTGCCAGAGCCTCCTCCACGGCGAGTGCGAGATGGCGCTGGCGGGAGGGGTGTCGATCCACCTGCCGGAGAAGTCCGGGTACTTCTACCACGAGGGCGGCATCACCTCGCCCGACGGTCATTGCCGGACTTTCGACGCCGGCGCCCAGGGCTTCGTCAGCGGCCAAGGCGCCGGCGTCGTGGTCTTGAAGCGGCTCGCCGAGGCGCTCGCCGACGGCGATTCGATCGTCGCGGTGATCAAGGGCTCGGCCTGCAACAACGACGGCTCGCACAAAGTCAGCTACATGGCGCCGTCGGTCGACGGTCACGCCGAGGTGGTGGTGCAGGCGCAGCAGGCGGCCGGCGTGCCGGCCGAGACGATCGGCTACCTCGAGGCCCACGGCACCGGCACCCTGATGGGAGACCCGATCGAGGTCGCCGCCCTGACCCAGGCCTTCCGGGTTTCCACCGAGCGGCGGGGCTTTTGCGCCATCGGCTCGCTGAAGACCAACATCGGCCACCTCGACACGGCAGCCGGGGTGGCGGGGCTGATCAAGGCGGCCCTGTGCCTGCGGCACCAGACGATTCCGCCCAGCCTGCACTTCGAAAAGCCGAACCCGAGGATCGACTTCGCTGCGAGCCCCTTCTACGTCAACGACCGGCTGCGTCCTTTCGAGAGCCATGGCGGGATGCCCCGCCGGGCCGGCGTCAGCTCGCTCGGCATGGGCGGCACCAACACCCACGTGGTGCTCGAGGAGGCGCCGGAGGCGCAGCCCTCCGGTCCCTCGCGGCCCCATCAACTGCTGGTCCTTTCGGCCAAGACGGCCACGGCGCTGGAGACGGCCACCGCCGGCCTGGCCGATTACCTGCGCCGGCACCAGGACTCGGACCTCGCCGACGTCGCCTTCACCCTGCGCGCCGGACGCAAGGAAATGCCGCACCGGCGGATGGTGGTGGCGAGCGACCGCGGCGACGCCGCCGCGGCGCTCGCCTCCGGCGACGGCGAGCGGGTCTTCACCAGCTTGGTGGAGGAGGGGCATCGCAGCGTGGTCTTCCTGCTCAGCGGGCAGGGCTCGCAGTATCCCGGCATGGCGCGGGAGCTCTACGACGGCGAGCCGGTCTTCCGCCGCGAGATCGATCGCTGCGCGGAGCTCTTGCGCCGGTCCTCGCCATTCTGGCAGGAGCGGGACCTGCGCACGTTCATCTTCCCCGGCGAGGAGACCGCCGAGGCCGCCGAGGCCCTCACCCAGACCGCCGTCGCCCAGCCGGCGCTCTTCGCCGTCGAGCACGCCATGGCCCAGTTGTGGATGAAGTGGGGGGTGCATCCGCAGGCGATGATCGGGCACTCGATCGGCGAGCTCGCCGCCGCCTGTCTGGCCGGGGTCTTCTCCCTCGAGGACGCCTTGAGGCTGGTGGCGGCCCGCGGGCAGCTCATGCAGCAGATGCCGCCCGGCGCCATGCTCGCCGTCTCCCTGGCCGAGCCGGACGTGATTCCGCTGCTCTCAGCGGAGCTGGCGCTCGCCACCGTCAACCGGCCCGACACCTGCGTGGTCTCGGGTCCCGAGACGGCGATGGCCGGCCTCGAGGCGCGGCTGTCCGCGATGGGCGTGGAGGGCCGGCGCCTCCACACCTCGCACGCCTTCCACTCGCCGATGATGGAGCCGATCCTGGAGCCGTTCCGCCAGGAGGTCGCGAAGACCACCCGGCGGCCGCCCCAGATCCCGTTCATGTCGAACGTCACCGGCACCTGGATCCGGCCGCAGGAGGCCGTCGATCCGGCCTATTGGGCGCGGCAATTGCGCGGCACCGTGCGCTTCGCCGACGGCGTCGGCGAGTTGCTGGCGGAGCCCAATCGGGTCTTCGTGGAGATCGGCCCCGGCCACGCCCTGGCGAGCGCGGTGCGCCAGCACCCACGCCGCGCCGGGCAGTTGACCGTGCCGTCGCTGCGCCATCCCCGCGAGCGCCGGTCCGACGTCGACTTCCTGCTCCACACCCTGGGCCGCCTGTGGCTGGCCGGCGTCGAGATCGACGACGCCGGTTTCTACGCCGAGGAGCGCCGGCGGCGCGTGGTGCTGCCCACCTATCCCTTCGAGCGCCAGCGCTTCTGGGTGGAGCCGCTCGAGGACGCCGGACGGGGCCGGCGGCGCGTGTCGCCGCACGTCGACGACTGGTTCTACGTCCCGGTATGGAAGCAGTCGACGCTCACCGTCCCGGCGCTGCAGTGGCCGGCGACGCCCGCGCGCTGGCTGGTCTTCGCCGACGGCGGCGGTCTGGGTGCGCTGCTCGTCGAGCGGCTGACCGCGGCGGGCCAGGAAGCGGTCACGGTGACGCCGGGGGAGGCCTACGCGGCGACGGGCCCGGGGGCCTTCACGGTCCGGCCGGGCCAGCCGGAGGACTACGAAGCGCTGCTCGCCGCCCTCGGCGCGCCGCCGCAAAAGGTCCTCCACCTGTGGAGCGTCACCGGCGAGGCCGCGGCCGGGCCGGACGCGCTCGAGCGCGGCTTCTACAGCCTGCTGTGGCTGGCTCAGGCCTGCGGCCGGCGCGGCGCCGGCGATCCGCGGTGGCGAGCGCCGATGAGGATCCTCGCCGTATCCGATACGCTTCACGACGTCACCGGCGAGGACGCGCTGGCGCCGGCGAAGGCCGCGCTGCTGGGCCCCTGCCGGGTGATGGGCCGCGAGTACCCCCACCTCGATTGCCGCTCGGTCGACGTGGCCGCGACTTCGGGCGGAATCGTGGAACGGATCCTCGACGAGGCGGCCCTCGACTCCGCGGGCCTCGACCCTGCCGAGGTGGCCATCGCCTACCGCGGCCAGCGTCGCTGGGTGCAGAGCTTCGAGCCCGTCCGCCTCGACGGCGGTGGCGCGTCGCGGCTGCGCGAGCGGGGCGTGTACCTGGTCACCGGCGGGCTCGGCGGCCTGGGACTCGAGGTGGCCGAGCACCTGGCGCGGAAGGCGAAGGCGCGGCTGGTCCTGGTGGGCCGCTCCCCTCTGCCGGAGCGCCCGGGCTGGGACGCCTGGCTGGCGAGTCATGGCGACGGCGATCCGGTGAGCCGCAAGATCCGGCGCCTGCGCGCCCTCGAGGCCCTGGGCGCCGAGGTGTTGCCGGCGGCGGCCGACGTGGCCGACCCGGAGGCGATGGTGGCGGTGGTGGCCGCGGCCGAGGAGCGCTTCGGAGCGATCCACGGCATCGTCCATGCGGCGGGAGTGGCGGGCGGCGAGCTCATGCAGCTCAAGACGCGGGAGAGCGCCCGCCGCGTGCTCGCGCCCAAGGTCGAGGGCACCCGGGTGCTGGACGCGATCTTCCGCGAGCGACCGCTCGATTTCTGGGTGCTTTTCTCCTCGACCACCGCCGTGGTGGCGGAGCTGGGCCAGGCCGACTACGCCGCGGCCAACGCCTTTCTCGACGCCTTCGCCCACGAGCGGACGTCGCGCCGTGGCGCCCGGACCGTAGCCATCGACTGGGACGCCTGGCGCGAGGTCGGCATGGCGGTGGCCACGCAAGTACCGGAGGGGCTGCGGGAGTGGCGCCAGGAGCGTCTACGGCGGGGCCTTTCGCCGCGCCAGGGGGTCGCGGCTTTCGCGCGCGTCTTACAGGGTCCCTACCCGCAGGTGGTGGTGTCGCGGGAGGATTTCGTGGCGCGGCTGGCGAGCCAGGCCGAAGGCCGCCCGGCCGAGCAGCTCGAAGACGTCGCCGCGGCCACCGCCGGCCATGCACGGCCCGACCTGGCCAGCGCCTACGCCGCGCCTGAAAGCGAGCTCGAGAAGAGCCTGGCGGCGATCTGGCAGCAGCACCTGGGCCTCGACCAGGTCGGCGTCAACGACAGTTTCTTCGAGCTCGGCGGCAACTCGCTCATCGGCCTCAAGGTGACGGCGCGGATCAAGGCCGAGCTCGGCGTCGAAGCGTCGCCGGTGGCCCTCTTCGAGGCGCCCACCGTGCGCTCCCTGGCCCGGCTCCTGGCCCGCGAAGACGAGTCGGTGGCGCAGCCGTCGGCGGGTGAGGATCGGGGCGCGCGGCGCCGGGCCCGACGGCGGCGGCGCCAGGCGGAGGAGATCGAGCCGTGATCGCTGGTCAACCGGGCCTGCGGATATCTCGGATCAACGGAACACAGGAGTCAGTGCCTATGAAACGGATCGTGGCCTTGGCGGCCCTGTTCTGGCTGGGCGCCGCTCTCGACGGACAGGAACCCTCGCGGTTCGTGGTGACGGCGCCCCGCCTGAGCTCGGCCCCCACGATCGACGGAAACCTCGACGAGCAGGCGTGGAGCGAGGCCGCGGTGCTCGACTCCTTCACCCAGCTCGAGCCCACGGAAGGCGCTCCGGCCAGCGAGGCGACGGAGGTCCGGATCGGCTACGACGCGAAGACCCTCTATGTCGCAGTGCGCTGCCACGACTCGCAGAAGGTCACGTCGGTCCTGATGGATCGGGACGGGGAGCTGGCCAACGAGGACTCGGTGCAGATCGTCCTCGACACGTTCCTCGACAAGCGAAGCGGTTTTCTTTTCGCGGTCAATCCGCTCGGCGCTCAGTTCGATGCCCTGGTGCGCGGCGAGGGCGAGGAGGTCAATTTCAGTTGGGACGGCATCTGGACCTCCGCGACCGCGCGCGACGGCGGCGGCTGGAGCGCCGAGCTCGCCATTCCCTTCCGCACCGTGCGCTTCCCCGCAGCGGAGGAGCAGACCTGGGGCTTGAACGTCCAGCGCACCGTGATCAGCAAGCGCGAGTACACGCTGTGGAAGCCGATCGACCGCTACTCGAGCGGCCTGGCGCTCTTCAAGCTTTCGCAGGCGGGCGAGCTCAAGGGGCTCAGGGACCTGGAGCAGGGCCGGCGCTTCGACTTGAAGCCCTATGTCGCCGTCCGCGGCGAGAGCAATTCGGAGGCGGGCGACGACACGTCGCTCGACGCCGGCATCGACGTGAAGAAGAACCTCACCTCGGAGCTCGTTCTGGACCTCACCTACAACCTCGACTTCGCCGAAGCGGAGGCCGACAACCAGCAGGTCAACCTGAGCCGTTTCAAGCTCTTCTTCCCCGAGAAGCGCGATTTCTTCCTCGAGGGGTCGAGCCTCTTCTACTTCGGCGAGCGCCCGGATTACCTCAAGTCTCCGGAGAGGATCTTCTTCTTCAGCCGCCAGATCGGCCTGACGGCGGACGCCCGCCAGGAAATCCCCGTGCTCGGCGGCGCCAAGGTCGCCGGCAAGGTCGGCGGCTTCGACCTCGGTTTCCTGAACCTCACCACCGAAGAGCTCACCTATCGCGACCGCGACGGCGAAGAGCGATTCGAGCCGGAGACCAACTACACGGTGCTGCGCGTCAAACGGGACCTGTTCGCAGGGTCGTCCGTCGGCGTCATGGGGCTCAACAAGGAGGTCTCCGGCGGACCCGACAACGAGGGCGCCGGCGTCGACTGGGACTTCGCCCTGGGCAAGAGCGTGAAGACCGGCGGTTTCCTCGCCCGGACCCGCACGCCGGGCCTGGAAGGCGAGGATTGGGCGGCCCAGACCGACCTCGTCTTCGACAGCAAGTACGTCTTCGCCAAGGGCGCCTACACCGAGGTCGGGGAGGACTTCAATCCCGAGATGGGTTTCTTCACCCGCACCGGCGTCCGCGAGTACCGGGGCAACGTCACCTTCCTGCCGCGGCCCAAGATCTGGAAGCTGCGCGACATGATCATCCTCGACGACTTCACCCAGATCACCGACCGGGAGGGCGAGCTGCGCGAGCAGTACAACCGGGCGGAGGTCGACTTGCAATGGCAGAACTACGTCGTCCTGGCGATGAAATACTTCAGCAACGTGGAAGTCCTCGACGCATCGTTCGAGATCTATCCGGGCGTCGTCATCCCGCCGGGCCGCTACGACTACAGCAATTACTTCGTCGGCATCCAGTCGATCCCGGGCAAGCCCTTCTTCGCCTTCGGCAGGATCCTCGGCGGCGACCTCTACGACGGGACCTTCAACACCTATTTCGTCGGCGCCAGGATCCGTCCCCTGCCCGGGCTCTTCTCGCGGATCACCTACGAGCACACCGACGTCAAGCTGCCCGCGGGCGACTTCATCGCCAAGCTCCTGTCGGTGAAGGTCATCTACTCCCTGTCGCCGCGGCTCTCGACCCGGGCGCTCCTCGAGTGGCGAAACGACGACAACCTGTCCGTCAACGCGGCGCTGAAGTGGACCTACAAGCCGGGCGCCGCCTTCTACGTGGTCTACGACGAGCTCCAGGACCTGGTGGACCGGCCGCCGGGCGTTCCCAACGTCCGCGACCGATCGCTGATCGTCAAGTCGACGTTCTTCTTCTAGGCCGGAGGTGACGCGGATGTCCAGCCCAGCGGATGACTCCCTGATCGCCGTGATCGGCATGGCCGGCCGGTTTCCGGAAGCTCGCGACGTCGAGGAGCTGTGGCGCAACCTGCGCGACGGGAAGGAGTCGATCCGCTTCCTTTCCGACGAGGAGCTCCTGGAGCGCGGCCGCGACCCGGCGGCCCTGGGCGACCCCGACCACGTCGCGGCGATCGCCGAGATGGCGGACGCCGAGTCCTTCGACGCGCCCTTCTTCGGCATCAACCCCCGCGAGGCCGAGCTGCTCGACCCGCAGCACCGCGTGCTGCTCGAATGCGCCTGGCACGCCCTGGAGGACGCCGGTCACGCCGTGGAGAGCGAGGGCGCCGCGATCGGCCTCTTCGCCGGCGCCACCACGAGCACCTACTTGCTTTTCAACCTGATGCCCGGCGGCGGGGGCTGGGATCCCCTGGAGCTCCTGGTGGCCAACGCCGGCGACACCCTCACGACCCGCGTCTCGTACAAGCTCAACCTCAGGGGCCCGAGCTTCACGGTCCAGTGCGCGTGCTCGACCTCGCTCGTCGCCGTCCACCTCGCCTGCGAGAGCCTGCTCAGCGAGGAGTGCGACATTGCGCTGGCGGGCGGCGTCTCGATCAATTACGGCCTGCGCGCGGGGTACCGGTACCGCGAGGAGTCGGTCTATTCGCCCGACGGGCACTGCCGGACGTTCGACGCCGGCGCCCGCGGCACGGTTTTCGGCTCCGGCGTCGGCGTGGTGGCGCTGCGGCGCCTCGCCGACGCCCTCGCCGACGGCGACCCGATCCGCGCCGTGATCCGGGGCTCGGCGGTCAACAACGACGGCGCCCTGCGCGCCGGCTATACCGCTCCCGGCCTCGAAGGCCAGGCCCAGGTCATCGCCGAGGCGCTCGCCGTCGCCGGGGTCGGGGCCGAGTCGATCTCCTACGTCGAGGCCCACGGCACCGCCACCCAGCTCGGCGATCCGATCGAGGTCGAGGCCCTGACCCGGGCCTTCCGCAAGCACACCGACAAGAAGGGCTTCTGCGCCATCGGCTCGGTGAAGAGCAACGTCGGCCACCTCGACGTGGCGGCCGGCGTCTGCGGTCTGATCAAGACCGTGCTGGCCCTCGAGCACCGTCAGATCCCGCCCACGGTGAGCTTCACGCAGCCCAATCCGAAGATCGATTTCGCGTCCTCTCCGGTCTACGTGGCGCGCGAGCTGCGGGAGTGGCCGGCGGGCCAGGCGCCCCGCCGGGCCGGGGTCAGCGCCTTCGGCATGGGCGGCACCAACGCTCACGTGATCCTCGAGGAGGCGCCGCGGCGCGCGCCTTCTGGGCCGTCGCGTCAATGGCAACTGCTGTCGTTGTCGGCGCGCACCCCGGCGGCGCTGGCGCGGGCGACCGAGGGGCTCGCCGCCCACCTCGCGGGTGCCCCGGAGGCGAGCCTCGCCGACGTCGCCTACACCCTCCACGTCGGGCGCCGCGCCTTCGAGCACCGGCGGGTGCTGGTCTGCCGCGGCCGCGAGGACGCGGCGAGGGCGCTCGCCGGCGCGGAGCCGGGGCGGCTGCACACGTCCGCGGCTCCCGCCCTCGTCCGCCCGGTGGCCTTCCTCCTGCCAGGCCTCGGCGAGCACTATCCGGGCATGGGCTGGGGCCTCTACGAGCGGGAGCCGGCGTACCGCGAGGCGATCGACCGTTGCGCCGCCCTGGCCGAGCCCCACCTCGGCCGCGACCTGCGGGAGCTGATCGGGACGCCGGACGCGTCGCCGGAAGACGGGAAGCTCGACCTCAAGGGTCTGCTGGGCCGTTCGGGGCGTCCTGGGGCGATGGGCGAGCTCGACCGCACGCTCCACGTCCACCCCGCGATCTTCGCGGTCGAGTACGCCCTGGCGCGGCTGTTGATGAGCTGGGGCGTGCTGCCGCGGGCGATGATCGGCCACAGCCTCGGCGAGTACGTGGCGGCCTGCCTGGCGGGCGTGATCCCGCTCGAGGACGCGCTGCGGCTCGTGGTCGAGCGGGCGCGGCGGATCGACGAGCTGCCGGGGGGCGCCATGCTCGCCGTGACCTTGCCCGAGGACGAGGCGCGCGCGCTGCTCGGGGACGGGGTGTGGCTCTCGGCGGTCAACGGCCCCGAGGTCTCGGTGGTGGCGGGCGAGAGCGCGGCGGTCGCGGCGCTCGAGGAGCGGCTGACCGAAGGCGGCGTCGCCTGCCGGCGGCTGCCGAGCGCCCACGCCTTCCACACGCCGATGATGGAGCCGGCCGCCGAGGCGCTGGCGGGCGGGTGGCGCCGGTGCCAGCTCCGCGCTCCCGAGATCCCGTTCGTCTCCAACGTCACCGGACGGCTCATCCGCGACGACGAAGCCACCGATCCCGACTACTGGACGAGCCACCTGTGCCGCACGGTGCGCTTTGCCGACGGCTTGACGGCGCTGGCGGCGAGCAGCGAGCCGCTGCTGCTGGAGGTCGGTCCCGGCCAGGGGCTCGGAGCCCTGGCCCTTCAGCACCCCGCGGCGGCCGCGGCCGGCGACGGCAAGCTCCGGCGGGTCGTCCTCGCGTCGCTGCGCTCGCGCCACGAGCGGGTCGACGACGCCGCCTTCCTGCTCACCACCCTCGGGCGGCTGTGGCTGGCCGGCGCCGAGGTCGATTGGCACGGCTTCTACGCCGGCCAGGAGCGCCGCCGCATGTCCCTGCCGGGTTACCCGTTCGAGCGCCACCGCTACGTGATCGAGCGAGGGGCAGGCGTCGCTATCCCGGCCGCGGCGGAGGCTCGCGCGACCGTCCACTCCCGGCCCGACATCACCACCGAGTACGTGGCGCCCCGCAGCGAGCTCGAGCGCCGGCTGGCCGAGATCTGGCAGGAGCTGCTGCGGGTCGAAGAGGTGGGCGTGCGCGACAGCTTCCTGGACCTGGGCGGCCACTCGCTGCTCGCCACCCAGCTCCTGTCGCGGCTGCGCGAGGACTTCGGGGTGAGGATCTCGCTCGAGCAGCTTTTCGCCGACGGCACCGTGGCCGGTCTCGCCACCACCGTCGAGACCCTGCAATGGGCGGCCCGGAGCGCGCAGCCCGTCGGGGTCGCGGAAGGGGACCGCGATGAAGGCGAGATCTGAGCTCACCGCCCTGGGCAGCTTCGAGCTCCTCGCCCATCTCCGGGAGCTGGACGTCCGGCTGTGGGCCGACGGTGAACGGCTGCGCTTCGACGCGCCCAGGGGCGCCTTCACGCCGGAGCTGCACGCCGAGCTGACCCGGCGCAAGGGCGCGCTCCTCGAGCTTCTCCGTGCCGCGGGCGGCGAAGCGGGCGCGCCGATCGAGCGCGCGGCCCGCGGCGGCGAGCTCCTGCTGTCGTTCTCCCAGGAGCGCCTGTGGTTTCTGGTCGAGTTCGAGCCCGGGACGCCGGCCTACAACCTTCCGGAGGCCGTGCAGCTCTCGGGCCGGCTCGACGCCGCCGCCCTGGAGGCGAGCCTGCGCGAGATGGTCCGCCGCCACGAGGCGCTGCGCACCACGTTCACGGCCCTCGCCGGCCGGCCGGTCCAGGTGATCTCGCCGCGCGCGGATCTCTCGCTCCCGCTGGTGGACCTGCGGCGCCTCGCCGCGGACCGCCGCGAGACGGCTGCCGCCCGCCTGGCCTCCAGGCTCGCGGCGATGCCCTTCGACCTCACCCGCGGCCCGCTGATCCGCGCCCACTTGCTTCGGCTCGCCGAGGAAGACCATGTCTTCCTGCTCAACATCCACCACATCGTCTTCGACCGTTGGTCGATGGGGGTCTTCCTCACCGAGCTGCCGGCCGTCTACGGGGCCTTCCTGCACCGCCGGCCGTCGCCGCTGCCCGAGCCCCGCCTGCAGTACGCGGACTTCGCGAGCTGGCAGCGGCGCTGGCTGCGCGGCGAGGTCCTGGAGTCGCTCCTCGCCTACTGGCGCCGCCTTCTCGGCGGCGCCCCGCCGGTGCTGCGGCTGCCCACCGACCGCCCGCGGCCGGCGGTGCGGACCGACCACGGCGCCAAGCACGCCGCCGGCCTGCCCGCCGCCCTGGTGGAGGCGCTCCGGAAGGTGAGCAGCGACCACGGCGTGACCCTCTTCATGACCCTGCTGGCGGCCGCCAACGTGCTGCTGGGCCGCTACACCGGCCAGCGCGACCTGACCGTCGGCACGTTCATCGCCAACCGCAACCGGCCCGAGGTCGAGAGGCTGATCGGCTTTTTCGTCAACAGCCTCTGCCTGCGCACGGCGATCACGGGCGATCCCGAGCTCGCCGCGTTCCTGCGGCGGGTGCGCGACGTGACCCTGGGCGCCTACGCCCACCAGGACCTGCCGTTCGAGCGGCTGCTCGAGGAGGTCAGACCCGAAAGAGCGATGAGCCACTCGCCCCTCTTCCAGGTCATGCTGGTCCTCCAGAACACCCCGGCGCCCGCCCTCGCGCTTCCCGGCCTCGCCGTGCGCCGATGGGCGATCGAGGGGGGCGTGTGGGCCAACGTCGACTGGACGATGTGGCTGTGGGAAGGCGAAGGCGGAGGGCTCGACGGCTACCTCGACTTCAACACCGACCTCTTCGACGCCACCACCATGCGCCGCCTGCTGGGGCACTGGCGAACGCTGTTGGAGGGTCTCGCCGCCCGCCCCGGCGTCCGCCTCTCGGAGCTGCCGATCCTGTCGCGGGCGGACCGTCACCAGGCGCTGGCGGCCTGGAACGACACCCGCGTCCGGCGACCCGCCGGGTTGTTCCATCAGCTTTTCGAAGCCGTGGCGGCGGGCTCGCCCGAAGCCGTGGCGGTGGTCTTCGACGAGCGCCGGCTCACCTACGGTGAGCTCGATTCGCGGGCGGGTCGGCTCGCCTGCCGTCTCCGGGGCCTGGGGATCGGCCCCGACGTGGTGGCCGCCGTCTTCGCCGAGCGCTCGGCCGAGATGATCGTCGCCGCCCTCGCCGTGCTCAAGGCCGGCGGCGCCTACCTGCCGCTCGACGTCACCCACTCGCGCGAGCGCCTGCGGCACCTGCTCGCGGCCGCGCGGGCCAGGGTGCTGCTGACGACGGAGCGCCTCGCCGCCGAGCTGTCCGGGCTCGACGTCGAGACCGTCCTCCTGGATCCGGGCGCCGAGCCCGGCGGCGCCGTCGACCCCGGCCCGGCCGCGGCGGCGGCGCCGGCGAGCCTCGCCTACGTCGTCTACACCTCGGGCTCCACCGGCCTGCCCAAGGGCGTGATGGTCACCCACGAGGGCCTGGTCAACGCCTACCTCGCGTGGGAGGAGTCCTACCGCCTGCGGCAGGAGCGGGAGCCGGGCCGTCACCTGCAGATGGCCAGCTTTTCCTTCGACGTCTTCGCCGGCGACCTGGCGCGGGCCCTGGGCTCCGGAGGGCGGCTCGTCGTGTGCCGGCGAGAGACGCTGCTCGAGCCGCGCGAGCTTCTGGAGCTGATGCAGCGCCAGCGGATCGACACCGCCGAATTCGTCCCGGCGGTGGCCCGCGGGTTGATGCAGGAGCTCCGCGGCCGCGGTGGCGCGCTCGGCTTCATGCGTCTGCTGGTCGTCGGCTCCGACGTCTGGCACGTGCGCGAGTATCGGCAGCTCCGGCACCTGGCCGGCCCGCGGACCCGGTGCATCAGCTCGTACGGCCTCAGCGAGGTGACGATCGACTCGTCCTTCTACAAGGGCACGGCGGCGGCCTTGCCGGCCGAGGCCCAGGTCCCGATCGGCCGGCCGTTCGCCGGCACCCGGACATACCCGCTCACGGCCGAGCTGGCGCTCGTTCCCGGCGGCGTGGCCGGGGAGCTGTGCCTCGGAGGGCTCGGGCTGGCCAGGGGCTACCTCGGGCAACCGGCCCTGACCGCGGAGAAGCTCGTTCCCGATCCCTTCGGCGAGGCGCCGGGTGGACGCCTTTACAGGACCGGGGACCTGGCCCGCCACCTCGCCGACGGCAACCTCGAGCTTCTCGGCCGCCGCGATTCGCAGGTGAAGATCCGCGGCTTCCGCATCGAGCCGGCCGGCATCGAGGCGGTGCTCAGCGAGCATCCGGCGGTGAAGGAAGCGGTGGTGGTGGCACGCGACGACCTGCCCGGCGGAACGCGGCTGGTGGCGTACCTCGTGGCGCGGCCCGATTCGGCGGTCACCGCCGCGGAGCTGCGGCGGCATCTGAAGGAACGCCTGCCCGACTACATGGTGCCGGCGGCGTTCACGACGCTCGAGGCCCTCCCCCTCTCTTCCAGCGGCAAGGTGGACCGCCGCCGGCTGCCGGCTCCGGAGCGCGGGCTCGAGGAGGAGGTCGAAGCCGCCTCGACGCCGATCGAGGAGACCCTGGCGGAGATCTTCGGCGAGCTCACGGGGCTGGCGCGGGTGGGCGTGCGCGACAGCTTCTTCGAGCTTGGCGGCCACTCGCTGCTCGCCACCCAGGCCGTGTCGCGGATCCGCGAGACCTTCGAGGTCGAGCTGCCGCTGCGCGGTTTCTTCGAAACGCCGACTATCGGCGAGCTCGCCCTGGCGATCGAAGACCGGCTGATCGCCAGGGTGGAAGCGCTGACCGAGGAGGAGGTCGAGGCACTGACATGACGACGCAGGAGATGACGGCGCCGGCCGCAATGAGCACCTTCGAGCTGCTCGCGCACCTCCGGGGCCTCGACGTCCGACTCCGAGCCGAGGACGGCCAGCTCCGGTTCAGCGCCCCCAAGGGCGCCCTGACCGTGGACCTGCGGGCCGAGCTGGCGCGGCGCAAGCAGGAGGTCCTTGCCGTGCTGCGCGCGGCGGGCGACGACGGGGGCGAGCCGATAGGGCGCGCGCCCCGCGACGGCGAGCTGCCCCTGTCCTTCTCCCAGATGCGGATCTGGTTCCTGGAGCAGCTCGAGCCCGGGACCACGGCCTGGCACCTGCCGGAGGCGGCGCGCCTGCGCGGTCCCCTGGAGGTCGGCGCCCTGCGGCGGAGCCTGCACGAGGTGGTCCGCCGCCACGAGTCCCTGCGCACCACCTTCGACTCCCGGGCGGGCCAGCCGATCCAGGTCATCGCCCGCGAGCAGCGCCTCGACGTGCCGGTGGTGGACCTGGAGCGTCTGCCCCGGGAGGTCGGCGAGGGCGTGACCGAGCGGCTCGCCCTGTGCTCGGCCCGCCGGACCTTCGACCTGAAGCGGGGACCGCTGATCCGGACTCTCCTTCTCCGGATTGCGGCGGCGGAGCACGTCTTCCTGGTCAACATCCATCACCTGGTCTTCGACCGCTGGTCGATGGGGGTCTTCCTGGGCGAGATGGCGGCGCTCTACGCGGCCTTTTCCGCCGGCCGGCCTTCGCCCCTGCCGGAGCCCGCCGTCCAGTACGCGGATTTCGCCCACTGGCAACGGCAGCGGCTCCGAGGCGAGACCCTGGAGGGCCTGCTCGGCTACTGGCGCCGGCAGCTAGCCGGCGTCCCCGGGGCGTTGCCGCTGCCGACCGACCGGCCGCGCCCGCCGTTCCGGACCGAGACCGGGGCGCGCCGCCGCGTCGCGTTGTCCGCCGCCCTGACGAGCGCTCTCAGGAGGCTCTGCACCGAGCACGGCGTCACGCTCTTCATGGCGCTCCTGGCGGCCTGCGACGTGCTCCTCTGGCGTTTGACCGGCCGGCGCGACCTGTGCGTCGGCACCGTCATCGCCAACCGGGTCCGGCCCGAGCTGGAGAGCCTCATCGGCTATCTGCTCAACACCCTGGTGCTGCGCGCCGACCTCCGCGGCGATCCCGGCTTCGACGCGCTCCTCGAGCGGACGCGGCAGGCCGCGCTCGGCGCCTACGCGCACCAGGAGCTGCCTTTCGAGCGGCTGATCGCGGACCTGCGGCCCGAGCGCGAGCTCGCCTACGCGCCGTTCTTCCAGGTGATGTCGGTGGTGCAGAACACCCCCGCGCCCGGCATCGACCTGGCGGGGCTCGATGCCACGGTCCTCGACTACGGAGGGATCGCCGCGGCCAACTCCGACCTCGGCTTCTGGACGTGGGAGGAGGACGGTCGGCTCGCCGGGTACGTCGAGTACAACACGACTCTTTTCGACGCCGTCAGCGCGCTGCGGACCTTCGGCGAGCTGCGGACCCTGCTGGAGGCGGTCGTCCGCCGTCCGGAGCAGCGCATCTCCGAGCTGCCGGTGCTCCCCGCCGCGGCCCGCCACCAGCTCTTCGTGGAATGGAACGACGTGCCGGCGCCGCGCGCGGACGGCGCCGGCTTTTTCCACGAGCTGTTCGAGAGCCGGGTCGAGCGTGGCCCCGAGGCGACCGCCGTGGTGCTCGAGGAGACGGCGCTTTCCTACGGGGAGCTCAACGCCCGCGCCAACCGGCTGGCCCGCCTTCTGCGGCGGCTCGGCGTGGGCCCCGAGGTCCGCGTCGCCGTCTTCCTCGAGTACTCGTTGGAGATGGTGGTGGCCGTCCTCGGCGTGATGAAGTCCGGCGGCGCCTTCGTGCCGCTCGACGCCGCCCACGCGCGGCAGCGCCTCGTCGAGCTGGCCCAAGGGGCCGCGGTGGTGCTGACCCAGGAGAGCCTGGCGGACGACGTCCCCGGCGATCTCGCGGCGCACGTCGTCCTCCTGGACGCCGGGGAGCCTTCTCGGGAGGACGGCGAGAACCTCGCCCCCCTCGCCCGGCCGTCGAGCCTCGCCTACACGGTCTACACCTCGGGCACCACCGGCCGGCCCAAGGGGGTGATGATCAGCCACGCCTCGCTGATGAACATCGTCCACGGTCACCGCGTGGCCTACGGGCTGGACGAGAGCATGGCCCACCTGCAGATGGCCAGCTTCTCCTTCGACGTCTTCACCGGCGACCTGGCCCGCGCCCTGGGGACGGGGGGCAAGCTGGTGATGTGCCCGCGCGACCTCGTGCTCCTCCCCGGCGAGCTCCTCGCGTACGTGCGCCGGCACCGCGCGAACGCCGCGGAATTCGTGCCGGCGGTGCTGCGCGGCCTCGTGCGGCAGGCCGAGGACGCCGGGACCGGCCTCGACTTCATACGCCTCATCGCCGTCGCCTCCGACGTCTGGTACGTGCGGGAGTACGAGGAGCTTCGCCGGCGGCTCGCCCCCCGCGCCCGGGTCAGCGGCACCTACGGCGTCACCGAGGTCAACATCGACTCGACGACCTTCCAGAGCGCCTTCCGCGACGCCGCGACGAGCCTGCCGCTCGACGCCTACGTGCCAGCCGGCCGGCCCTTCGCCGGCAATCCGCTCTACCTCCTGGACCGCCAGGGACTCGCCGTCCCGCCCGGGGCCGTGGGGGAGATGTGCATCGGCGGCGCCGGGGTGGCGCGGGGCTATTACGGGCAGCCGGCGGCGACGGCGCGGAAGTTCGTCCCTGACGCTCTGGGCGACGTGCCCGGAGCGCGGATCTACCGCACCGGCGACCGGGTGCGCTCCCTGCACGACGGCAACGTCGATTTCCTGGGCCGGGTCGACTTCCAGGTGAAGATCCGCGGCTTCCGCATCGAGCCCGGCGAGATCGAGGCGAGCCTTGACGAGCACCCGGACGTGGCCCAGGCCGTGGTGATCGCGCGCGAGGACGTGCCCGGCAACCGCTACCTCGCGGCCTACGTGGTCGCCCGTCCTTCCGCGGCCCGCCCTCCCGAGGCGGGCGAGCTGCGCCGGTTCCTCAAGGAGCGGCTGCCCGACTACATGGTCCCCGCCGTCTTCATCAGCCTTGACGCCCTGCCTTTGAATGAGAACAACAAGGTCGACCGGCGCCGGCTGCCGGCGCCCGCGGGGGCGGAGACGGGGGCGACGGAGCCCACCGCTCCCCGGACGGATATCGAAGAAGCGCTCGCGGAGATCTTCCAACAGGTCACCGGCGCCCCGCGGGTGGGCGTCGGCGACGATTTCTTCGCCCTCGGCGGGCACTCGCTGCTGGCGACGCAGGTGATCTCCCGGGTGCGGGAGACCTTCGAGGTGGAGCTGCCCCTGCGCACGTTCTTCGAGCTGCCGACCGTCGCGGAGCTGGGCCTGTGGATCGAAGAAGCGTTGATCGCCCGGGTGGAGGCGCTCAGCGAGCAGGAGATCGAGGCGCTCTTATGAGGACCGTCGTCGAATCCGCGGAGCCGGCCGTCGAGGTCGGGCGCGGCGAGCCGGCCGTGAGCGCGACGTTGCCGGGGCTCTTCGAGTCCCAGGCCGCGCGCGGCGCGGAAGCGGTGGCTCTGGTTTGGGGGCGCCGCCGCCTCACCTACGGCGAGCTCGACCGGCGCGCCCGCGAGCTCGCGGGCTACTTGCGGGCGAAGGGGGTCGGTCCCGAGACGCGGGTGGCCGTCTGCCTGGAGCGTTCGCCGGCGGTGGTGACGGCGATCCTCGCGGTGCTCAAGGCCGGAGGCGCCTACGTGCCGCTCGATCCGGCCTATCCGAGCGAGCGCGGCGCGTCGATCGTCGACGACGCGGCTCCGGCCGTCGTGCTGACCCGCACCGGGCTGGCGAGGACCTTGCCGGCCACGGCGGCGTCGGTGGTGTGCGTGGACCGCGATGCCGCCGCGATCGCCGGGGCCGGCGCCCCCGGCCCCGGGCCGTCGCCCGGCAATCTGGCGTACCTCATCTACACCTCCGGCTCCACCGGCCGGCCCAAGGGCGTGGCGATCGAGCACCGCAACGCCGTCAACCTCGTGCTGTGGGCGACGAGGGCTTTCGCGGCCGGCGAGCTCGCCGGCATCCTGGCGGGGACGTCGATCAACTTCGACCTCTCGGTCTTCGAGCTCTTCGTCCCGCTCGCCGTGGGCGGCAAGGTGATCCTCGCCGACACCGCGCTCGACCTCCCCCGTATCCCCGCCGCTTCCGAGGTGACCTTCGTCAACACCGTGCCTTCGGTCTGTGCCGAGCTGGTGCGTTCGTCGCCGCTGCCGGAGTCGGTGCGCACGTTGGGCCTGGCAGGCGAGCCCCTGCGCCGCGAGCTGGTGAAACGGATCGCCGCGCGCAGCCGCGGCGCGCGGGTCGTCAATCTCTATGCTCCGTCGGAGACCACGACGTACTCGACGGCGGCGCAGATCGCCGGAGACGGGGAGGACGAGCCGGCGATCGGCCGGCCGATCGCCGGCACCAGCGCCCGAGTGCTGGATCCGAAGCTGCGGCCGGTGGACTCCGGCGCTACGGGTGAGCTCTACCTGGGCGGAGCCGGCGTGGCGCGCGGCTACCTCAACCGGCCGGGACGGACCGCGGCGGCGTTCCTGCCCGATCCGTTCGCGGACGGCGCGGGCACCCGTCTCTACCGCACCGGCGACCTGGTCCGCCAGCGGCCGGACGGCCAGCTCCACTTCGTCGGCCGGGCCGACCAACAGGTCAAGGTCCACGGTTTCCGCATCGAGCTCGGGGAGGTCGAGGCGGCGCTCGACCGCCATCCGGCGGTGCGGGCGGCGGCGGTCGCCGCCCGCGAGGACGAAGCCGGCGACCGCTATCTGGCGGCCTACGTGGTGCCCGAGCCGCCGGCCTCCCCCACGGTGGGCGAGCTGCGCGAATTCCTCGCTCCGATCCTGCCCGCGTACATGATGCCGCGGGCCTTCGTCCTCCTGGAGGCGCTGCCGTTGACCGCCAGCGGCAAGGTCGACCGGCGGGCGTTGCCGGCGCCCGCGCGGGTGCGGCCGGCGACCGCCGCCTTCGTGGCCCCGCTGGGGCCGGTGGAGACCGCGGTGGCCGCGATCTGGGCGGAGGTGCTGGGGTGCGGGCCGGTCGGCGCCCACGACAACTTCTTCGACCTCGGCGGCGACTCCTTGACCGCTTCCCGGGTGTTGACCCGGCTGCGCAGCGTCCTCGGGGTGGAGCTGTCGCCGTCGGCGCCGTTCAGGGAGCCGACCCTGGCCGGCCTGGCCGCGGCGGTGGCGGCGGCGCGGCGGGCACGGATCGTCGCGCTGGCAGCGAGTGAGTACCCCGGCGAGGACGAGACGGCCGCGTCCTTGGGCCAGGAGAACGTCTATTTCCTCGACCGCTGGCGGCCCGGCACCCCGACCTACAACGTGCCCCTCGCCCTGGACCTCAGCGGCCCCGTGGACGTGGGTGCCCTGGCGGCCAGCCTCGACGAGATCGAGCGCCGCCACGAGACGTTGCGCGCCACCTTCACCGCGGTGGACGGCCTTCCCCGTCTGCGCGTGGCGCCTCCGCGGGGATTGCCGCTCACCGTCTTCGACCTTCGCGGGCTGCCGCCGGCGGCGCGCCGCCCGGAGAGTGAGCGGCGGCTCGCGCACGAGGCGCGCCGGCCCATCGACCTTGCCGCCGGCCCGCTCGCGCGCGCCCACTTGGCGCGGCTCGACGACGGCGAGAGCGTCCTGCTGCTGGCGATGCACCACATCGTCACCGACGACTGGTCGCATCAGGTGTTGCTCCGAGAGCTCTCGGCCCTGTACCAGGCATGCCGCGCCACCGACGGCAGGCGGGGCCCAGTCGCCTCGCCCTTGGCCAGGCTCCCCTTCACCTACCGCGACTTCGTGGCCTGGCAGCGCCGTCACCTCAGCGCCGAGGCGATCCAGGAGCTCCTGGGCTGGTGGCGGCCGCGGTTGCAGGACGCGCCGGCAAGCCTCGAGCTGCCGGCGGACCGGCCGCGGCCGGCGCAATGGAGCTCGCGGGGGGCGCGGTGCTCGCTCGATCTGCCGCCGTCTCTCGCCGCCCGGGTGGAGGCGCTGGGCCGCCGGCACGGGGCGACCACCTTCATGGTCTTGCTCGCCGTCTTCGCCGCCTGGCTCTTCCGTCACACCGGGCAGCGGGACGTGGTCGTCGGCACGCCGATCGCCAACCGTACCCGCAGGGAGATCGAGGACCTGATCGGCTACTTTCTGAATTCCCTGGTCCTGCGGATCGACCTTGCCGGCGACCCGCCCTTCGCGCGATGGATAGCCCGCGTGCGGGAGGTCTGTCTGGACGCCTTCGCCCACGGAGACATGCCTTTTCACCGCCTAGTGGAAGCGCTGCGGCCCGAGGCCGCGGAGACCCAAGCACCGTTCTTCCAGACGTTGATCGTGTGGCAGAACGAGCGGCCGCCGGCGCTGGCCCCCGACGTCGGCCTGACCATGCACGAGCTCGACACCGGCACGGCGAAGTTCGACCTCACGCTCTTCCTCCGGGGTTTCGGGGAAGGACTGACCGTGACGGCGGAATACAACGCCGATCTCTTCGACGCCTCCACCGTCCGCCGGATGATGAGGCGCTTTCAGATCCTGCTCGAGGCCGTGACGACCGATCCGGACCAACGGCTCTCGTCGACGGCGCTCCTCAGCGACGCAGAGACGCAGCAGCTCCTCCGGGAATGGAACGACACCGAGGCGTCCTATCCCCGCGAGGCGTCGCTCCAGGAGCTCTTCGAGGCCCGGGCCGCGGCGACGCCCGAAGCCGTGGCGGTGACCTTCGGCACGGCGCACCTGAGCTACCGCGAGCTCGACCGGCAAGCCTGCGCGCTGGCGCGCAGGCTGCGCGAGCACGGGATCGACGCGGAGGCCTGCGTCGGCCTGTGCGCCGAGCGGTCGGCGGAGCTGGTGGTGGGGATGCTCGGCATCCTCAAGGCCGGCGGCGCCTACGTCCCCCTGGATCCGGGCCTTCCCGACGCACGGCTGGCGCTCATGGCAATGGACCTTCGCATGCCCGCGGTCGTGGCCCAGGCGCGGTTTGCCGAGGGCCTGGCGCCGGTGGCGAAGGTGATCCCGCTGGCGGCCCGCGGAGGGCTCGACGAGGAAAAGGCTCGTTCCGGCGTCAGGGCCGACGACCTGGCCTACGTCATGTTCACTTCGGGCTCCACCGGCCGCCCCAAAGGGGTCGCCGTCTCCCACCGTGGCGTGATCCGGCTGGTCCGCGACACGGGCACCATCGAGCTGGACCCGCCCCCGGTCTTCGCGCACCTCGCTCCGTTCTCCTTTGACGCCGCGACGCTGGAAGTCTGGGGGGCGCTCGTCAACGGCGGCCGACTGGTGGTCTTTCCTCCTCACGCGCCGTCGCTGCAAGAGCTGCGCGAGACCATGGAGCGCCACCGGGTGACGACCCTGTTCCTCACCTCGGGCCTGTTCCACGAGCTGGCCGCCGACGGCCTGACCGGCCTGGGCGGGCTGCGTCAGCTCCTGACCGGGGGCGACGTGGTCTCGGCTCGCCACGCGCGGAAGGCCCTGCGGGAGCTCGTCGGGTGCACGGTGACCAACGCCTACGGACCCACCGAGAACACCACGTTCACCTCCTGCCACCTCATGAAGGACTCGGGCGCGGCAGGCGGCCCGCTGCCGATCGGCCGGCCCATCGCCAACACCCGGGTCCACGTGGTGGGCGACCGGTTGCGGCCGGTGGGCGCCGGCGTCGCCGGCGAGCTCTGCACCGGAGGCGATGGCCTGGCGCGCGGCTATGCGAACCGCCCGGCCCTCACGGCGCGGAGCTTCGTGCCCGACCCGCTGAGCGGTATCTCCGGGGGCCGGCTGTACCGCACCGGGGACCAGGCGCGGTGGCTGGCGGACGGCCGTCTCGACTTCCTGGGGCGGGTGGACCAGCAGGTGAAGCTGCGCGGATTCCGCATCGAGCTGGGCGAGATCGAAGCCGCCCTCGAAGCCCATCCGGCGGTGAGTCAGGCGGTCGTCGTGGCCACGAAGAACGGCGCGCGGAAGCTGGCGGCCTACGTGGTCGCGGCCCCGGCGAGGCTCCCGCGTATCGCCGCTCTCCGCGAGCACCTCGGCCGCCTCCTGCCCGCGTACATGATCCCGGCCTCGTTCACGGTGCTCGACGCCCTGCCGCTGACGCCGAACGGCAAGGTCGATCGGGCCGCGCTGGACCGTCTCGCGCGGAGGGAAGAGGCTGAGACGACCAGGGGCTTCGTGGCGCCGCGCACCTCGACGGAGAAGACCCTGGCGGCGATCTGGGCCGACGTCGTGGGCCTCGAGCGCGTGGGGGCGATGGACGACTTCTTCCGCCTCGGGGGCAATTCCCTGCTCGCGCTGCGCCTCGTTTCCCGGGTGCGCCTCAGCTTCCAGGTCGAGCTTTCGCCGCAGGACGTCTTCAACCAGCCTACCGTGACCGCGTTGGCGCGGCGCGTCGAGGCGTTGCGGCGGGAGGCGAAGGGGCTCGAGGTGCCGCCGCCGGAGCCGGTGCCGCGAGCCGCGGGCACGGAGCTCCCGCTCTCCTTCGCCGAGCAGCGGATGTGGCTCCTCGACCGCTACCATCCGGGGGACCCGAGCTACAACGTCTTCGCCGCGATCCGTCTGCGCGGCGAGCTCGACGACGCGGCGCTCGAGCGCGGCCTCGCGGAGATCGTGCGCCGCCACGAGAGCTTGCGGACCGTCTTCCCCGCGGCCGCCGGCCAGCCGTTGCGGCGAATCCTGCCGCCGCGGGAGCTCACGCTGCAGCGGACGAGCCTCGGCGGGGAGGGCGGCGGCGCCGTGGAGCGCCTGCTGGCCGGCGAGCTCGAGCGGCCCTTCGACCTCGCCGCCGGACCTTTGCTGCGCGCCGGCCTGGTGCGTCGGGCCGCGGAGGATCACGTCTTCTGGCTGTCGATGCACCATATCGTCTCCGACGGCTGGTCGATGGGCGTCCTAATGAGCGAGCTGGCCGCGCTCTACAACGCCTTTCGCCGCGGCGGGCCTTCGCCGCTGCCCGAGCTGCCGCTCGCCTACGCCGACTTCGCCTGCTGGCAGCGGCGTCGGCTCTCGGGCGAGGCGCTGCGCGCGCACCTGGACTACTGGCGGCGGCAGCTCGGCGAGAATCCCCCGCCCCTGGCCCTGCCCACGGACCGGCCGCGCCCGGCGACCCCGAGCGCCGCCGGAGCCCGCCGGTCCTTCGAGCTGTCGGCGGAGCTGCGGGCGGCGCTGGAGGCCCTCGGCCGCCAGGAGAGGTCGACGCCCCACGTCACTTTCCTGGCGGCGTTCCAGGCCCTCCTGTCGCGCTATTCGGGTCAGGAGACCTTCCTCGTGGGCACGCCCGTCGCCGGACGCAACCGCGCCGAGGTCGAAGACCTGATCGGGCTTTTCGTCAACACCCTGGTCCTCCGCGCGGACCTGACCGGCGATCCCGATTTCCGCGCGCTGCTGGCCCGCGTACGCCAGGTGACGCTGGAAGCCTACGACCACCAGGACGCCCCGTTCGACAAGGTCGTCGAAGCGCTGCAGAAGAAGCGCGACCCGAGCCGTCATCCGCTGTTCCAAGTGCTCTTCGACTACCAGGACGCCTCGCTCGCGGAGCTGCGGCTCGAGGGCCTGGAAGTGAGCCTCGTGCCCACGGATTCGACGACGGCGAAATTCGAGCTGACCCTGGGGATGGGCGTCGTCGAGGGGACGCTGATCGGCGTCGTGGAATACGCGACCGACCTCTTCGAGGCGGCGACGATCGACCGCATGATCGGCTATTACAAGGAGCTCCTGGACGAGGTCGCCGCGGCGCCCGGCCGGCCGCTCCCGGAGCTGACGGCCTTGAAACGGGTGGCTCGGGATCCCCTGCTCGCCGCCGCGAAGAGCGGGGCGGAGACCGCGGCGGATGCCCGCGGCGCGGTCACCAAGCGCCAGGAGGAAGTCTCGCGGCGCCGCGCCGGCCTGTCGGCCGCGCAGAGGGCGCTGCTCGACAAGTGGACGAAGCGCAAGGCCGCGGCGCCGTCTCTGCCGCGGCGGCCGGCCGACGCGCCCGCCGAGCTCTCCTTCGCCCAGCAGCGGCTGTGGTTCATCGATCAACTGGACCCCGGCTCGCCGCGCTACAACATCCCCCTGGCCGTGCGCCTCGGCGGACGGCTGTCGGTCGCGGCTCTGGAGCGCAGCCTGAACGCGATCGTGGGCCGTCACGAGACGCTGCGCACCACGTTCAGCGCCGTCGAAGGGCGGCCCTTCCAGGTGATCGCCCCTGCGTACGCGTTGCCGCTGCCGTGGGTGGACCTGCGGCCGTTGCCGGCGGCCGCGGGCCAGGGCGAGGCGCTGCGGCTGATCGGAGAGGAGGCGCGACGCCCCTTCGACCTCGAGCGCGGGCCGGTGGTCCGTGCCCTGCTGCTGCGGCTCGGCGACGACGAGCACGCGCTGCTCGTGACCTTCCACCACGTCTGCTCCGACGCCTGGTCGACGGGCATCTTCGTCCGCGAGACCCAGGCCCTCTACCGGGCGTTCGCCGCCGGCGAGCCCGCCGCTCTCGCCGAGCTGCCGATCCAGTACGCCGATTTCGCCTACTGGCAGCGGCGTCACCTCGCCGGCGAGACCCTGGAGTCGCTGCTCGAATACTGGCGCCGGCACCTCGCCGGCTCGCCCGTGGCCCTGGAGCTTCCCACCGACCGGCGGCGGCCGGCGCAGCCGAGCTCCCGTGGGGCCAACCACTACTTCGTGCTCCCGGACCGGCTGGCCGCCGGTCTCGAGGCGTTGGCCCGGCAGCGGCGGGCGACCCTCTTCATGACCGTGCTGGCGGCCTTCGTGATCCTCCTTTACCGGCACAGCGGTCAGCGGGACGTCGTGGTGGGCTCGCCGATCGCCGGCCGCAACCGTTCCGAGCTCGAAGGCCTGATCGGCTTCTTCGTCAACACCCTGGCGCTGCGCATCGACCTGTCGGCCCCGGCCGGCGGCCGCGTCTCCGCGCTGGCGGCCCTCGACCGGACCCGGGAGGTGGCGCTGGGCGCCTTCGCCCACCAGGAGCTGCCCTTCGAGAAGCTGCTCGAGGAGCTGCAGCCGGAACGTAGCCGCGGACAGACGCCGCTGTTCCAGGTGGTCTTCGCCCTCGAGAACGTCCCGGCCGAGGTCGTGGAGCCGGCCGACCTCGGAGTCGCGGACCTGCGCCTCGAGCCGGTCGAGACCGACAGCGGCACGGCCAAGTTCGACCTGACCCTGATCATGAGGCGCGAGCCCCGGGGGCTGGCCGGCAGCTTCGAGTACGCATGCGACCTCTTCGACGGCGCCACCGTCGCACGGCTGACGCGGCACTTCGCCGCGCTCCTGGAGTCTATGGTGGCGCATCCGGAGGGCCGGATCGACGGGCTCGAGCTGATGACGGCGGCCGAGCGGCACCAGCTCCTCCGCGAGTGGACGGCCACCTCCACCCCCTATCCCCGCCAGGCGGCGATCCACGAGCTCTTCGAGCTCCAGGCCCGGCGCACGCCCGACTCCGTGGCGCTGGTCGCGGAGGGGACGCCGCGGCAGCTCTCCTACGGCGAGCTCGACCGGCGGGCCAACCGACTCGCCCACCGGCTTCTCCGGCTGGGGCTGGAACCGGAGGGGCTGGTGGCGCTCGCCGTCGAGCGCTCGCCGGAGATGGTGGTGGGAATCCTCGCCGTGCTCAAGGCCGGCGGCGCCTACTTGCCCCTGGACCTCGGGTCGCCGCCGGAGCGCCTCGCCGCGCAGATCGAAGAGGCGCGCACGCCGGTGGTCCTCACCGAGGCGGCCGTGGCCGGCGCGCTGCCGCAAGCCGCGCCGCTGCTGCGCCTGGATGAGGACTGGGAGAGGCTCGCCGGCGAGCCCGACGCGAGCCCGGGCGTGACGGCGGCGGCCGAGCGCCTGTGTTACGTGATGGTCACCTCGGGGACCACCGGCCGGCCCAAGGGGGTCGCGGTGCCGCATCGGGCGGTGGTCCGCCTGGTGCGCGAGAGCGATTACGCCAGCCTGACGGACCGCGAGGTCTTTCTGGCGCTCGCCCCCGTCTCCTTCGACGCTTCGACCCTGGAGCTCTGGGGACCGCTCGTCAACGGCGGACGCCTGGTGCTCCATCCCGGCCGTCTGGCGGCGCCGGAGGAGCTCGGGGAGACGCTGGCGCGCCACCGCGTCAGCACGTTGTGGCTCACCGCCGGGCTGTTCCACCAGATGGTCGAGGCGCGGCCCGCGAGCCTGGCGCCGATCTCCCAGCTCCTGGCCGGCGGCGACGTCCTTTCTCCCGCCCACGTGCGCAAGGTCCTCGGCGAGCTGGAGGGCACGCTCGTCAACGGCTACGGTCCCACCGAGAACACGACCTTCACCTGCTGCCACCGGATGCGGCCGGCGCAGGCGGTGAGGTCTCCGGTGCCGATCGGCCGGCCGATCGCCGACAGTTGGATCCGGATGCTCGACCGGCGGCTGGAGCCGGTGCCCGTCGGCGTCGCCGGGATGCTCTACGCCGGCGGCGACGGTCTGGCCCGGGGCTATTTCGAGCGTCCCGCGCGCACGGCCGAGTCCTTCGTCCCCGATCCTCGCGGCGCCGCCCCCGGCGGCCGGCTCTACCGCACGGGCGACCTCGCCCGCCACCTCCCGGACGGCAACGCGGAGTTCCTGGGCCGCCGCGACACCCAGGTCAAGGTGCGCGGCTTCCGCATCGAGCTCGGCGAGATCGAGGCGGTCCTCGGCCGGCATCCCGCGGTGGCCTCGGCCGCTGTGGTCGCGCGAGAGGACGTCGCGGGCGACGAGCAGCCGGGAGACAGGCGGCTGGTTGCGTACGTGGTCGCCGGCGACGGCGAAGCCGAGCCCGGCGAGCTGCGCGATTTCCTCAAGAAGACGTTGCCCGAATACATGGTGCCCGCCCTCTTCGTCCGGCTCGACGCCCTGCCCCTGAACGCCAACGGCAAGGTGGACCGTCGGGCCCTGCCCGCTCCCGGCGGTGAGCGGCCGGCGCCGGAGGCCTCCTTCGTGGCGCCCCGCGACGCCGTGGAGGAAGTGCTGGCGGGGATCTGGAGCGAGGCCTTGGGGCTCGACCGCGTCGGCGTCGAGGACGACTTCTTCGAGCTCGGCGGGCACTCGCTGCTGGCCACCCAGCTCATCTCGCGCATCCGCAAGGCCTTCCGCGTCGAGCTGCCGCTCGCCGCCCTCTTCGAGGCGACCACGGTGGCGGCGATGGCGCGGCTGCTGGCCGCGAGCGAGCCGCGTCCGGGGCAGACGGAGAAGATCGCCCGCGCCTTGCTCAAGGTCCGCGCCATGTCGGCCGAGGACGTGCGTCAGGCCCTGGCGCGCAAGCGACAGGAGGTGGGCGCGCATGGCTGAGCCGCGATTCGCCGAAGAGGCGGAAGTCGGCCTGTCCGCCGAACAGCTCGAGCTCCTCGACCTGATGCTGGCGGAGGAGGAGGTCGACGAGTCGCGGGCCGAGTCCGTCCCGCGCCGGGCGGACCGCGCCGAGCTGCCGCTCTCCTTCGCCCAGGAGCGGATGTGGTTCCTCGATCAGCTCGAGCCGGGCAGCGCCGCCTACAACGTCCCCTCCGCCGTGCGCCTCAGCGGCCGTCTCGACGTCTCCGCCCTCCTCCGCGGCCTGGCCGAGGTCGCGCGCCGTCACGAGAGCCTGCGGGTGTGCTTCGCCGGCGTCGCCGGCCGTCCGGTGCTGCGCCGGCTCGCGACCCTCGCCGTGGCCTTGCCGCGGATCGACCTGCGGCGGCTGCCACCGTCGCCGCGGGAGGCCGAGGTGCGGCGCCGGGTGAGCGTGGAGGCCCGGACGCCCTTCGACATCGGGCGCGGACCCCTGTGGCGAGCCGCCCTGGTGGAGCTCGGCGGCGACGAGCGCCTGCTGCTGCTTACCCTGCACCACGTCGTCTCCGACGGCTGGTCGATGGAGGTCCTGATCCGCGAGCTGGCGGCGCTGTACCGGGCCTTCGCCGGCGGCCGGGGCTCGCCGCTGCCGGAGCCGCCGATCCAGTACGCGGACTTCGCCGCCTGGCAGCGCCGGTGGCTGACCGGGGAGGTGCTGGAAACTCAGCTCGCTTTCTGGAAGGAGCAGCTCGCGGGCGCCCCCACGACCCTCGAGCTGCCCGGCGACCGTCCCCGCCCCGCGTTGCAGAGCTTTCGCGGCGCGGTGCGGCGCTTCGCGTGCTCCGCCGCGGTCTCCGCGGCTCTCGCGGCCCTCGGACGGCGGCAGGGGGCGAGCCTCTTCATGACGCTGCTGGCGGCCTTCCAGAGCCTCCTCGGCCGCCTCTCCGGCAGCCGCGACTTCCTGCTCGGCACGCCGATCGCCAACCGCAACCGGCCCGAGATCGAGGGCCTGATCGGGTTCTTCGTCAACACCCTGGTGGTGCGCGCCTCGCCGCGGGAAGGACTCACCTTCCGCCGGCTCCTGGAGCAGGTGCGCGCGCGGACCCTGGCCGCCTACGCCCACCAGGACCTGCCCTTCGAGCGTCTGGTGGAGGTGCTCCATCCGGCCCGCGACCAGAGCCGCACGCCGCTGTTCCAGGTGATGTTCGTGCTCAACAGCTCGCGCTTCGCGGAGCTGGAGCTGCCGGGCTTGACCCTGACGCCCGTCGACCTCGACACCGGCACCGCCAAGTTCGACCTGCTGCTGAGCATGTCGGAGAGCCGGGGCGAGCCGCTCACGGGCTCGCTGGAGTTCGCCACGGACCTCTTCGACCGCGCCACGATCGCGCGGTTCGTGACGCACTTCCAGACCCTGCTCGCCGGCGTCGCGGCGGCGCCCGACTCGCCCCTCGAGGCGCTGCCGCTGTTGACGCCGGGCGAGCGGTTCCAATTGCTCGTGGAGTGGAACGACACCGGCCGCGAGGCCGCCAGGCACTGTCTCCACGAGCTGGTGGCGGCGCAGGCGGCGCGGACCCCCGAGGCGGTGGCGGTTGACCGCGGCGGCGCCTGCCTGAGCTATCGCGAGCTCGTCGAGCGCGCCGGACGGCTCGGCGGGCGGTTGCGCAGCCTCGGGGTCGGGCCGGACGCGCGGGTGGGCGTGTGCTGCGAGCGCTCGCCGGAGATCGTGACGGGCCTGCTGGGCGTCCTCATGGCCGGCGGCGCCTACGTGCCGCTCGATCCGGAGTATCCGGCGCAGCGGCTGGCCTTCATGCTCGAGGACGCCGCCGTGGAGGTGCTGCTGACTCAGGAGCGCCTGCGCGACCGTCTCCCGGTGCTCTCCCGCGTTTCTCGGGTGCTGTGCCTCGATACGGTGGGGGAGGAGGGGACGCTGGCGCGTCCCTGCCCCTACGGCGGCGGGGAGTCGGCGGGGGATCCGGACGCGCTCGCCTACGTGATCTACACTTCGGGCTCCACCGGGCGTCCGAAGGGGGTGGCCATCGCCCACCGCAGCGCCGCGGCCTTGCTCGCGTGGGCCGGCCGGGTCTACCCGGGCGAGCGGCTGCGCCACGTGCTGGCCTCCACGTCGATCTGCTTCGACCTCTCGATCTTCGAGCTCTTCCTGCCTCTGAGCCGCGGCGGCCGGGTAGTGCTAGCCGACAACGCCCTCTCCCTTTCCTCCATGCCGCAAGCCGCGCGAGTCACGCTGATCAACACCGTGCCCTCGGCGATGGCGGAGTTGGTGCGACTCGGCGCCGTGCCGCGCTCCTCCGGCGTCGTCAACCTGGCGGGGGAGCCGCTGCGCCGGCAGCTCGCCGACGCGATCTACGGCACCGGCGTCGAGGAGGTGTGGAACCTCTATGGCCCGTCGGAGGACACCACCTACTCGACCTTCACCCGCGTCGACCGCGACGGCGGGCGCGAGCCTCACGTCGGCCGGCCGGTCGGCGGCTCGCGGCTCTATGTGCTCGACCGCGCCCTGCGGCCGGTGCCGGTCGGCGTGGTTGGGGAGCTCCACATGGCCGGCCAGGGGCTGGCCCGCGGCTATCTCGACCGGCCGGGGCTGACCGCGGAGAGGTTCCTGCCCGACGCCGCCGCGACGGAGCCCGGCGGGCGCGCCTACCGCACCGGGGATCTGGCCCGCTTCCTGCCGGACGGCAACGTGGGCTTCCTCGGCCGCATCGACCACCAGGTGAAGGTCCGCGGTTTCCGCATCGAGCTGGGGGAGGTGGAGGCCGTGCTCGGCCGGCATCCGGCGGTGCGCGACGCCGCCGTCCTGGCGCTCGCGGACGCCGCCGGCGGCCCGCGGCTGGTGGCCTACGTCGTCCTCGAAGGCGACGGAGGGGCACTCCGGGGCTTTCTCCGCGAAAGGCTGCCCGAATACATGGTGCCGGCGACGATCGTCGAGCTGGAGGAGATGCCGCTCACCCCCAACCGCAAGGTCGACCGGGCGGCGCTCGCCCGGCAGACCCCGGCGGCGGTCTCCGCGGCCGCGTTCGTGGCTCCCCGCACCGCGGTCGAGGAGGTGCTGGCCGGGATCTGGGCGGAGGTCCTCGGCGCCCGGGACGTCCCGCGGATCGGAGCCGACGACGACTTCTTCGACATCGGCGGCCACTCGCTGCTGGCGACCCGGGTGCTCGCCCGGGTGCGCGACGCGTTCGGCGTCGAGCTGCCGGTCCACCGGCTCTTCGCCGCCCCCAGGCTGTCGGAGCTGGCGGCCGCCGTGGAGGAGGCCCGGCGCTCGACGCCGCGGCCGGCCGCGCCGCGGCTGGCGCGCGTGGAGCGGGAAGGCCCGATGCCTCTCTCCTTCGCCCAGCAAAGGCTCTGGTTCCTCGCCCAACTCGAGCCTGACAACCCGGAATACAACATGCCGATGGCCCTGGCGGTCGGGGGTCACCTCGAGGTAGCCGCCCTGCGGCGGGCGCTCGACGCCTTGGCCCGGCGCCACGAGACCCTGCGGACCCGCTTCGCCGAGGTCGAGGGGAGTCCCGTCCAGATCGTCGACGCGGAGCCGGCCGTGCGGCTGCTCACCGTCGACCTGCGGCGGCTGCCGGCGCAGCGGCGGGAGGCCGAGACCGCGCGGCTGACCGCGGCGGAGGCCCGGCGGCCCTTCGACCTGGCCCGCGGCCCGCTCTTCCGCGTCCACCTGCTGGCGCTCGGGACGGGCGAGCACGTGCTCCTCTTCAACCAGCACCACGTCGTCTCCGACGGCTGGTCCGCCGGGATCTTCGTCCGCGAGATGGGGGCCTTCTACCAGGCCTTCGCCGCCGGCCGCGACCCCGGGCTCGCCGAGCTGCCCGTCCAGTACGCCGACTTCGCCTGCTGGCAGCGGCAGTGGCTGCGCGGGGAGGTGCTGGAGAGTCAGCTCGCCTACTGGCGGCGGCAGCTCGCCGGCCTGCCCGCCGCCCTCGACCTGCCCACCGACCGGCCGCGGCCGGCGGTGCGCGCGGCGCGCGGCGCACAGCGGCCGGTGGCCCTGCCGCCGGACCTCGCGCGCTCCCTGGAGACCTTGAGCCGCGAGCACGGGGCCACGCTCTTCATGACCCTGCTCGCCGCCTTCGCGACGCTCCTCCACCGCTACAGCGGACAGCGGGACCTCGCCGTGGGATCGCCCATCGCCGGCCGCCGCTGGGCCGAGGTCGAAGGGCTCATCGGCTTCTTCGTCAATACCCTGGTGCTGCGCGCCGACCTGGCAGGGGACCCCCCGTTTCGCGAGCTGCTGGGACGCGTGCGGGAGACGGCGCTGGCGGCTTATGCCCACCAGGACGTGCCGTTCGAGCAGCTCGTCGAGGAGCTCGAGCCGCGGCGCGACCGCGGCCGCACGCCCCTGTTCCAGGTGGCGCTGGCGCTGCAGAACGCGCCGGTGGCGCCGCTCGAGCTGCCGGAGCTGACCCTGAGCCCCTTGCCGGCCGACAGCGGCACGGCGAAGTTCGACCTCACCCTGAGCCTGACGCCCGAGCTCGAAAGCTTCGTCGAATACGACACGGACCTCTGGGACGCGACGACCGTCGACCGCCTGGCGGCTCACCTCCGGGTCCTGCTCGAGGCCGCGGCGGCGTGCCCGCTGGCGCCGATCTCGACCCTCGGCCTGACGTCGCCGGCCGAGCGCCATCAGCTCCTCACCGAATGGAACGACACCGAGAGCGGCTACCCGCGCGACGCCTGCGTCCACGACGTTTTCGCCGGGCAGGCGCGGCGCCGGCCCGACGCCGTGGCCCTGGTCTGCGGCGCGGCGGCCCTGACCTACCGCGAGCTCGATCGGCGGGCCGACGCCCTCGCCCACGACCTGCGCCGCCGGGGCGTCGGGCCGGAGACGCTGGTGCCGCTCGTCATGGAGCGCTGCCCCGAGCTGGTGATCGGCATCCTCGGCGTCCTCAAGGCCGGCGCGGCGTATCTTCCGCTCGATCCGAGCTACCCGCGGCGACGCCTCGAGCTGCTGATCGCCGAGAGCCGCTCGCCCGTGGTGCTGGACCGGGAGACGGTGGGGCATGAACGGACGAACGACGATTCCGGCGTGACGTCGCGGCCCGAGGGCCTCTGCTACGTGATGTACACCTCCGGGACCACCGGCGTGCCGAAAGGCGTCGCCGTGCCCCACCGGGCGGTGCTGCGGCTGGTGCGGGAAGCCGGCTTCGCCGACCTCGGCGAGCGCCAGACCTTCCTGCAGCTCGCCTCGGTCTCCTTCGACGCCGCCACCCTGGAGATCTGGGGCCCCCTCGCCAACGGCGGCAAGCTGGTGCTCTTCGACGGCCGTGCGCCGTCGCTCGAGGAGCTGGCCGCGTGCCTGGTGCGCGAGCGGGTGACCACGCTGTGGCTCACCGCCGGGCTCTTCCACCAGATGGTGGAAGCAAACCTCGCGGGGCTGGCGCCGCTTCACCAGCTCCTGACGGGCGGCGACGTGCTCTCGCCCTCCCACGTCCGCCGCCTCCTCAGCGAGCTGCCGGGCTGCCGGCTGGTCAACGGCTACGGGCCGACCGAGAACACCACCTTCACCTGCTGCGCCCCGCTCGCCGGGCCGGCGCCGGCGGCCGCGTCGGTGCCGATCGGCCGCCCGATCGCCGCCTCCCGCGTCCACCTCCTCGACGGCGGGCTCAGGCCGGTGCCCGCCGGCGTCGCCGGCATGCTCCACACGGGCGGCGACGGCCTGGCGCGCGGCTACTTCGCGCGGCCCGCGCTCACGGCCGCGGCCTTCATACCCGACCCGCTGAGCCGCGCGCCCGGCGAGCGCCTCTACCGCACCGGGGACCTCGCCCGCCACCTCGCCGACGGCAGAGTGGCATTCCTCGGCCGGCGCGACGCGCAGGTGAAGGTCCGCGGCTTCCGCATCGAGCCGGGCGAGATCGAGGCGGCCCTCGCCCGCCACCCGGCGGTGGCCCAGGCCGTGGTGCTGGCGCGCGACGCCGCCGACGGCAAGCAGCTCGTGGCCTTCCTCGTCGCCGCGGGCGCGCCGCCGGACACGGCCGAGCTGCGCCGGCACCTCGAGGAGACGCTGCCCCGTTACATGGTGCCCGCCGCCGTCGTCGTCCTCGACGCCTTCCCCCTGACCCCCAACGGCAAGGTCGACCGGGCAGCCCTCGGCCGTCACGCCCTGCCGGACGCCGGCGCGCGGGCCTCCGCCGCGCCCCGCACCCCGGCCGAGGAGGTCCTCTGCGGCATCTGGGCACAGGTGCTGGAGGAGGAGCGGGTCGGCGTCGACGACGACTTCTTCGAGCTCGGCGGCCACTCGCTGCTGGCGACGCGCCTGATCTCCCGGGTGCGCGGCGCCTTCGGGGCGAGCCTGCCGCTCGCCTGCCTCTTCGACGCGCCGACGCCGCGGGCGTTCGCGGAGCTCCTCGCGGCCCCGGCCGAGGACGAGACGGTCCCGCCGCTCGCCGCCGACCCCGAGGGCCGGACGGAGGCCTCGTTCGCCCAAGAGCGGCTGTGGTTCCTCGACCGGCTCGATCCCGGCAGCCCGGCCTACAACATGCCCGCCGCCGTCCGCCTGCGGGGCGCGCTCGACCCCGGCCGCCTCGAGCGCGGCCTCGACGAGGTGACGCGCCGTCACCAGGTCCTGCGCACCACCTTCCGCCAGGTCGACGGCCGGCCGGTGCCGGAGGCGGCGGAGCGCCTGGCGCTGCCCGTGCCGCTCGTCGACCTCGCGGGCCTCGCTCCGGACCGGCGCGAGCGCGAGGCCGCGCGCCTGGAGGCGGCCGAGGAGCTGCGCTCCTTCGACCTCGGCGCCGGACCGCTGCTGCGCGTCCTGCTCCTGCGGCTCGCCCCCGAGGAGCACCTCTTCGTCCTCAACGTCCACCACGTGATCGCCGACGGCTGGTCCTTCGGCGTGCTGGTCCGTGAGCTGGGGACGCTCTACGAGGCGTACGCGACAGGACGCCCTGCGGACCTTCCGGAGCTGCCGGTCCAGTACGCCGACTTCGCCCGCTGGCAACGCCGCCGGCTTCAGGGCGAGGCGAGGGAGCGGCAGCTCGCCTGGTGGCGCGAGCGGCTCGGCGGCGAGCTGCCGGTCCTCGACCTGCCCCTCGACCGTCCGCGGCCGGCGGTCCAGACCTACCGCGGCGGCCGCCGTTCGCTGACCCTGCCGCGAGAGCTCGCGGACGGCCTCCGCGCCCTGAGCCGCGGCCACGGAGCGACGCTGTTCATGACCCTGCTGGCGACGTTCAAGGTGCTGCTCCACCGCCTGAGCGGCCAGGACGACGTGGTCGTGGGCTTTCCCATCGCCGGCCGCAACCAGCCCGAGGTCGAGGGCCTGATCGGCCTCTTCCTCAACACCCTGGCGCTGCGGACCCGCCTGACCGCGGAGGCGACGTTCCGCGAGGTCCTGGCGCGGGTGCGCGAGTCCGCCCTGGGCGCTTACGCCCACCAGGACGTCCCCTTCGAGCTGCTGCTCGAGGAGCTCCGACCGGAGCGTGACCTGAGCCGCACCCCGGTCTTCCAGGTGCTCTTCAACATGCTCAACTTCCCGCGGCACGAGCTCCGCCTGCCCGGCCTGACCCTGGAGCTCGGCTCGCAGGTGGAGCTGCCGTCGAAGTTCGACCTCACCCTCTACGTGGCGGAGAGCGGCGGCGAGATCGGCCTCGACCTGGTCTACAACGCCGACCTCTTCGACGGCGAGCGCATCGAAGAGATGCTGGAGCAGTACCGGGGCCTGCTGACGCGGGTCGCCGCCGACCCGGACGAGACGATCGGCCGGCTCTCGCTGGTGACGCCGCGGGCCGCCGCGCTGCTGCCCGACCCGCGCCGCGCCCTCGCGGTGGCGTGGCCCGGCGCCCTGCACGAGCGCGTGCTGGCGCGGGCGCGCGCCGCGCCCGGACGCGCGGCGGCGGTCGACGAGGACGAGACCTGGACCTACGGCGAGCTGGCGGCGGCGGCCGAGACCCTGGCGCTCCGGCTCGCCGCGGCCGGCATCGGTCCCGGCGACGTGGTGGCCCTCCACGCCCGGCGCGCCGCCGCCCTGGCGCCGGCGGTGGTCGGCGTGCTGGCGAGCGGCGCCGCTTTCCTGATCCTCGACCCGGCCTATCCGCCGGCGCGGACGCTCGCGATCGTCCGCCAGGCGCGTCCGCGGGGCTGGCTGCGCATCCCCGGGGCCCCCGCCTGCGCCGAGCTGGAGGCGGCCCTGGCGGCGGAGTGCCGGCGCTTCGAGCCGCCGCCGAAAACGGCGGCGCCGCCGGACGAGCGGCCGGCTTCGCGGGTGACGCCGGAGGATCCGGCCTACGTCGCCTTCACCTCCGGCTCCACCGGCGTGCCCAAGGGCATCGTCGGCGGCCACGGCCCCGTGAGCCACTTCCTCGACTGGCACGCCGCGACCTTCGGCCTGACGGCGGAGGACCGCTTCAGCATGCTCTCGGGCCTGGCCCACGATCCGCTGCTCCGCGACCTCTTCACGCCCTTGTGGCTGGGAGCGACCCTGGTCGTCCCCGATGCCGACGAGATGGGGACGCCGGGCTGGCTGGCCGCGTGGGTGCGCCGCCGCCAGGTCAGCGTCGCCCACCTGACGCCGGCCATGGGACGGCTGCTCGTCGAAGGCGAGAGCGCCGAGCTGCCGAGCCTGCGCTATCTCTTCTTCGGCGCCGAGGCCCTCGCCCGCCAGGACCTGGCTCAGGTCCGCCGGATCGCGCCCCGGGCCGCCTGCGTGGCCTTCTACGGCGCCACCGAGACGCCCCAGGCCATGGGCTTCTTCCGGGTGCCCGACGCCTTCGACCGCCCGACGGTCCCGGTGGGGCGGGGGATCGCCGACGTCCAACTGCTGGTGACCAACGCCGCCGGCGCTCTCGCCGGCATCGGCGAGCGCGGCGAGATCGCGATCCGCACGCCCTACCTGGCGGCGGGCTACCTGAACGATCCCGAGCTCACCCGCGCGCGCTTCCCGGCCAACCCGTGGACCAGCGAGGGCGGCGACCGCCTCTACCGCACCGGCGACCTCGGCCGCTACCTGCCGAGCGGCGACGTCGAGTTCCTCGGCCGCGCCGACCAGCAGGTGAAGATCCGCGGCTTCCGCGTCGAGCTCGCGGAGATCGAGGCGGCCCTGGGCGCGCACCCGGCGGTGGCCGCGGCCGTCGTCCTGCTGCGCGACGACGCTTCAGGCCTGACCGCGTACGTGGTGGCGCGGCCGGGCCGGACCGCGCCGGCGCGGGAGGAGCTTTCGGCTCATCTGCGAGAACGGCTGCCGGACTACATGGTGCCGCGGGCCTTCGTGACGCTCGACGCCCTGCCGCTCTCGCCGAGCGGCAAGGTCGACCGGCGCGCCTTGCCGGCGCCGGAGCGGCGCTCCTACGAAGCGGCCGGCGACGCGAGCCCGCGCAGCCCCGTCGAAGAGGTGGTGGCCGGGATCTTCGCGGAGCTCCTGGCCCTCGACCGGGTGCCCTCCGACGCGGACTTCTTCGACCTCGGCGGCCATTCGCTCCTGGCCACCCGGGCCCTGGCCCGGCTGCGCGCCGTCCTCGGCGTCGAGCTTTCGGTGCGCCAGCTCTTCGCGGCGCCGACGCCGGCGGGTCTGGCGGCCGAGGTCGAGGCGGCCCGGCGACGGCATCAGGGCGTGGAGACGCCGCCGATCCGGCCGGCCGAACGGGACGGTCCGCTGCCGCTCTCCTTCTCCCAGGAGCGCCTCTGGTTCCTCGCCAACCTCGAGACCGAGAGCGCCGCCTACAACATGCCGAGCGCCCTGCGCCTCACCGGCTCGCTGGACGTGGACGCCCTCGACCGCGCCCTCGCCGAGATCGTCCGCCGTCACGAGGCTCTGCGCACCACGTTCCACGCCGTCGAGGGTCGCCCGGTGCAGCGGATCGCGCCCGCCGCCGGCTCGCCGCTCGCCCGGGTCGACCTGCGCGCTCTCGCCGCGGACACGCGGCGCGCCGAGGCCCGGCGCTTGATCGCGCGCGAGACCCGGCGGCCCTTCCGCCTCGACCGCGGGCCGCTGCTGCGCACCCTGCTGCTGGAGCTAGACGCGGCCGTGTACGCGGCGCTGGTGGTGATGCACCACGTGGTCTCCGACGGGTGGTCCCTGGGCGTCTTCGTCCGCGAGATGGCGGCTCTCTACGGCGCCTGCCTTCGTGGCGAGCCCGCGTCCGAGGCGTTGCCGCCGCTGCCGGTGCAGTACGCCGACTTCGCCGTGTGGCAGCGCCGCCGGCTCGGCGAGGAGGTCCTCGGCGCGCAGCTCGACTTCTGGCGCCGGCAGCTCGCGGACGCGCCGGCCGCCCTCGACCTGCCCACCGACCGGCCGCGGCCGGCGGTGTGGACGGGACGCGGCGCCCGCCTCGAATTCGACTTCCCTGGCGGCCTCGTCGGCCCACTGCGCGCGGTGGGGCGCGCGCACGGCGCCACCCTCTTCATGACGCTGCTGGCGGGCTTCCAGGCCCTCCTCTACCGCGCCACCGGGCAGCGCGACGTGCTCGTGGGCACGCCGGTCGCCGGCCGCGGCCGCCTCGAGGTCGAAGGGCTCATCGGCGTCTTCGTCAACACCCTGGTGCTGCGCGGCGACCCGTCGGGGACGTCGACGTTCGCCGAGCTCCTCGAACGCACGCGGCGGACGGCGCTGGCCGCCTATGCCCACCAGGACCTGCCCTTCGAGCGACTCGTGGAGGAGCTGCAGCCGCGGCGCGACCTCACCCGCACGCCCTTCTTCCAGGTCATGCTCGTGCTCCAGAACGCTCCGCCGTCGGCCCTGGAGCTTCCCGGCCTGACGATCGAGCCGGTCGCCGGCGACGCCGGCACGGCCCGCTTCGACCTGCTGCTGACGGCGGCGGAGATCCCGGACGGGCTGGCGGGCGCCCTGGAATACAGCACCGACCTCTTCGACCCCACCACGGTCCGCCGCCTGGTGGACCACTACGTGACGCTGCTCGCCGGAGCCGCCGCCCGCCCCGAGCAGCGCGTCGGCGCCCTGCCGCTGCTCGGCGCCGGCGAGCGCCACCAACTGCTCCGCGAGTGGAACGACTCGCGCGTCGCCTGGCCGCCCGCTCCCGGCCTCCACCAGCTCGTCGAGGAGCAGGTGGCGCGCGCCCCCGACGCCGTGGCCCTGGTCTACGAGGACCGCCGGCTGAGCTACCGCGCGCTCGACGCCCGCGCCGACGCGCTCGCCCGGCGCCTGGGAGAGCTGGGCGTCGGCCCCGACATCCTGGTGGGGATCTGCGCCGAGCGCTCCCTCGAGCTGGTGGTCGGGCTCCTGGCGATCCTCAAGGCCGGCGGCGCCTACGTGCCGCTCGATCCCACGTATCCCCGCGAGCGTCTGGCCTTCATGACGGAGGACGCGGGCGCGCCCGTGCTCCTCACCCAGGAACACCTGCGCGACGTGCTGCCCGAGCACTCGGCCACGACGGTGACGCTCGACGCCGGCGTCCCCACGACGCCCGCCCGCCCGCCGTGGCGCGGGACGCCCGACAGCCTCGCCTACGCCATCTTCACCTCGGGCTCGACCGGCCGGCCCAAGGGCGCCATGAACAGTCACCGCGCCATCGTCAACCGTCTCCTGTGGATGCAGGCGGCCTACGGCCTGACGCCGGAGGACCGGGTGCTGCAGAAGACGCCGTTCTCCTTCGACGTCTCGGTCTGGGAGCTCTTCTGGCCGCTGATGGTCGGCGCCCGCCTGGTGGTGGCGCGCCCCGGCGGCCATCAGGACGCCGCCTACCTGGTGCGGCTGATCGTGCGCGAGGGGATCACCACGCTGCACTTCGTGCCGTCGATGCTCCAGGTCTTCCTCGAGCAGCCGGGCGCCCAAAGCTGCCACTCGCTGCGACGGGTGATCGCCAGCGGCGAGGCCCTGCCCTACGAGCTCGAGCAGCGCTTCTTCGCGCGCCTCGGCGCCGAGCTCCACAACCTATACGGACCGACGGAAGCGGCCGTCGACGTCACCTACCAGCCGTGCGCGCCGTCGCCGCGGCGCCGCCCGGTGGCGATCGGGCGGCCGGTGGCCAACACCGCCGTCCACGTCTTCGACCGCGACCTGCGGCCGGCGCCGATCGGCGGGCACGGCGAGCTGCACGTCGGCGGCGTGCAACTGGCGCGCGGCTACCTCGGCCGCGGCGGCCTGACCGCCGAGAGGTTCATTCCCGATCCCCTGAGCGAGGAGCCGGGGGGCCGGCTCTACAAGACCGGCGACCTGTCGCGCCACCTCGCCGGCGGCGCCGTCGAGTACCTGGGACGCCTCGACTTCCAGGTCAAGCTGCGCGGCCAGCGCATCGAGCTCGGCGAGATCGAGGCCACCCTCGCCGCCCACCCTTCGGTGCGCGAGGCCGTGGTGCTCTGCCGTGACGACGGCGGCGACCCGCGCCTCGTCGCCTACCTGGTGCCGCGCGCCGGCGCGTCCTGCGAGCCGCCGGCGCTGCGCGCCTTCCTCGAAGAGCGGCTGCCCGAGCACATGGTGCCGGCGCTCTTCGTCGAGCTCGAATCGCTGCCCCTCAATCCCAACGGCAAGGCCGACCGCAAGGCCCTCGGACGCCTGCCGCTGCCGGGCGGCGAAGGACGCCGGGAGGGCGCGTTCGCCGCGCCCCGCGACGTCCTCGAGCTGCGGCTGGCGAGGATCTGGGAGGAGGTCCTCGGCGTGGCGTCCGTGGGCGTGCGCGACGACTTCTTCGCCCTCGGCGGCCATTCGCTCTCCGCCGTGCGCCTGCTGGCCCGGATCGAGCAGGAGCAGGGCCGTCAGCTCCCGCTCGCCGCCTTCTTCCGCGCCCCCACCGTGGAGCAGCTCGCGCGTCTGCTGCGGCAGCACGAGTCGCCGTCCGCCGCTTCCCTGGTGGCGATCCGGACCGGCGGAACGCGCGCGCCGCTCTTCTGCGTCCACCCCGCGGGCGGCAACGTCCTCAGCTTCGTCGCCCTGGCCGACGCCCTGGGACCCGACCAGCCCCTCTACGCGCTGCAGTCCCGGGGCCTCGAGGGCGGCGAGGAGCCGCTCACCCGCGTCGAGGAGATGGCGGCCCGCTATCTCGCAGAGGTCCGCGCGGCCGTGCCCCACGGCCCGTACAACCTGGCGGGCTGGTCGTTCGGCGGCCTGGTGGCCTTCGAGATGGCGCGCCAGTTGCGGCGTCAGGGCGAAGAGGTCGCCCTCCTCGCCCTCCTCGACACCCGCGCGCCGGGGACCGGCGAAGGCCCGGCCGAGGACGTCTTCGACGACGACGCCTTCTGGCTCGCCGACGTCGCCGGCTTCCTCTCCCGCCTGGCTGGCCGCGAGAGCGCCGTGACCTACGAGGAGCTACGACAGGCCGCGCCCGCCGCGCAAGTCGGCCTCTTCGTCACGCGGCTCCAAGAGATCGACTTCCTGCCGCCGGGAGCGGGGGAGGACCAGGTCCGCCGTCTGCTGCGGGTCTACAAGGCCAACGTCCGCGCCGCGGCGGCCTACGAGGGCGGCCCCTATCCCGGCCGCGTCACCGTGTTGCGGGCGGCGGCGGAGGAGCGTCAGGACGAGGCTCTCGGTTGGCAGCGGTTCTCCCCCGAGCCGGTGGAGGTCCACGACGTCCCCGGGGACCACGTCACGGTGCTCGCTCGGGACAATGTCCCGGCTCTGGCGCAGCGGCTGGGGGATTGTCTCTGACGACGTCGAGACCTACCTCGGCTGCCGTGCTAGAGTGTGGACTTCGTGCGCTTCGGCTCCGGCTCGCCGTCGTACTGACGAGGGCTCGAGACTGATCGTCTCGTCAGCCTTCTCGCAGCGCCTCGGTCGGCTCGACCCGCAGGCCGCGGCGGGCCGGACCGGCCGCCGCGAGCAGGCCGACCAACACCATGAACAAGGTCGCGGCGGGGATGACGCCCGGGACGTCCCAGCCGCCCACCGCCTCGACCGGCAGGTAGTAGCTCAGGAAAGCCGCCACCAGGATGCCGCCGGCCGCCCCGGCCGCGAGTTGGCCGAAGGCCCGTCGGAAGATGCCCGAGAGCACGTGGTGCGGTTGCGCCCCGAGGGCGGAGCGGATGCCGATCTCCCGCCGTCGCCGGTTGACCGTGAAGGACATGAGGGCGTAGATGCCGGCCGCCGAGAGCAGAAGGACGCTCAGCGTGACTATGGCGAGCGAGAGGGCCCCGATATTGGTCGAGCCAGAGCGTGTCCAGCCACGGCAAGCCTCGAGCGTCGCGGCTCGCCTCGCGCAGTTGCGTCAGCCCGCCGAGCTCCACGCGGGCCGCCCGGCGGGCCTCCTCCCGCGTCATGCCCCGGCGGACCCTGTCCTCTTCCGCCATCGCCAGGTGTGTCGCCAGCTCCTGGTCGAAGTCGCGATCGAGGTCGTCGCGACGAAAGTGGCCGCGAAGGCGGGCCATCATCACTCGAAGAAACGTCGCCATGCCTACCTCCCGGCCGCCGGTTGCAGCACCCGGCCGATGACCGCGGAGACTCGTTCCCAGCTCTCGGTTTCGGCCTGAAGTTGCCGCCGGCCAAGCAGGACGGCCGGTCGGCCCTCGTCGAGCGCGACGGCGCCCTCGCCCTGACCTTCGTCAACACCGGCTCCCGGCGTACCCGCCGTCTGCGGGACTATGCCGACCTGCTGGCCTGGTCCGTCGAGCACGGGGCCCTGACCGCCGCCGAAGCCGGCCGCCTCGAACGGCACGCCGCCGAGCGTCCGCGGGACGCTGAAGCCGGCTTCGCCGCCGCCGAGGAGCTGCACGCCCTGCTGTCGCGGATCATGAACGCCCGTGCCGACGGCAAGGCGCCGCCGGCCGAGAGCATCCGCGAGCTCGACGCCTTGCTCGAGCGGAGCGTCCCACGACGGATGCTGACGCTGGGCCGCCCGCGTCCGGAATGGCGGCTGGCCGACGATCCGGATCGCGACCTCTTCCGCCCCCTGTGGCCCGTCGCCGAGTCGGCGACGACGATCCTGACCTCGGAGGACTACGACAAAGTCCGGCGTTGCGCGGGCGAGGGCTGCGACCTCCTCTTCCTGGCCAAGGGACGGGGAATGCCGCGGCGGTGGTGCAGCGACAAGGCCTGCGGAGTCCCCTTGCGGTCGCGCC
>Ga0299906_10000135_pt1 | contig 72503 bp, 43 predicted proteins | sample RVTome_14_FD_200259 | JGI IMG/M metagenome (GOLD analysis project Ga0299906, IMG submission 200259) | Soil microbial communities from uranium-contaminated site in the Upper Colorado River Basin, Wyoming, United States - RVT145D125 (version 2) ...
CCCTACCGAGCTCACATGGGTCATGCCGTTGATGTCGACCCTCAGAAGCCACCGAGGAATGCTGTAATTCATGCCCACTACTGCTGAAGCACCTCGGTGACCGACTGCACAAGCTCGCGATCATGATTGAGACAATAAGTCGTTTGTAATCAATTGATTGTGTAATTTCCGAGACGTTCAACGGGTAGTTCCCGGATCGTAGTCCTTACGACCTCTGGATCCGTAGTCCGACCTGCCCTCTCGACTCAACCGTACGGCGAAGACAACGTCGAGGCCTACCCCGCCCACATAAGTGGCCACGATATCACGACGCATCACCAGTCGATGACCCTCGACACTGCGGCCTCCTGAGCCATCAGATCGGCGCCAAAGATCGCAGCGAGCGACACACCGGCCCGTAGCGTCGCGCCACAAGAGTTCTGCTGGATGTCGTACCAATCCCAATTGCCGCACCACGTCCACCGCAGGTAGCGCGTAGTTCCGCCCATTCCCGGGCCACCAAGGATCGAGGTCATGGAGAGGCGCCTCCTGGCAAAATCGAGCAGTCCACGCCTCGAGAAAGAAGCGTCCGTCTCCGGCTTTGTGATCTTGCTGGACATCCTCGAGGCGACTGGCGGCCTCCACTATCTCATCTTCATCTTCCAAGTCGGGGAGGATACAGTCTTCCCGAAGTTTGATTACAGGCAAATATACCTCCCGACTTCCACTCTCCAGAAGTCGTGCCAAAGCTCGGGCTGTCCCCGGGCTCACAAGTGCGGAATCAACCCATACCGAGAAGCTCCGATCGTATTCGAATCCACGCCGATACCCGGCAACGACGATCCACTCAGCCTCGCCTGGGACCTCCAGCTCTCTGGAGAACGCGGCGGGCTCCTCTTTCCTCTTCCAATCGTCTACAGAGCTCGAGAAGACGCCATAGTTGTCAGCCAGCGGTGGCGGTGCCTCGATCAACCGAGCAGGCAGGCCGGGGTCTGCGCCGCGGAGGTGGTAGCGTGCCCAATCGTCCCACTCGTTTCGTGCACCATCCGCCCACCGGGATTCGAGGACAGGTACGGAATCGATGAGCTCGCCAGCGGCAAGGTAGAGCCCGTGGCGCTCGCCATAGAGTTGCAGTAGCTCCACCTGTGGCTGAGAGCCGTGATCATTGTACGTTGACTTCCCGTCATACCTGTCGCGCACCAGCAATTCCTCGGCTTCAACCGCCCTGCGAGTGACGCCGAGGCGGGCCATCCAGTCCGTAGCTCTCCGGACAACTATGCTCTCAATGTCATCGCCGGTGAAGCACTCGGCAAGAGGCCGATACCAGTACGGGAGGGTGTCCATGGAGTCGGGGACGATACGATTCCTGTCCTCCTTTTCTAGAAGACTCAGCTCCTGATCTCCCCGCCCGATCGTCGACTGAATTGGCCTTTCTTGAATAATTGCAACAGGACGGTTGATCCTTTCAACCCTGGCAAGGTCTTCCTCGCTAAGCGAATCTGGAAAGTTCTGCTCGATCGCAAGCAGAACCTGCTTCAGATGGTGACGGATCTTTGCGTGGGGCAGCTCGCGCGAGATGACATGGGGAATCAACCGGCCTACAATATTTCGAAGGACTCCGGGTTTACGCAGCGCCACGTGCTCGAGCGCGAATGCCAGCCACTTCCTAACGGAAAGCCATCGGGGACAGGCCTTGCTGTCCAGAGCGTCGAGAAGCGGGTCGAAAAACCTCTTCGGTTCGTCGGTATCAACAAGGGCATGGACGATAGCGTACGCCCCCCGCCAGCGGAGCGCCTGCCGCGGATGGCCGAGCGCCAGAGTGAGGGCGCTTGGGATCACGCGCACCGGCTCCTCCCCAGGGACCGCAGGATCAACAAGGTTTGGAACCTCTGCTGTCGTACGGGCAATGAAATCTTGTGCAACGACGGTCAAGTCCGTGGACTTGAGAAACGCGGCCGTATGAGCCGCGAGAGAGAAGAGTGCATCTGACCCTAGCTCACGTAGGTGTCTCGCTACTGCATCGAGGATCGTGGCCAGCCTTGCGGAAGAAGTGTCCCAACGGACTTGAAGAAGTATGGTTAGATCATCCCGGTGAGCGGGGTGCGCCAACGATGTTAAGCAGTCGGCAGTGAGTAGTCTGCTAAGTGACTCGCCAACCGCCCGAACCAAGTCCGGTTCCTGGGTGCCGCCGCCTTCCAGTAGGGAGTCGAGTAGCGACAACGCTTTGGCCGCGTAGTAGCCGCCCTTCATGGCCCCCCAGCTCTCGATCACGGCGGCCAGACGAGGGCGATCTGATAGAGGGAGGGAATCCAGAAAAGAGCTTACCAGACCAGGAAGCCCCATGGACGTGATCCCCTTGAGCTCCTCCGCAGTCGCTTCCTCGAGCCGTTTCAAAGCCATTCTCGGAGCATGCGGTATCTGTTCCGCCAGTGCTTTTGCGAGCGGGCTCGGATCGACCAACGCGAGACCTGTTCCTACTCGCGCCAGGCCGTCATTTTGCACCGCACGTCGCGCAGATTTCTCCTCGGCCAGTGCCGTCTCCAGCGACACTGCAAATGCCTGCGTTGCCTGAATCTCTGGAGAGAAACCAAGCCCAGTGCTCTGAGCCCACGCGACCACATCCTTTGAGGCTTCCGTCACCGGACGGTGACTCGCAGCACCGAGTCTCGCCAGCCGACAGTAAACGCCGAGCGCCGATTCCAGTGGAAGACCTCGCCCATACAGGAGCTCAATCGAGTTACGGGCGACTGTATTGAGTAGGTTCGAATTGGTCAAAAGTGGAAGAATCGGCCATACCATTTCAGGCAACAGAGAGGTCGAGGCGAGAGCGCCGGCGGCCATATGACCAAGACCGTCCTCAAAATCGAGCAGACCATGTTGATCCAGATCCCAGGCACGCTTGAGGGCGGCGCCGGGGTCCTTTTGAGCAAGCAGACCTAGAGCAGTCTTGCCAGCGTTCTGCGAGCTTTCGACGTTGACGCTCCACCAGTAAGCCGTTACCGCGCAAAGCTCGTCCAGGTGCCTCGAATCGAGATCCAACAGGGCGAGCTCAGCAATGGCTGTGATGGCCTCGGCTCTTGCGAAGATGCGGCTGTCGATCTCGCTTGCCGCTTCTCGGGCGGCAACCATCACGCGGCGGGCGAGGGAAGCACTAATCCGAGCCGCCGGCTTGTAGATAGAGAGGAGTCTCTCCATTGCCACACGGGCAGGAAGCTTGGGCGGCCGACAACGATCAAGAAGCTTGCGAATCAGGTGCTCAGCTTCGCGAAGATACCTCTCGTCACGTGACAGCACGCTCGCGCCAGCCACCTGTGCCAACTCACGATCGTCTCCGAGCGCGTTCCCGGCGGCTTCGATGACCTCGCGGGCCAGTGGAATGTGGTTCCCTGGAAAAGCAAGAATGGCCTCCAGGAGGATCGCGGCCCTGCGGTCAAAGCTCCAAACTTCCTCCGATCCTAGGTAACTTCGAGCTCTCATCCAAGACGAGGCCTGTCGGCGGGTTTCTGTTGATAACTCCTCCGTAGGCGCTCCTGCCCAGGCGAGAGCGCGGACTCGCAGAGGTGGGTACCCAAGAGCCATCTCACGCCGGATTGCGTCGCGCTCGCTGCTGTCATCAGCTCCTGACGAAGAGGGTCGAGGCGGGAGTTCGTAGCTGGCAGGGTCGAATATCACATTGGTCAGCGCTTCTCGCAATGCCGCCCATCGGAGGTACAGTTCGAGGCCCTCGGCAAACCGGTGCCGGGGCTGCGGAGGAGACCAGACAGCCAAGACATCGCGGGCGGCTTCCAGGTACCCGACTGAGGCCAGGTTCTCGATCGCGTCTGCGTGGGCATAGACAACCCAGCCAGAGCGGTGCGTCGTAGCGTCCTCATCGGAGTCTTCTTGAAGCACGGATGCCGGATAGGACGATCCCGGCGACAGCGCCTGGGCGACAACCTTGGCAGCCGTTTCTACGCCGGCTCGATCGAGCATCCGTAGAGCTGTTCCTCTCGGCTTTTCCGAGTCCGATGCGGAAAGAACGCCAAGGGAAGCAGCGGCCTCTTCTCCCGGGTCGAGGAGGTCGAGCGAGAGGACACCGAGTGGACCGATGTCGCTAGGTGCCTGAGGTGCCTGCCACTCGGACCCAACCGTGTAGATGAACAGCCGGCTCCAGAAGCTTGGCTCCTCCTCTTGAAGTATGCCAAGGGCTGCCTGGAAGCCATCAACACGGGCCAGGTACCGCGCGTAGAGTGGGACCTCGTCGCGATTTAGGCCGCCGCCGTGCTCTGGGACTCGAACGCGTTCGGCCTCTTTGGCAACCTCGAAGCGGGCATAGCTGCACTTGGCGGCCTCTCGGCACTCTGGACGGCGGGCAAGCTCAGCAGCAATGGTCAGGATAGACTCTGCCGTCGTTCCGACTTCAGTCGGTTCGCCTTCGTGTTCCGGACCACCGGGCAGCAGGTGGGCAAGATCAGTCGCCACCGCCACGTCAGGATACTTCGCCAAAGCCTCCGTGAATGCGTCGCGGCCCTCAGCGATGTCTGCGGCGCGCAGAAGCAGGTCGAAGGCCTCCCTTGTCTGGCCGATGCGGAGTGCGCCGAGAATGGCGGCGCGCAGATCGTCCAAGACTCGTTCCTCGTGTGGATGAGCGGCAAGGAGCTGTCCGTCCAGGTGGCCGGGCTCCCTCCACCACGCTACCAACTCATCGAGCCGATCCGCCTGCAGCAGGTGGTACGAGAGATTCCACCGAGCATACTCGTCGTGATCGAAAGCTCTGATGCAGTGGTCGGCGAGGGCCGCTCGGGCAGTCACCCGCTCTTGGTCAAGCCGCGCGCCGGTCCAGTCGAGGAAGTCTTGGTTCTCCCACCCCACACGGTCGCCCGACTGGAGGCGCAAACCGAAGCTCAGGCCGGCAATGAACCCGTGCAGTTCCTGCTCAGGCAGGCCAGTGATCGCAGAGACATCCGTCAGTCTGGGCGCCTGGCGCATCTCGTAGAGCACGGCGAGGAGACGACGCACATCGGGTGTGGCAAGACGCTTCTCGCTTTCCTGGTCGTAATCCTCGAAAGCGGTCCTGCGGGCGGTTTCGTCGATGAGGCGCCGCGCATCCTCCGGCGGCTTCAGGGCGATCTCTCTCAGCAGCTTGCTCTGCACGCGCGGGTTGCCCGCGGTGCGCTCGTGCAGGAAGCGCACCTCCTCCAGAGGCAGCGACGGAGCAAGGAGTTCCGCGTGGTGTTGAGTCTCCTCCTCGTCGAATCCCCTTACCTTGACCAGCCGTGCATCGGGTATGTTGTCGGCAACGACATCCGGGCGGTTCTCCGTTCGCAGAGACACGACCAAGGTGCAGTTCTTCGGTAAATCGAGCCGCCAGAGCATCGGCACGAATGACTCTCCCGCGTCAGCGGAAGCTCGACGCTTTTGCTCGCTTGCGTTGTCGATGGCGTCGAAGGCGAGCACGAGCCGGTGCCTTTGGTGTTCCGCGGCCTTGGCCGCGGCCTCGAGCGACCGGCGGAGTTGGCGCATCAGGCCCTGGTAATCGAGGCCGACTGTCGCCAGAATACTCGTGCGATACCGCGCGTCCAGCTCATTGACGACCTGCGTGAAGCACTTCTTGTACGGGAACCGCTCGTTTCCCAGAAGGAGCCCCTGGCCATCTGCGAAACAGTCGTAGAGGACGGCCTTGCCTTGGCCCGCCCGACTCTCCAGGGCCAGCCGAAGGGCGCTCGTCTTGCCGGAGCCGCTACGCCCATGGACGACAACCCTACCGTCTCCCTGTTCGATGGCCTTTCGGACCTCGATCACGGACCGCGTCTCGAACAATAGCTCCTGGTCTAGGAACAAGGAAGGAGCAGGATAGAACGCGTCCTCCGTGAGACGAAGGAGCGCCAAGGCTTCGCGCCGCCGAAAGATCCCTCTCTGTCCCGGTGTAGCGCTCAACTGGAGAGTGCTCAGGAGCACGTCCAGGCGCTCGCTACCGTCACGGCTGAAGCCGCTCAGCGCTTCGAAAAGCTCAGCCTCACTGCGGCCCAGCGACGGATGGCCGAAAGCGTCGAGATCCCAAGTGGCGAGAAACTCTCCGAAGCGGGGCCACGACAGGCGGCTCGCCATCTTCAGGGCCTTGGCGGTCTCTCTTGCTCGGCCATCGACGGCGATTAGTGCGCGAACCGTCGCAGGTGGACCTTTGGCTTCTATCATCACCTGCAGCTTCTCCAGATCCTGGCGGAGCTGTGAATCGAGAAGCTGGTTGGTCAAGAGACGAATTCTCACGAGTGCGCGACGAGCTGGTGTGCCCGCGGAAGGCGCCAGGGTGTCGAACATGGCAGTGAGCTTCCGGAATACTGAGCTGCCGCGTCCTTTCCGCTCCGTCAACCTGCTCCGTGTCCAAGCCTGATCAGGCCGTAGCGGAGAGTACTTGACCTGGACGAGATCCACGGCCGTCGCAGTCGTGACGTCCTCGCCGCCGTAATACTCCGAGACATCGACTCCCTGTAAGACGGCGGGATCAGGCTGCGCCGCGGCATCCGCCGGCGACACGTTCTCGATGACGACTTGCGTCAGACCCGAGTAGGGGTGCAGGAGGTCGAGGAGACGTCGGGCGACGTAGACGAAGTGGTAACGGTCGCCTGCGTTCGACGGACGCGCTCCAGACTCGGTGGGTCGTCTCGATGGGGTCATTGGAAGGTATTGTAAAGCTCGTCTAAATGCGGTTTGGGGCGTCACGTAGCTCGCCTATCGGCGTGGCCTGCTCCTCGGTTGGCGAGCGCAGCGAGCTACGTTCAGACGCCGTCCTGGCGGACGGCCGGGTAGGCACGGGGGCCTACCCCTACGAAGACCGACGCCTCCGGCGTCTTGGGCGCGGCGCGCATCCTCCTGCGCGCGATTTGTCGTCGTCAAATCGTCCGCCTGTGGCTCGATCCCATGAAACAAGTGCGCTCCGGCGACCCGGGACGCGCCGTCCGTCAACTGAGCGCCCCGTCGACGCCCCCCGCGAATCCCAGGAAGACCGGCTCGGGCTCCAGGACGACTCCGGTCCTCGCGCGCACCTGCGAACGGACGCGACGCGCCAGGTCGACGATCTCCGCGGCGGTGGCCCCGCCCAGGTTGACCAGCGCCAGGCTGTGGCGCGTCGAGATGCCGGCGCGGCCGTGGCGCTCGCCGCGGCGCAGGCCCGAACGCTCGATGAGCCAGGCGGCCGAGAGCTTGACCCGGCCGTCCGCCGCCGGGTAGACGGGCATGTCGTCGGCCGCCAGACGGCGGCGCACGTCGTCGGCCGTCGCCGGCGTCACGATCGGGTTGGTGAAGAAGGAGCCGGCGCTGCGGCGGTTCGGGTCGTCCGGCTCGAGGACCATCGACTTCGACCGACGCACCTCGAGCACCGCCTGCCGCACCTTCGCCAGCGGCGGCGCCGCGCCGGCGCCGAAGCGACGCTCGAGGTCCGCGTAACGCACCGCGCCGAACGACCGGCGCGGCAACCGGAAGTCCACGCGGACGACGGCGTAGCGGCCCGCCCACGCTCCCTTGAAATGGCTGCGGCGGTAGCCGAAGCCGCAGTCCTCGGGGGCGAAGCTGACGAAGTCCCCCGTGGCCCGCTCGAGGGCGTGGACGGCGGCGATCGTCTCCGAAACCTCCTGGCCGTAGGCGCCGAGGTTCTGGATCGGCGCGGCGCCGACCAGGCCGGGGATGCCGCTCAGGCACTCGAGGCCGCCGAGGCCCGCGTCCACCGTCGCCGCCACCAGGACGTCCCAGTCGACGCCGGCGCCGGCCCGCACGGTCACGAGGCCCGACTCGTCCTCGAACGACAAGGAACCGTCGTCGATGCGGATGACGAGGCCGTCGAAGCCGTCGTCCGAGACCAGGAGGTTGCTGCCGCCGCCAAGGACGAAGGTCGCCAGGCCGAGCTCGCGCGCATGGTCGAACGCGACGGAGAGCGACGCGGGCGTCGGGCAGCGCGCCAGGTAGCGCGCCGGACCGCCGACGCCCAGGGTCGTCAGGGAAGCGAGGGGGACGTTCTCTTCCAATAGGGGGGCCACTCCTTTGATCCTCGCCTTCATCCTACGACGCCGCAGCAGGTCGCTTAAGCTATCAGCTAGAATCTCATTGAGGGAGCGGCCGCTCTTCCATCGCCCCACCGATTCTCCGATATCTAGAGAAGTCTATACCGTCTAGGCCATCCACCCATCATCGTGCCCTGATGGGCCCATCACCAAGAGAATCGACGGACATCGGGATCATGGCTTCCAAAGAGGGCCATAGCATCAGAAATCAGGACGCAAGATAAGGCTTGACGTCTCACCCCAAGAGAAGTACCCTTTGCCGTCGGCGCGGGCAGCGGACCAGCCGCCCTAGATCCAAGTGGGAGAAGAACGGCGATGGACTCACTTTCGATAGAACAAGGAACCAGGTGTCTTTTCTGGCTTCAAAACGAGAATGGAGGTTGGGGAATAGAGAAGGCAGTCGGCAGCCGAGTTACCAACACGGCTGAAGCTATTTGGGCGCTAACTTCGGTCGGTGCGAATGGGCCTAGAATCTCCGACGCTGTTGAGTTTCTGTATCGTGCCGTGGAAGGTTCCAACAAGGGTCGAGAGCAGAACTGCCAACACGCCCGTGAATACGCCTGGACATTGTTCGCTCTTTCGTCTTATGGACTCCAGCTCGATGAATCTCACGTTGTCCAATGTACACAGTGGCTGATCGACGAAGCAAATCGCGCGGAAGAAGGCTGGGGACCTCGCAGTCTTTCCGCTGCACGGCAAAGTGATGCGACGCAATACACTGCGATGGCGACAGCAGCTCTGCAATTGGTGCTGCAAAATAACCCAGAGTTTGAAGATAAGTCCTTGCTTGACCGCATACGAACTCGCATGAAGGAAGGCCTGATGAGTTTGGCGCATCTGCGGAATCAAGACGGTGGTTGGGGTGAAGCGCTTCAGGATCTAAGCCATCCGGCTTTCACTGCCTACGCTCTTTTTGCAATGAAGTGCTGCAGAGGAATGAGGCCAAATGAAGTCCACATAACCCAAGCGCGAGATTTCATATTAGGAAGTGCCACAAATGATGCCACTGCAACCACCAAGCAGGACTTAGGAGGTGGTTATCGACACTTTACACGAGCTTGGTCCCTTCTTGCTTTGGTTACGAACCCTCCAGATGTACAACTTGAAGAAGTGTATCGACTAGGATACTGGCTAGTGGATAAACAGAACACTGAGGGCAACGACACTGGTTGGTCGGGTATAGATGACTCTGGCGCTTCGACCACGTGGGGCACTGCCGACGCTCTGGTTGCTCTCCACACCTTTTCTCGAAGCCTCTGCTTGGAGGATGTCCTCAGTTCCTCAATTAAGTGCTGGAACAGAATCGAGGAACTTGATACTGAGATTAGAGAACAAAGAGACAAGCAGCGGAAGACTACCGAGCTAAGCTTTGTCTGGTATTTCCACGACAGAGCAATTTGCGCCGCTAATGACTGGATCGTCTCGTCGGGATTCTTGGTGTACATATTATTCGCGGCAGTTCTCATGACGTGGCCACCATTCTCTTTGAGAAGAGAATGGTTGATAATCGGTATGCCTCTTGGGATAGTCTTTTTCGCATACTCCTATTGGAAGAAGCGACAGACTGAATCAACAAAAAGCTCGGTGGTTTTTGCGGTCGCCATTATAAGTCTAATCTACACCTTGATTTTTGGGATCTATTCACTCTTTGGGTAACCACTGCTACGGAAAAGGAGAGAAATGTGCATGCAGCTAATTTGACGGATAAACTTGGCCGCGAAAGAACCTTGGTTCTGATCAAGCCCGACGGAATTGTCCGAGGCATTGTTGGAAAGATTTTAGCGCGCTTTGAGCGGGCAGGACTGAAGATCGTGGCCATGAAGCTTGCTTGTCCGACGAGAGAGTTTGCGGCCGGCCACTATTCAGGTTCTAGAGATTGGCTTGAGGGCATGGGCAAAAAGACGCTCGACTCCTTCTCCCAATTCGGCCTTGATGTGAATGAAATCATGGGCACAGACGAGCCGCTGGAAATAGGTAAGATGGTTCAAGATTGGCTCGTAGACTACTTAGCTGATCAACCCATTGTCTCGGTGGTGCTTGAAGGCGTCCACGCAATATCCTCTGTCCGCAGGCTAATCGGCTTCACGATTCCCTGCAGGGCCGAGCCAGGAACGATCCGGGGAGATTGGGCCATCGATTCAAATACTATTGCAAATATCGAGAAACGGGCAACGAAGAACCTTGTGCACGCTTCAGGCGACGAGGGAGAGGCGCGACATGAGATTGAGTACTGGTTCAAAGAGAATGAAATCATTGAATATGAACGATGTGATAGGCCAGCTCTCTTCTGAAATGGATAACTTCTGCTAGCGTCGAAGAGTCCCCCCGTTGTTCTTGACATGCTGCTCTTTAAATAAAGAGAGGTCCGCCATGGAGATCCAGGAAAGGCGAGAGGTTGAAGAAAGGGGCCCACTATCGCGAGAAGACCACGGCAAGCTTCTTTCTTTTTTTGGAACATACGGCAGAGGCCAAGGGTTGCTTAAACGATACTTAATCGACTATACGACGCTGATTGAAGGCGTTGCAGAGCGAAAGAGAGATATTAGATTGCGTCTGACAAATGGTGTCGCAGAGATTATCGTAAAGACGGGTGCATGGGCCGGTGGACACAGAAGAGAAGTGAGCGTAAAGTTGTGGGAGGGAGAATTCGAGAACGCTATCTGGCTTATGGCCGCTCTTGGATATAAGAAAGGCGTTGGATGCGAACGTGTCATTAGAAGATTCTTGTATGATGACGTTGAATTTTCGCTTCAAGAAGTTCCTGATCACAGTTTCTTTTATGAGGCGGAAATAGTGGTATGGAGAGAAGACGAGGCTGAGAGAGCTCATGCACAGATTCTGAGAGTGATCGAAGCACTGGGATTGGAGATGTTTTCACCAACGCAGTGGTATGCCTATGTGGAGCGTCTCAACGACGAAGCCAACTCTATTTTTGATTGCGACAGTTTCGACCTAATCGATATCTTGAGCAAGGGTGGAAGCGAGAGACCAGATACGGCAAAGTAGAAGGCGGGCGGTGCCCGCCCCTACAGCTTGCGGATCTCTCCGTCGCCATCGACGATGAACGCCGCGCCGACGATCTCGACCTCGCCCCCCGGCCCCAGCAGGACGGCGGCGCCCGACGGGATCCCCAGTCCCCAGCGGACGACGGGATGCTCGAGCAGGCGGCGCAAGGGCCGCTCGTCGCGCGGGTCGAAGTTGGTGGCCACGGCGCCGCCGGGCAGCCACGCGAGAGCGTCCACGAGCTCGTGGCGCAGCAGGCTCGGCGCCACCTGGCCCAGGGCCTGGGCCGACGCCGCGATCGCCGTCACCACGCCGCCGCCGCGGAGCTTTTCCGCCAGCGCCTCGGCCGCCGGCGTGTCGCGCACCGCGTCGAGGAGCTGGTCGACCACGCCGCCGCCGAGGTAGAGGGCGCCGCAGGCGGCGACGCGCCCGAGGTTCTTGGCGCGCCGGGCGTCGCGCGAACGGTAGATCGGGATCGTCTCGACCTGGCGGCCGAACGCCTCGCGAAGGTAATCCGCGAAGTGTCCGCCGTACTCGGTGGAGCCGCTGGCGGCGGGCAGGAAGCCCACCTTGGCGCCGGCGTCGAGCTTGCTCAGCCACAGGCGGTCGGCGACCTCGGTCTCGCCGAAGCTGAACTCGCCGCCGCCGATCAGGGCCAGCCAGCCCTTGCCGGCGATGCGCTCGGGCGGCACGATCCGATCATTCTCCATGGTTTCGCGGGCGCACGCCGGGCGCCCCTACCCCAACGCCTTCGCCATGGCCGCGCCGAGCTCCGCCGGCGACTCGACCACGTGGATGCCGGCGTCGCGCATCGCTTCCATCTTCGCCGCCGCCGTGCCCTTGCCGCCGGAGACGATGGCGCCGGCGTGGCCCATGCGGCGTCCCGGCGGCGCCGTGCGGCCGGCGATGAAGCCCACCACCGGCCGGTCGAAGCTCTCGCGCACCCAGGCCGCAGCCTCCTCCTCGGCGCTGCCGCCGATCTCGCCGATCATGATCACGCCGGCGGTGTCGCCGTCGGCCGCGAAGGCGGCGAGCACGTCGATGAAGCTCGTGCCGTTGACCGGATCGCCGCCGATGCCGACGCAGGTCGACTGCCCGAGGCCGGCGTTGGTGAGCTGCCACACGGCCTCGTAGGTCAAGGTGCCCGAACGGCTGACCACGCCGACCTTGCCGGGCGCGTGGATGTGGCCCGGCATGATGCCGATCTTCGCCATGCCCGGCGAAATGATGCCGGGACAGTTGGGACCGATGAGCCGGCTGGGACGGTCCCTCATGAACGCCTTGACCTTGAGCATGTCGCCCACCGGGATGCCCTCGGTGATGCAGACGATGAGCTCGACGCCGGCGTCGGCCGCTTCCATGATCGCGTCGGCGGCGAAGGGCGGCGGCACGAAGATCATCGAGGCGTTGCAGCCGGTCCGCTCGCGAGCCGCGGCCACGGTGTCGAAGACCGGGATGCCGAAGACCTCCTGGCCGCCCTTGCCGGGAGTGACGCCGGCCACCACCCGGGTGCCGTAGTCGCGGCAGCCGAGGGCGTGGAACTCGCCCTCCTTGCCGGTGATGCCCTGCACGAGCAAGCGCGTCGAGTCGTTGACCCAGATCGCCATCACTGCCCCCCTTTCCCGGCGGCGGCGACCACCTTCTCGGCGGCGTCGGCCATGTGCGCGGCGACGATGAACTCGAAATCGGCCTCGGCGAGGAGGCGCCGCGCCTCCTCCACGTTGGTGCCCTCGAGCCGCACGACCACCGGGACGTCGATGCCGCCGAGCTCCTCGATGGCGCCGATCACGCCGCGGGCGATGCGGTCGGTGCGGGCGATGCCGCCGAAGATGTTGATCAGCACCGCCTTCACGTGGCGGTCGGAGATCAGGATCCGGAAGGCGTTCTTGACCGCCTCCTGGCTCGCCGAGCCGCCGACGTCGAGGAAGTTGGCGGGCTCGGCGCCGTAGAGCTTGATGATGTCCATCGTCGCCATGGCGAGGCCGGCGCCGTTGACCATGCAGCCGATCGAGCCGTCGAGCTTGACGTAGTTGAGGCTGTGCTTCGAGGCCTCGACCTCGAGCGGGTCCTCCTCGGCGAGGTCGCGCATCTCCTTGACGTCGGGATGACGGAAGAGGGCGTTGTCGTCGAAGCTCATCTTGGCGTCGAGGGCGAGCACGTCGCCGCCGCCGGTGACCAGCAGCGGGTTGATCTCGGCGAGCGAGGCGTCGGTGTCGAGGAAGGCCCTGGCGAGCGCGGCGAGGAGCTTCTCGGCCTGGCGCGCGGTCTTGCCCTCGAGGCCGAGGCCGGCGGTCACGGCGCGGGCCTGGAAGGGGAGGAGCCCGAGGTGGGGGTCGAAGTGCCGGCGCACGATCGCCTGCGGATCGCGGGCCGCCACCTCCTCGATCTCCATGCCGCCGGAGGCCGACGCCATGACCAGCGGCTTGACCGCGGCGCGGTCGAGGGTGATGGCGAGGTAGAGCTCCCGGGCGACGTCGACGGCCTCTTCGACCAGCACCCGGCGCACGGTCTGTCCTTCGGGTCCGGTCTGGGGGGTGACGAGCTGCATGCCGAGGATCCGCGCCGCGGCGCGCTCGGCCTCGTCGGCCGACTTCGCCAGCTTCACGCCGCCGCCCTTGCCGCGCCCGCCGGCGTGGATCTGCGCCTTGACGACGGCGCGCCCGCCGAATTCCTCGGCGATGGCCCGCGCTTCTGCCGCGTCGGCGGCGACCCTGCCGCGGGGCGTCGCCACGCCGTAGCGGCGCAGGATCTCCTTGGCCTGGTATTCGTGGATCTTCAAGTCTTGACTCCTTCAGCGATGGGGGAACGGGACGGGTACCCACAGCCGGGACGCGCTGGACGGTCCCGGCTTCGCGGCGGTCAGAGTGTAGCAGCCTGGCAGGGCCTGCTTCCATCCGATAGGATGAGGAGGTGGTCAGCCGACTCTTGAAGGAGGCCCCTGAATGACGAACGCCGAAGCCTTGAAGAAGGTCCAGTACGTCATGGACAGCGATGGACGGCAGACCGCCGTCCTGCTCGAGATCCAGGCCTGGGAATCGCTACTCCAGTGGATGGAAGCCACGTTGGATGCTCAGGCTGCCGTCAAGGCCTTGAGCGAGCTGCGGGCGGCTGGCGGCCCGCAGAAGGCCGGCTGGCTCGCCTGGGATGACGTTCGCGAGGAGTGGGATGACGAAGAAACGGCCGGCTGAGCCACCTCGTTATCGGATCTGGCTCAAGCCGTCCGTTCACCAGGCTCGCCGTCGACTCCCGGGCAACGTGCGCCACCGGATCCAACGCTTCCTCGACGATCTGGCATCCGAGCCTCGCCCCGCTGGCAGCCGTGAACTCCGATTGCCCGACACGACCCACGAGATCATGGAGGATTGGGAAGTTCGTCGGGCTCAGCTCGACGACTGGCGTGTCGTGTACGCCATCAACGAGTCGTGGAACGAGCTGGGTGTCTTGCGAGTCGCCAAGCGTCCTCCCTACCGCTACGAGGATCTCGCGGATCTCCTCGCCGATCTCGCCGAAGCTGAATGAGGACCGCGCACAATGCCGAACTCTTGCGCAGGTCCGTGGCGGTGATGGCTGTGCCCATGATCTCCTTCCTGATCTGACGTCCGCCCCCAGCCTAGAGCGTACATACCGGACGGTCAAGTCAGGGGCCCGTCGTCTTCTTCGCCCGCCGCGTCCGCCGACGCACCCGCGCCGCCAGCTCCTCCATTCCCGCCATCCGGCAGTACGACTCGAACGTCCGCGCCGTCTCGAGGTGCAGGACGTCGTAGCCGTCCCTTGCCCTTTCCCTGGCCACCCAGGCCTCGTCGGTGCGGCGCCGCTCCTCGTTGACGCGGTCGCGGGCGGCGCGCAGCTCCTTCGACGCCTCCTCGATCTCCTCGACGTACTCGTCCGGAAGCCACCGCGACTTCTTGAACCGCGCCTTGCCGACGCCGACGCCGGCGCGCAGGTTGACGCAGATCCGGTCGGCCTGACGGCCGAGGAGCACCGGCTCCTGGGGCGTGCGGCCCTCGAAGCCCAGGCCGGCGAGGTCCGGCGCCACGAAGTGACCCATCACCAGCGAGCGCAGGCCCACGAGCAGGTCGTGGAGCACGGCCGTCCACGTCGTGCGGCCGTCGCGCGCCGAGGCGTCGCGGGCCCGCTCGTCGACGAGGGCCGCGTCGGCCGCGACCAGACGATTCAGGGCAGCCTCCAGGGCCCGCGCCAGCCCGACGATGATCGCCGCGAAATCGGTGCCGACGCGCTCCCGGAGCGCCGCGGCGACCGTCGGCCCCTGTTTCGTCAGGGCGGTGAGGAGATAGAGGCCCGCCCTCTGGCGGTCGTTGATTTCCTTGGACGTTGAAGCTCGCATCACGCGTTCCTCCTTTCGTCCACGGACTCTAGGGAAGCGCCGCGGCCGCGATTCGAGGAAACGGGATTTCTGAAGACCTACCGGGTGGTCGGTATCAGCGTGACGGTCCGCACCCGTCTCGGCAAGGACGGCGTCTTCACGCTGAGGAGGCCGTCCTGAGGACGGCGGGTTGCGTCCTTCAAGCTGAGAAGGCCGTCCTGAGGACGGCGGGACGCGTCCTTCAGCCTGAGACGCGCGGCCATGAACAGCCGGGCCGACCGCTTCAGCGTGAGGGACTGCGGCCGTCCTTCCGGAGACGGCCTCCTCAGCGCGAGGGAGCGTCGCCCACGTCTTCGGGGCGGGCTCGTCAGCCCGTTCGGTCTGAGCTCATCCGGTCCTGCCCGACCGGCAGCGCTCACCGAATCCTCGACTGCGGTGCCGGCGGCAGGCGTGTGGTAGTTTCGCGGCCATCGACCCCGGAAGCCTGCCTCGATGAGCTCAGCCCCCAAGACGGATGCCCCAACCCCTCACGACCTGCTCGACCTCAGCGGCGTCGACGCCCTCACCGCCTTCTTCGACCGCCTCGGCTACGCTCCCGACCGCCTCGAGCAGATTCCCGAGAACCTCGGGATCACGGCCGAGAGCACGCGGCGCCCGATTCGCCGCATCGAGCGCATCGCCCGCCACGGCGATCCCCTCCTGCCGCAGATCGAGGTCTACCTCTTCGAGCTCTCAAAGGTCACGCTCACCCACACCCGAGCGCTGGTCAAGGCGTTTCGCGACCGGGTGGGCTTCTTCCTCCTGGTGCTCACCAGCGACTGGGAGAGGCTCGACTTCGTCTACGTGGAGCGCCAGGTCCCCGAAGCCGGGAGAGGATCCCCGACGAGCCCCCGCGGCCCGGAACGGGTCCGCCTGCGGCCACGGATCCTGACCGTCCACCGCCGCAATCCCCACCGGGTCGGCCTGCGCGTCCTGCGACGGCTGCGCTGGACCGAGGCCGACAGCCTGGCGCAGGATCAGAAAATCCTCGCCGCCTACTCCGTCGCGGATTGGTCCGAGGAGCTCTTCAACAACCGGGCCCTCTTTTCCGATCACTACCTGAACCGCAGCTTTCCCGAAAAGTCCCCATGGGGCGAGGATCCCAAGCCCGCGATGCGCGAGCTGGCCCGGATCTTTCACGACGCCGAGAGCCGCTTCGCCGCCGGCAAGCTCGCCGAAGCGCGCGCCGGCCTCTTCGGCCCCGCCTTGCGCGCCCTCGGGTTTCGTTTCTCCGCCGGCGGCGGCGAATCGCCGCCTCCTCCCACCAAGCCGGACGACGACGGACTTCGTCTCTACGCTCCGCACGGGACCCCGGTCGCGACGTTCTTGGATTGTCCCTGGGAACGCTACCTGGACGGCAAGGACGACCAGGACGCCGAGCGGCCGGACGACAATCCGGGAATCCGAGTCGTTCGAGCACTCGAAGGCCCCCGCGGCGAAGAGACGGTCGACTGGGTCGTTCTCACCAACGGCCGACTCTGGCGCCTCTACGCACGACGCGCCCATTCGCGGGCCACGAATTACTACGAAATCGACCTGCCCGAGCTCCTCACCCCGGGCGACCCCGACCAGGCCCTCACCGCGTTTCGCTACTTCTGGCTGCTCTTCCGGCGCGCGGCCTTCGAACGCCGGCCGAGCCGGCGCGAAGGACGAGAGGTGCGCGAAGCCCTGGTCGACCAGGTGTTGCAGGAAAGCCAGGAATACGCCAAAGACCTCGGAGAACGACTCAAGGACGTGGTCTTCGACGAGGTCTTCCCCGAGCTCTCCCGCGGCTTCCTGGAATCTCTCGCAAGAGGCGAGGAGCTCTACTCCCAACCAGAGCTCGACGCCGCCTTTCGCGCAACCCTCGCCTTTCTCTATCGCACCCTCTTCGTGCTCTACGCCGAGGCCCGCAACCTGCTGCCGATTCACGAGGTCCACGATTACCTCGAGATCAGCCTGAAACGAATCCGAGAAGAGATCAAAGACGCCGGTGGAGCGGCCCTCACCAGCCGTGATCAGCGGCTGGCGAAACGGTATCGAAAGGACAGCTTCGCGCTCTACGACCGCCTGCAAAGGCTCTTTCGCGTCATCGACCTGGGGGATTCCGCCGTCAACGTGCCGACCTATAACGGCGGGCTCTTCCTCTCCGACCCGGACGACTCCGACTCCGGCGCCGAGGCCGAAGCCGCCCGGTTTCTGAGCCGCGCCCGGGTGGACGACCTGACTCTGGCCCGCGCCCTCGATCGGCTGGCCCGCTCCGAGGAGGTGAAACGCGCCGAGCTCGTGTTCATCGACTACCGGTCCCTGGGGGTGCGTCAGCTCGGCTCGATCTATGAGGGTCTGCTGGAATTCCGGCTGCGAGTGGCTCGCGAGCAGATGGCGGTCGTCGCCGAGAAGAAGGGCAGCGGAAGAACGAGCGAAAGAGTCGTGCCGCTGCGCGTGGCGCGAACGTCAAGGAAGCTGAAGGTCCTGCTGACTGGGCGGGGTAAGGACGCGGCCGAGAGACTGCTCGCCCCCGGCGACGTGTACCTCGAGAACGACAAGGGCGAGCGCCGGTTGACCGGCTCCTACTACACGCCCGACTTCGTCGTCGAATACCTGGTTGCCAGGACGCTGTCGCCGATCCTGGAGGAGAAGCTCGACGCGCTGCGTCCGCGGGTCCGCCAGGCCCAGCAGTGGCAGCGCCGGATGGCGCGAATGGCCGAGCAGAAGGGAGAGCCGGCTCAGAAGTACCTGGCAGGCCCCGCCGTCGACGGGGAGTGGCGCCACCTGGTGGCGGATTTCTTCGACGTCAAGGTGCTCGATCCCGCCATGGGATCCGGACACTTCCTGGTGGAAGCGGTGGACTTCATCACCGACAAGATGCTCGAGTTCCTGGCGGCGTTTCCGTGGAATCCGATCTTCGCGTACCTGGAGAGCGCTCGCAGAGAGATCGTCGCGGAGATGGAGAAGCTCGAGATCATGATTCCCGAGGAGCGCCTCACCGACGTGAACCTGTTGAAGCGTCACGTCCTGAAACGCTGCATCTACGGCGTCGACCTCAATCCCATGGCCGTCGAGCTGGCGAAGGTGTCGCTCTGGCTCGACTGCTTCACTCTCGGCGCGCCGCTGTCGTTTCTCGATCATCATCTGCGCTGCGGCAACTCCCTCCTCGGAGTGACGATCGACGAGGTCAGGGAGGAGATCGAAGGTACCGGCGGTGAGGATCGTTCTCAACTGACCCTCTTTACGACCCGCTTTGCGGCGCTCAAGCTGGCGACGGCAGCAATGGCCGCGGTGGGCGCCATGCCCGACGTCACGAGCGAGCAAGTCAATTCCTCGCGGCAAGCGTACCGTGACGCGACCAACGCGCTGGCGCCCTATCACCGCATGCTCGACGTCTGGTGCAGCCGCTGGTTCTTGGAGCCACCCTCCGTCGTCAAACCCAACGGGCCGGTGGCGGTGGAGAAGAAGAAGAAACCGGTCAAGGATCGCGTGGTCGAGTATCTCAAAGCTGAGTCGGTCGAGCCCTATCTCGACGCAGGCACCGAGAGCGAGGCAGCCACGGCGCTGGCCCGGCTCGAGGACGTGGATCGAGAGTATCTGGCCGCGGTCGCCGAGCTTGCCAGGGAGCGGTCCTTCTTTCACTGGGAAATCGAGTTCCCCGAAGTCTTTTATCGTCAGCGGCCGGGCACGGAGCGCCAGATGGAGCGGGCGCACGGCGAGGAGTTCGACGCGGTGATGGGAAATCCACCCTGGGTGCGCCAGGAGAGTTTGAAGGATCTGAAACCGGCTTTGAGAGAGAGCTTTCAGGAGACATTCGCTGCCGAGGCCGATATCTACGTGTTTCTGGTAGCTCGGGCGCTGGAGGTTCTCGCCTATGGCGGCCGCTTCGGGATGATCCTGCAGAATAAGTGGTTCAAGACCGAGTATGCAGCAAGATTTCGTGAGTATTTACGTGATAAGATGCAGCCGTTGGAGGTGGTGGATTTCGGACATGCACCTCTCTTTACTGACGCGGACACATTCCCTTGCACGCTTCTGGTCTTGAAGCCGGTTGAAGATGCATCAGAGTATAGGGAGGTTGACTTCATCAAGGTGAACCGAGAGGATCTGCCCGGGATTGACCTTACGCAGTATGGTGCTCAGACTCGAATGGCTGTGCCCAGGAGTCGATTGCGCAGGACCGGGTGGGAGCTCGCTGAGACATCCGTTGGGAACTTGATACAGAAGATTCGAGGAGCTGGAGTACGGCTCCGAGACCTCGTTGAGTCACCGCCACTGTATGGACTCAAGACTGGGCTCAATGAAGCTTTTCTCATTAGCCAGACGACGCGAGATCGACTCGTGGAAGAGGATCCGGCGTGCGAGAACCTGATTAGGCCGTTTTTACGTGGAGAGAGCACAAGGAGGTGGCATTCGCCATGGGGAGGAGAATGGATGATCCTTCTCAAGAGTAGTCAAAACTATGAATGGCCGTGGAGCTCGGCCGGCAGCGTCGCTGAGGCAGGAGACATATTCAGAGTCGAGCTCCCGAGCATTTATGGCTGGCTAGCGGGGTACAAGGACCGACTTCAGAACCGTAAGGACCAAGGGCGTTTTTGGTGGGAGCTTCGCTCCTGCGACTACTACGATAAGTTTTCCGAGCCCAAGATCATGTACCAAGACATAGCGTTTCACAGTGGCTTTGCTTTGGACGAATCCAGCCTCTACTGTAACAACACGTGCTATTTCACTCCTACTGGCGACTACATAGTTCTCGCTGCTCTCAACTCATCGGTTGCCTGGTACGTCTTTGATAGTCTCATGCAGAAGGCCAAGGACGGTGCATTTCGACTCCACAGTATATATATGGCGGATTTTCCCGTGCCCGTTGTTGAGCAGCCGCTTCGAGAAGTGGTCGAAAGGGGCGCTCAGGAAATCGCGGAGCTTTCGGCGTCATTCCGGCAGACCGAAGGGATCTACGAGAGCCTGGCTGGGATTGGGAACAAGCGATCGAAGAAATCTCAGGCCTGGAAACTGCCCGCCGAGATATTCAAGGAACGCTTCAGAAGACATGCGGAAAGCGAACGGCTCATCGAGACTCGCAACGTTCTTCGCCGGTTGAGGCAGGAGATCTGCCTTTTCGAGGTCAAAATCCAGTCGCAAGTCTTCGACCTCTACGAGCTCACCTCTGATGACGTCCTCGTACTACGCAAGACCGCTCCACCCCGCGATCCCCTCACCCTCGCCGAAGAAGACCTGCGTCTCCTGAGCGACGACTGACGAAGGACGCGGTGCCGGTGCAGATCCCCTACGTCATCGACAACGAGACGCACAAGCTCGTCTCCGTCCTGCGCCGCATCCTGGAAGCCCATCCCGGCAAGTCGCTCGACGTCGCGACCGCTTACTTCACGCTGACGGGCTTCGAGCTCCTCCGCGAACAGATCCCGTCCTTGGGCTCCTTCCGCCTCCTGCTCGGCGCCGAGCCCACGGGCGGCCAACAGATCGGTCTGAAGCCACGGGAAACCGCCGTGGAGGGTCTCATCAGCAAGGACCTCGACGAGCTGCAATTCAGCGAGAAGACCCTGCGCCTCATCGAAGACGTGATCGCCTGGCTGCGCCGCGACGACGTGGAGGTGAGGCACTTCGACAAGGGCTTCCTGCACGCCAAGTGCTGGCTCCTCTACGCCGACGCGCCGCGGCAGCAGATCCTCTTCGACCGCTTCCAACCCATCCTCGCCATCGTCGGTTCCAGCAACTTCACCCGCGCCGGGCTCACCCACAACCGCGAGCTCAATCTGACCCACAAGGTGCTGCTCGAGCCCGGGGAGGCCGACGATGCCGCCGCCGCTGAATCCGTGGCCTGGCTCAGCGGCGAGAAGCGGGGCATGGAAGAGACTCCGGGCTCGAAGACCCGCCAGCTCTTGAAGAGCGAGATCGGCGCCCGCGCCATCCTCGACCTCGAGGCCTGGTATGGCCGGCAGTGGGCCGAGGCGCGCGACTTCAAGGAAGAGCTCATCGAGCTTCTCGACGCCTCCAAGTTCGGTGAAAAGGAGTACACCCCCTACCAGATCTACGTCAAAGCCCTGTTCGCCTACCTCCACCACGACCTCGACGACGGGGCGCTGCCCGAGACCACGGGGTCCGCCGTGGAGCTGGCCGAGTTCCAGGAAGACGCCGTGAGAAAGGCGCGCAAGATCTTGCAGCGGCACCACGGGGTGATGGTGGCGGACTCCGTGGGCCTGGGCAAGACGTGGATCGGCAAGAAGCTGCTCGAGGACTACGCCTACCACTTGCGACGCCGGGCGGTAGTGATCTGCCCTGCCAGCTTGCGGGACAACTGGAAGCGCGAGCTGGCGAGCGCCGCGATCGCCGCCACCGTGCTTTCCCAGGAAGAGCTCGGTCGCGACGGCTTCGACGCTCATTCCTGGGGCGACGCCGACATCGTGTTGATCGACGAGTCCCACAACTTCAGAAACCCGACGGCGCAGCGCTACGGAGCTCTCGAGCGGCTGTTGGGAAAAAACGGCGGGCGTGGAGCGTCAGGCCTGCGCAAGAAAGTGATCCTGCTCACGGCCACGCCGATCAACAACGACCTGTTCGACCTCTACCACCAGATCTCGCTGATCACGATCGGCGACAAGAGCCATTTCCTGAGCTGCGGCATCGGCGACCTTCAGCGATACTTCCAGGGCGCCCGGCGCAGCGCCCGGCACGGCGGCACCGTGGCGCTCTTCAACTTGCTCGAAGAAATCGTGATCCGGCGCACCCGGCCGCACATTCGCAAGGTCTATCCCGAGGCGACTATTCAGGGACGCCGCATCCACTTTCCGAAGCGCAAGCTGCACACGATCCGCTACGATCTGGAAGCCACGTACGCGGGCATCTACGACCAGGTCGTCGCGGGGATCGAGAGCCTCGAGATGGCCCCTTACAATCTCGAGCAGTACAAGAGGAAGGAGGCTCAGCAGGACGACTTCGAGCTGGGCCGTGAGCAGGCCCTGGTCGGCATCTTCAAGAGCCGTTACCTGAAGCGCTTCGAGTCGAGCATCGAGGCTTTCCGCATCAGCGTGCGGCGCGCCCTGGAATTCCTGAAGACGTTCGAGTCCTACATCCTGGACGGCCGTATCCTGAAGAGCGTCGATTTCCGCCGGGCCTTGCGCTACCTCGATCGGGAGAGTGAGGAAGACGACGTGACGCCGCGGTCTCTCGCCGACGACCTCGACGAGAAGGACGAGGCCCGCCGTATTCTCGACAGCATGGCCGAAGTGGACACCAGTCTCTACGACCTGCGCCGCTTGCACGGCGCGGTTGGGCACGACGTCGAGGTGCTGACGGGCATCTGGCACCGGGTCCGGGACATCGGTCCCGGCCAGGACGCGAAGTTGGAGCGGCTCAAGGAATTGCTCCGCGGCGAGCTGCGGGGCAAGAAAGTCCTGGTATTCACCTACTACCGTGACACGGCGCGATACCTCTTCGACCAGTTGGGCCACCGCGAATCGGAATCCGCGCGGCGCTTTTGCGCGGAACTCGGCGGCATCGAGATTCGCCGCATGGACAGCGGCACCAAGACCAGGGACCGCCTGCGCCTGGTGCAGGCCTTCGCGCCCACGGCCAACGCGCGGCCCGAATGGCGCGGAACCGACAAGGAAATCGACGTCTTGCTTTCGACCGACGTCCTCTCCGAGGGCCAGAATCTCCAGGACTGCGGCTATCTCGTCAACTACGACCTGCACTGGAACCCTACGCGGCTCGTGCAGCGCGCGGGTCGCGTCGACCGTATCGGCAGCGAATTCGACACTCTTTGGCTCTACAACATGTTCCCCGACGAAGGTCTCGAGCGTCTGCTGCGGCTGGTCGAGAGCCTGAGCTTCAAGATCACGAGCATCGACCGTTTGGGATTCCACGACGCGAGCATCCTGGGGGAAGCGGTACACCCGCGGAACTTCAACACCTTGAAGCGCATCCTCGACGAAGACGATTCGGTCATCGAGGAGGAAGAGGAATGGAGTGAGCTGGCCGCCGGCGACGTTCTGGCTCAGCACTTGCGGCAGTTTCTCGACGTTCACGGGCGCCAAGCAGTCGAAAGGCTTCCCGACGGGATTCACTCCGGCCTCGTTCGGCAGGGTGCGCGCGGGGTCTTCTTTTACTTCCAGGCCGAGACCGCCGAGGGGCTTCAGCACTTCTGGCGCTACGCGGATCTCCGGGGCGACGAGATCCTCGACAACCGGCACGTCATCGCGTCGCTGATCGCGTGCGAGCCCGCCACCCCCCGGGTCGTGGATCCGGTGCTTTGGGGCCGGATCTTCGATCTCCAGGAAGAGGTGATCACCGACGTCCTTCGCTCCGTACGAGAACAGGTTTCCCTCGAGGAAGCGCCGCGAGTCATCGATCCGCTGCAGCAGACCGTAGCGACCACTCTGCAGACGGCCTTGAGCCGGCCGGGCATTTCCCGTCAGCGAGTCGTCCAGGCGATCCGATTCCTCACCCGGCCCATGGTCGGCATCGAAGTCAAGGAATTGCGGGCGGCGTTTCGTGCCTGGCAGCGCCACCGAGACCATTCGAGACTGCTCGATGCCGTGCGGGCCGTCGAGGAACGGCGAGGGGCGGAGAATCCGCCGCCACCGGCTCAAGAATCCGGCGGGAAGGCCCGGCTCGAGCGTGAGCAGCTTCGGCTGATTTGCTTCGACTTGGTGACGGGCGGATGAGGCCGGCCCGCGTATACTGGGCCGCCGATGGCCTGGGCGGACCGCTCAGAAAGCGTGGCCGAAGCCGACGTAGGCCTTGTAGTCCGGGTCGCCCTCGCGCCGGTCGAGCGGGACCCCCAGGTCGAGGCGGAAGAGCCCGAACGGCGTGTCGGCGCGCAGGCCGAAGCCGGCCGCCGTGAAGAGGTCCGTGCCGAAATCGCCCTTGTCGGCCCAGGCGTTGCCGGCGTCGACGAAGACCAGCCCCGAGAGCACGTTCCAGATCGGGAAGCGCAATTCCTGGTTGATCACGAGCAACGCCTCGCCGCCGCGGTCCTCGTCGCTGAGACTGTCGGTGTCGTAGCCGCGCACCGAATACGCGCCGCCGGCCGCGAAGAGCTCCTCGGAGAGCGGGAGCTGGTCCTGCGACGTCAGCAGGCCCACCCGGTAGGCCTGTGACCAGGTGAGCTGCCGGCGACCCAGCTTGAAGGCGGGCCGGTGCCAGTGGAGCTGGGTGAACAGGCGCACGAAGTCGAAGTCGCTCCCGATGTAGTCGTTCGTCGTCGAGAGGTCGGCGCTCACGAAGAGCCCGCGCCAGGGATTGATCAGGTCGTCGCGGGTGTCGTGGATCACCTGCCAACCGACGAACGGGAAACGGATCGTCTGGTCGAAGGGGAAGAACGGATCGGGCTCCTTCTCGCGGATGTGCTCGCGCCGGAAGCGCGCGTACACGCGGCTGGTCAGGCGCCGGATCGGGAAGGAGACCTGGACCGAGCTCTCGACCGAATCGGTCACGATGATGTTCTCGATCGGGTCGTCAGGCGTCGCGTCTTCCTCCAGATGGCGCTGCTGGAGGTAGTACTCGACCGCCATGCGGCGGCCGAAGATGCCCGACTTCGCGGCGTAGAAGCGCCCCGCCTGGTCGTTTTCGGAGTACAGACCGCGCAGCCCCACGGAGATGCCGCGGCCGAGGAAGTTGCGGTCGACGGCGTCGACCACCACGCTGCCGCCTTCGCTGTTCTCCCAGCGCAGGCCGTAGGCGAGCTGATAGCGGGGGATCTCTTCGACGTCGAAGGTCACGATGGCGGTGGAGCTGTCCGGGAACCGTTCACTGGTGCTGCGCACGCTGGTGAAGAGGCGCGTGCCCAGGAGGAGGCGGCGCGCTTCGGCGACGCGCGCGGGCTCGAGGGGCGCGTCCTCCTCGAGCTTGGTCACCTTTTGGGCCCATTTCGGCCGCGTGGCCTGCAGCCCTTCGATCTTCACCTCGTCGAGACGGTAGCGGGGGCCGGGCTCGACTTCGTAGGCGAGATCGATGATCGGCGAGCCTTCGGCGAGGGGGGTCAGGACCGAGCGCACCCGCGCCTCGGCGTGGCCCTGGCGCTTGAGGTCGTTCTGGATCAGGTACTTTCCGACCGAGACGCGGTCGGTGCGCGGCACGTCGCCGGCCGCCAGCGGCAACCGCTCCTGGTAGCGCGCCCGGTCGTCGTCGTTGAGGCCGGTGATCGTCACGCTGGCGAGCTCCTGGCGGGTCCCCGGGGCCAGCGCCACGCGCAGCTCGCGCTCCTCGTCGACGAGCTCGCGCGTCACGACCTCGGCCTCGGGGTGGCCCAGGGACCGCATCTGTGCGAGCACCCACTCGTCCGCCTCGGGCAGGCCCGCCGCCAGCTCCACGCGCGCCGCTTCGCCGCCGAGGCGCTCCCGGAGGAGCGTCGCGGTCGCCTCGTCCACCCCCGTGAAGACCACGCGGTTGATGCGCACGCGGCGCCCGCCTACGGCGATGATGCGCACGGTCCGCGAGGTGGTTTCCGTGGCCGGCTCGACGACGACTTCGACCGTCGGCTCGAGGTAGCCCATGCCGTGCAGCGCCTGCGTCGTTTCGGCGCTGATCTCCGCCAGCGCCGCCGGTTCGTAGAAGTCGGAGCGGTAGGACGACGTGATCGAGCGCCGCAACGCCACCGGCGGCGTGTCGCCCTCGAACTCGAACGCCACGTGGTGGCCCGGCGCGACCTGCACCCCGATGTCGGCCAGCCCGGGCTTCACGGGCTCCACGCGCGCTTCCACGTCGGCGTCCGGGTAGCCGCGGTGGCGCAGCATCTCCTCCACGTCGACCTCGACGTCGAAGTCGACGCCGTCGGGAAGGGGCTCGTTGCGCACGTAGCCCACGGCGTTGCGCACGCCGCGCACCGAGAGCTCCTCGGGCAGGCCGTCGACCCGGATCTTGCGCAGCCGGACCTGGTCCTCGTCCTGCTTGCCGCCGCCGAAGAGCAGCGTGTGCTCGAGCGTGCCGCCCTCGTTGTCCGCCTCGTTGGTAAAGACCTGGAACGACATCCGCGGCAGGCCCCGGAGGTCGTGGAGGTTGAGCAGGTAAGTCCGGTCCTGGGAGTTGCGCACGTCGATCGCCGCCACCAGGGCGACGTTGCGCGAAAGGTCGTTGCTGATCACGATCTTGGCCGTCGGGTCGCTCTCGGTGAACACCAGTACCGGCTGGACGCGGATCGAGCCCAGGCGTTCGTTGAGCCGATTGGCGATCTGGCCGCCCAGGGAGCCGGCAAGGCCCAGACCGAGCTGCTGCTGCGTGGAGGGCTCGTCCTCGGCGCTGCTGCCGAAATAGTGCCGGTACTCGACGGTGTCTTCCCATTCGAAGGGACCGCGGGGGACGGAAGGGTCCTCCCTGCGGACGGCCTCGAACGCCGTCAGCGTCGGCAGCTCGACCTCCGGCGGGACTCCCGGCTCGCCGGAGAAGACGAGGGCCACCTGGTCGGACGGCGCGGCGCGGCCGAAGATCGTGAGCTGTCCGCCCGGCGCCGCCTCGATGCGCCCCTCGATCGACGGGTTGCCCAGCGTCCCCTGCACGGTGATCGACGACCAGTCCGCCTTGAGGTCCGCGAGGTTGTTCTTGATCCGCACGCCCTCGGCGGTGGTGATCACCAGGTCGAGCTCGATGGCGTCCAGAGGATCGGCGCGGGCGCCGGCGAGGTCGGGAGCCGCGTTGAGCACCGAGAGGATCTCCCGCTTCAGGTCGACGTCGCGGCGCAGCACGCCGCGCTCGACCACCACCTCGCCGGCGAGACGCCCGCGCCCTGCCGCCGGGAGGAACAGCTCGAGGCGGCCGTCGAGCTGCGCGCTCAGGCCGTAGTCCACGCGGTAGCGCACGTCCTCGAAACGGGCGTTGAACGTCCAGTCGCCCGCCGTGGAGGTCGCATCGACCTCCAGCGACCCTTCATTGAGCCGGGCGCGGGCCACCGGCAGCCGGATCTCGTCGCCGTCCACGATCACCTCGAGGTGGAGCTCCGCGAGCTGGGTCACGTACGGCGACATGAAGAGCACGCGGGCGTCGGGGCCGTCGGCCTTCACGTGGAGGTCGAGGTCGCCCACGGTGCCGGCGACGTCGGCGATCACGGCCACCGGCCCGTCGGCCACGCCCCCCGCCAGGTAGGGCGTGAAGAGGGCGGCGTCCACCACGCCATCGGCGTGGGCGTCGATGGCGGCGACGAGGGCCGCGAAGCCGTCTGCCGGCGTCCATCCGGGCGTCAGGTCCACCGACGCTCTGACGTCCACCGGGCGGCCGTCGGCGCGCAGCGTCACCGGCAGCACCTCGAGCTTGCGGTCGGCCAGGGCGATGAGGATCGGGTCGTCCGCCACCTCGAGACGGTGGCCGTCCACTTCCAGCAGCCAGCGCGGCACCAGCAGCTCGCCCTCGGCCGCGGTGAGGTCGCCGGGCTCGATCCACACGCGGCCGGTGAGGCTCAGCTCGTGGGCGGTCCACGGCGGCTGCCGTCCGACGTCCGGAGCCAGGTTCCCGAGGTCGAGGTGAGGAAAGGAGAGGTCGACGACTATGCGCCCGTCGGCGACGACCACGGGCCAGGCGTCGACGTCGATCTCGAAGGCGCGCAGGGCGCCGAGGGGAATCTCGGCGGCGAGCTCGCCCGGGCCGTTGGGGGTCTCGACGTCGAGCCGCTCCACGTGCACCACGCCGTCGGCCAGCTCGGCGCGGAAGGAAAGCCGGTCGATGCCGCCGAACGGGTTCTCGGCCTCGAGATAGAGAGCGGCGCCGGCGATCTTGGCCTCGGCGGCCCGGGTGCCGAAGAGCGGCTGCGGCAGGTCGACGCGCCCGTCGCCGGTGAACAGGGTCTGGCCGGTGCGGCCGGAGAGCGTGGTGATCCGCAGGCTTTCGCCGTCGGTCTCGGCGACGAAGCGCAGCCGCTCGAACACCGGCATGTCGGTGCCGTAGACGAGGCCGGTGCCGCTCAGGTCGATCTCGGCGCTCCAGTCCGTGGGCTCGCCGCGGGCGGTCACGGTGCCGTCGACGAGGCCGTGGAGCTCGTCCGACAGCCGCCCGAGGGCGAGGGCCGTCAGCTCCAGGCGGGCCTCGCCGCGCCTCGCCACCGGCTCGCCGGAAGCGGTCACCGCCACGCTCGAGGCGTCGTCGAGGCGCCAGGTGGCGTCGAGGGTCACCCGCGGCGCGTCGATCTTGCCGGCGACGTCCGCGGTCGCCGCCAGCGATCCCTCGAGCGTCGCCGGCAGCGCCGCCAGGTCGACGCCCTCGAACAGCCGCGGCCAGCGCTGGCGGGCGTCGTCCACGGCCGCCACCAAGTCGGGCAGCTCGAGCTCGAGGCGGGTCGCCCGCAGCTCGCCCGCGGCCAGCTCCGGCCACGCGGCCGCGGCCAGGACGCCGGCGAGGTGACGGCGGCCGGGCGTCGACGGCAGCAGCGTCGCCGCGAAGGCGAGGACGAGCTCCGGCCCCGGCTCGTCGACGGTGCGCGCCGAGGCCGTGGCGAGGATCTCGCGTCCGCGCCGCCAGGTCGCCTCGACGTCGACGGTGGGCTCGGCGGGCGCCGCCGCGTCCACCGTGGCGTCGGCGGTGAGGTCGAAGCGGGTGCCGCCGACGGCGAAGCGCTCGAGCAGCTCGGCGTCCACGAACGGCCGCAGCAGCTCCGCCGGCAGGTCGCGGGCCTCGGCGTGGACGTCGCCCACCAGCGAGTCGAGGACGACGCCGGCCTCGTCCAGGCGCCCGTCGGTGAGGGTGAAGGAGGCGTCGACGAGATCCCGGCCGTCCTGACGCCAGAGCAGGGTGCCGCCGCCGGTGACCTGGCGCGCGGCGGCGGGATCGCCGGTGAAGAGGGCGTCGAGGTCGAGACGCGAGGGGCGTCCGCCGGGGCGCGCCGCCTCGCCGATCCAGGGCTCCAGGACCTCGGACGGAAAGTCGTCGGCCGCCACCTGGAGCCGGCCGCGGAACGTCCGCAGGTCGATCTCGCCGTTGGCCCTCACCCGGGCGCCGGGCTCGAGCTCGGCGACCAGGATGGAGGAGTCGGCTTCAAGGGCGAGACGCAGGAAGAGCGGGTCGTCTTCGCCGGTTCCGAGCTCGCCGTCGGCGTCGAGGCGCAGGCCCTCGCCGGTGAGCCTCAGGTCGTCGATACGGTAGGGACCTTCGAGGGGACCCGCGACGCGGCTCGAGACCTCGAGCTCGAGCGGCTCGCCCACCGCGCGCGTCAGCGTGAGGCGCGCCGGCTCGAGGCGTAGCTCGGCGACGCTGTCGAGATAGGAGCCGGCGACGTCGACGCCGGCGGCCTCGAAGGCGGTGAGCCAGGGCCGGGCGTCCCCGGCAGCGGCGACCTCGCCGAGGAGGCGGCCGTCGACGAGCCGCAGGTCGTGGACGTCGATCCGCGGCGGTGGCTCGTCGCCGGGCGGCGGCAGCGGCTGACGCAGGTCGGCCACCGGCCGCTCGAGCGCCAGGGCCCGGAGCGTCAGCGGCTCGCCGAAGAGACCGCTCCAGTCGAATTCGACGCGGACGCTCTCGGCGGTCAGGAAGGGGTCGGCGTCGCCGGTGGCGAGGCTGGCGTCGTCGAGCACCAGGAGGCCGGGCCGGAATTGCAGCGAGAAGTCGGCGGCCTGGAGGCGGATGCCGCTCGTCGCCTCGTAGGAACGGCTGATGCGCGCCAGGACGGCCTGGCGCCCGGCAGGGCTGCGCAGCGCGAGCCAACCGAAGACGACGAGCAGGAGCGGCAGCCCCAGGAGGCCGATGGCGATCCAGGTGATGAGCCGGCGTCCCCGGCGGCGCGGCGTAGGTGTTTCGACGTCGCTGGTGGGTGCTCCCATTCCATGGGAGTATAACGCAGAGTCCGGTGGCTATGCGGGCGGCTTGACCTCGACTGTCTGCTCCTTCAGAGCAGGCGTCTTCCGCCCTCGAATTCGATTATTGGTGCCGCGTTTCGGTCCTGGTTGCAGTAGCGACAAATGTAGAAGCAGTTCGCGTACGCGTTAGCGCTCTTGGCGTCATGGCTCACGGGCACGAAGTGCTCGACTTGGGTGACGCCCGAGCCTTCAGCACCCCGTGGTGCGAAGTCAGACTCATGACAAAGGCAAAACGGACATGTGAAGCCAAAGTCCCAACGCAGGCATTGCCGGTAGGACCGATAGCCATAGCGCCCATGAGCGGGAGGTGGACTGTGCCGCCGCTCGATGGCGATTCGCCAGGGGACCAATTGCGGCGGAAGGATTCTCACCGAGCCAGCAGCGTCTCAGCGTGTTTGAGGAGACGGTCCCCCTCGCCTGGTTGGAGCCGCCGCATCGACTCGGCTCGGCGGCGCAATACCGCTGCTTCCTCGACTTTGAGAGCGCGTAGCCGCTCTCGTCTTCGTTCGATCTCGGCCCCGACGCCGGGATCGTCTTGCGACCGCGCGACGAGCTCTCGGAGATCGTCGTAGATCTGGTCGATCTCCGCTTCGATCTCCATCGCGCCTCGGGACTCGGCTTCGGAAGGTCTGACCGCCGACGTCACGACCGGCGTGAGCTCGATGCCTCTGAAGGTCACGGTGACCTCGAAGGAGGCACCGGGAAGGACTCCAGCGGCCTCACGGATAGCCTCGGGCATCACCAGATGCCCGGCGGGGTCGACGGTGGCGGTCACGCGGCTCATGTTGGTGATCTTAGCACGATGTCCGCGTCATTCGAGCCTGATTGCGACCGCCCCTCACGGCCGCCTCAGCGGGCCAGGTACTCCCGCAGCGCCACGGCTAGCATGTGATACCCTCCCTGGCCATGAGCACGACGCGCTTCAGCGAGGACGTTCGTCCCATCTCGGATCTGAAGGTGCGGGCCGCCGAGATCGTCGACCACGCGCGGAAGTACCATCGGCCGGTCCTCCTGACCCGTCGGGGGCGCGGCGTCGCGATCCTCCTCGGCGTCGAGGAGTACGAGACGCTGACCGACCGCGCCGGGGTGGCAAGGTCAAGCGCGTGAACGCGTACCGGACGCTGACGACAATGGGTGCCCGTCCCTCCGTCCGTCCCGGCGGAGCGGGTGCTTGGCCTTGCGCTCGAATCGCCGCGCGGCACGACGCGGGGCGGATTCGGGTAGGTCAGGCTCCGCCTGACGATTGAACTGCGCGTGGACTGCGCGCTACCCCGAGGACGTCCTTGGCGGCCCTGCTCCGTGCGCAAGGCCAAGTGCGGCTCCGGTGAATTGCCGAGACACGCCACCCACGGTCCGCTTGCTCCGGACCGGCGCTCGGACTTGACCTTGCCACCCTGCGCTGGCCATGGCCAGTAGAGAAGTAGGGTGGGCGCAGCCTACCCTACGCGGCGACGCCGCAGTCTCGCCGGGCGGGCGGCTGAGCCGGCCGGTGGTGGGCTGGCGCCCACTCTACTGGTCCGCTTGAGCGATGTATTCTGCGACGTACCACTGGAATCAAATGTTGAGAACGCTTTTCAACGTGCACTGCCGACACTCACCGGTATTCCAGTCAGCGGTCAAGTAGAGACGCAGTTCTTCGGCAGTGACAATAACTCGTTTGGCAAGCCGGAAGTCGAAGCCGAAGAAGTTCTCCACGTTCGCCTCGCTCCCCGAGCCGCGCGCGAGCGCACGTGGCCAGAGCTCGCCGAGGCCATCGGCGGCACAGCAGAGGCGGTCTGTGCCGCCGCCCCCTCACGGCCCGCCTCCGCGGCTCAGATACTCTCGCAGCGCCACGGCCTGGTTCCTCTCCTCGTCGCGGGCGGAGTAGAGCAGCGTCACCGGCCCGCCCGCGGACTCCAGCCTCTCCACGATTTCCCGGCGCTTCGGCTCGAGCTCGGCGAAGTAGCGGCGCTTGAACTCGTCCCACTTCGCCGGATCGTGGCCGTACCATTTGCGCAGCGCGTGGGACGGAGCGGCCTGCTTGAGCCACAGGTCGACGCGGGCGCGCTCGCGCGTCATGCCGCGCGGCCAGATCCGGTCGACGAGCACGCGGAAGCCGTCGTCGTCGCCGGCGGGCTCGTAGACGCGGCGGATGCGCAGCTCCATTTCGGGAGTGTACAGGAAGGCTCGATGACGGGCGGAAACGAGTAGGCTATCCGCCCCACGACGTCGACCCTGAAGGAGATCCCCGTGCGAAAGCTCGCCATCCTCGCGTTCCTCGTCTCGATCCCCGCCCTCGCCGACGCCGGCGAGCCGTCCCGCGGCTACTACCGCTTCCCGGCGATCCACGGCGAGACGATCGTCTTCGCCGCCGAAGGCGACCTGTGGACGGTCGGGCTCGCCGGCGGCGAGGCCCGGCGATTGACCACCCATCCGGCCGAGGAGCGGGATCCGGCGATCTCGCCCGACGCCACCCTCCTCGCATTCACCGGCGCCTACGAGGGGACGCCCGAGATCTACGTGATGCCGCTCGCCGGCGGCGTGCCGCGGCGGCTGACCTACGAGGGCGGCACCGGCGGACGCCGGCAGCCGCGCGTCGCCGGCTGGACGCCCGGCGGCAAGGTGCTCGCCGCCACCGCGGCCTACTCCACCCTGCCGGACGTGCGGCTCCTCGCCCTCGATCCGGCGACCGGCGACGGCGAGGCGGTGCCGTTGGCGCAGGCGTCCGAAGGCGTCTACGAGCCGTCGGGACGGACGCTCTTCTTCACCCGCCAGGCCTTCCAGGGCAGCCACGCCAAGCGCTACCGCGGCGGCACCGTCCAGAGCTTGTGGCGTTTCACCGCCGGCGATTCCGAGGGGGTGCAAGTCGAGGCGGTGCCGCTCACCGCCGATTACCCCGGCACCAGCCGCGCGCCCATGTGGTGGGACGGCCGCGTCTGGTTCGCGTCCGACCGCGACGGCACGGTGAACCTCTGGTCGATGGACGAGGCCGGCGGCGGCCTGCGGCAGCACACCTTCCACGACGGCTGGGACGTGCAGGAGGCGGCGCTCCACGACGGCCGCGTCGTCTACCGGCTCGGCGCCGACCTGCGGCTCTACGACGTGGCGGCCGACGTCGACCGCGCCCTCGCCGTGACCCTCGCCTCCGACTTCGACCAGCTCCGCGAGCAATGGATCGACGAGCCCCTGGACTACCTGACGGCGGCCCACCTGTCGCCCGACGGCGGCCGCGTGGCGCTCACCGCGCGAGGCGAGGTCTTCGTGGCCCCGGTGGGCGACGGCCGCTTCGTCCACGTGACGCGCAGGCCGGGCGTGCGCTACCGGCAGGCGCGGTTCATTCCGAAAGGAACGTCGCTCATGGCGCTGTCGGACGAGAGCGGCGAGGTGGAGTGGTGGCGTCTGCCCGCGGACGGCGTCGGCGCCGCCGAGCAGCTCACGGCCGACGGCAAGGTGCTGCGCTACGACGGCATGCCGTCACCCGACGGCCGCTGGATCGCCCACCACGACCACGACCAGGACCTGTGGCTCTACGACACCGAGAGCCGCGGCTCGTGGAAGATCGCGTCGTCGCGCTCGTTCGGCTTCGTCGGCCTGCCCTCGTGGTCGCCCGACAGCCGCTGGTTCGCCTTCAGCGTCTACGAGAGCAACCAGCTCGCGCGGATCTACCTTTGCCGGGTGGACGAGCGCGCGCCGCTGGCGCTGACCAGCGAGCGCTACCACAGCTACAGCCCGGTCTGGAGCCCTGACGGCCGGTGGGTCTGGTTCCTCTCGGACCGCCACTTCGAGTCCCTCGTCGGCGCCCCCTGGGGCGAGCGCCAGCCCGATCCCTTCTTCGACCGTCAGACGAAGGTCTACGCCGTGGCCCTGCGGCCGGGCTTACGGTTTCCCTTCCAGCCCTCGGACGAGCTGCGGCCGCGGGAGGAGAAGAAGGAGAAGGGGGACGAGGACGACGGGGACGACGCGGCCGTGCCGGCGGTGGAGGTCGTGCGCGAGGGTCTCGCCGAGCGTCTCTACGAGGCGCCGGCGCCGCCCGGCAACTACCTCGACCTGGCGATCGCCGGCGAGCGTCTCTTCTGGTTGCGGGAGGCGACGACGGTCGAGCGCGAGCGGGACCTGATGACGCTCGGGCTCGAGCCCGACGCCGAGCCGCGCGTGCTGGTGGCGAAGGTCGCGGGCTACGAGCCCTCGCTCGACGGCAAGAAGCTCCTGGTGCTCAAGGGCGAGGCCGGGCGGCCGCGCGCGCTCTACGTGGTCGACGCCTCGGCGCCGGTGCCGCTCGAGCTCGCGGACGGTGACCGCGTCGACCTCGCGGGGTGGAGCTTCCCCCACGATCCGCGCGAGGAGTGGCGGCAGATGTTCGTCGACGCCTGGCGCCTGCACCGCGACTACTTCTACGACCGCGGCATGCACGGGGTCGACTGGCGGGCGACGCTCGGGAAATACCGTCCGCTGGCCGATCGGGTGACCTCGCGCGGGGAGCTCGGCGACCTGCTCGGACAGATGATCAGCGAGCTCTCGGCCCTCCACGCCAGGGTCCGCGGCGGCGACCACCGTCCGGCGCCGGACGAGGTCGCGGCGGCCTTCCTCGGCGCCGAGCTGGCGCGCGACGAGGACGCCGGCGGCTACCGGGTGGCGCGAGTCTACCGCGCCGACCCGGACCTGCCCGGAGAGCTGGCGCCGCTGGCGCGGCCCGGCGCCGAGGTGGCCGAGGGGGAGGTGATCGTTGCGGTCAACGGCGTGCCCACCCTGGACAAGCCGCCGGGGGCGTCGTTGCGCAACCAGGCGGGCAGGCAGGTGCGGTTGACGGTGCGCGCGGACGGCGGCGGAGATCGCGACGTCATCGCCGCGCCGATCGACGCGCGCCGCGCCTGGGACCTGCGCTACGACGCGTGGGAGTACGGGCGCCGGCGGCGGGTCGAGGAGCTGGGCGAGGGTAAGGTCGGCTACGTCCACCTGCGGGCCATGGGCCCCGGCGACGTCGGCGACTGGCAGCGCGATTTCTATCCGGTCTTCGACCGCCAGGGCCTGATCGTGGACGTGCGCCACAACGAGGGCGGCAACGTCGACAGTTGGATCCTGGGCAAGCTGCTGCGCCGCGCCTGGATGTACTGGCAGGGGCGCAGCGGCGAGCCGTACTGGAACATGCAGCAGGCATTCCGCGGCCACCTGGTGGTGCTCGTCGACGAATGGACGGGGTCCGACGGCGAGGCCTTCGCCGAGGGCTTCCGGCGTCTCGGGCTGGGCCCGGTGATCGGCACCCGCACCTGGGGCGGCGAGATCTGGCTGACGTCGTCGAACGTCCTGGTGGACCGCGGCGTGGCCACGGCGGCGGAGTTCGGCGTCTACGGCCCGGAGGGCGAGTGGCTGATCGAGGGCCACGGCGTCGACCCGGACGTGGTCGTCGACAACCCGCCGCACGCCACCTTCAACGGCGAGGACGCGCAGCTCCGCGCGGCGATCGACTACCTGCTCGCGAAGATCCGCGAGGACCCGCGTCCGGTGCCGCCGGCGCCGGCGTACCCGGACAAGTCGCGTTCGTAGGGTGCGCTTGGATCTGGCTGTCCGCGGATCTTCTACACTCCCCCTTCATGCCCGCGGCCTTCCTCGAACGCTGCCTGCTTCTCGATCTCGAGACCCGGGGCCAGGAGCACGTTCACCGCATCGGCGCCGTCCGCGGGCGCGACACCTTCGAGCGCCAGGGACGCTTCGACTTGGGCGACGCCCTCGCCGAGCTCGACCGCTGGGCGCGGCCGGCGGATTTCATCCTCGGACACAACCTGATCGGCCACGACCTGCCGGTGCTGCGCAAGCTCGCGCCGCGGCTCGCGCTCCACGGCAAGCCGGTCGTCGACACGCTCTATCTCTCGCCGCTCGCCTTCCCCGAAAACCCCTACCATCACCTCGTCAAGGACTACAAGCTCGTCCGCGGCTCGCTCAACGATCCGGTGGCCGACGCACGGCTGGCGGCGCGCGTCTTTCAGGATCAATGGAACAGCTTGAAGCGTCTCGACGCCGACGTCCTCGCCTTCTACGCCTTCTGTCTCGGCGGCGGGCTGGCGAACGTCCTCGGCGAGATCTCGGGACCAACGACGATGACGATCGAGCGAGCCGTCCGCTTCGTGGAGGCGAGCTTCGCCGACGCCGTCTGCCGGCCGGCCTTGGAGCGGCTGGCGCCCGGCGAGCTCGCGGACGCCCAGCGGCGTGCCCCGTGGGCCTACGCCGCGGCATGGCTGCGGGTGGCCGGCGGCAATTCGGTGCTGCCGCCGTGGGTGCGGCACCGCTATCCCGAAGTGGTCCGCGTCCTCCGCGCCCTGCGCGACATACCGTGCGGTGGTTGCCAATACTGCGACGCCACCCACGACGCCCGCGCGCAGCTCCGGCGCTTCTTCGGCTTCGACGGCTTCCGGCCCTTCCCCGCCGGCGACGACGGCGAGAGCCTGCAAGGCGCCATCGTCCGCTGGGCCCTGGGCGAGCGTCCGCACCTCGCGATCCTCGCCACCGGCGGCGGCAAGTCGCTGTGCTTCCAGCTCCCGGCGCTGGTGCGCTACTTCCGGCGCGGCGTGCTGACGGTGATCATCTCGCCGCTCCAGGCGCTGATGAAGGACCAGGTCGACAACCTCAACGAAGCCACCGGCAGCGACGCCGCCGCGGCCCTCTACGGGCTGCTGACGCCGCCCGAGCGCGGCGCCGTGCTCGAGCGCGTGCGTCTCGGCGACGTGGCGCTCCTCTACGTGGCGCCTGAGCAGCTCCGCAACGCCTCGTTCCGCCGCGTCGTGGCGCAGCGCGAGATCGGCGCCTGGGTCTTCGACGAGGCTCACTGCCTGTCGAAGTGGGGCCACGACTTCCGGCCCGACTACCTCTACGCGGCACGGTTCATCCGCGAGCTGGCGGCGGAGCAGGGCGTCCCTATACCTCCTGTCGCCGGCTTCACCGCGACGGCCAAGCGCGACGTGCGCGAGGAGATCGTGAGCCACTTCGCCGTCGAGCTCGGCCAGGAGCTGCGCGTGTTCATGAGCGGCGTCGAGCGCGACGAGCTGCGCTTCCACGTCGAGCCGGTGGCGCCGCAGGAGAAGCTGGAACGTCTTCGCGAGCTGCTCGACGAGCGTCTCGACTCGGGCAGCGCCGTGGTCTACTTCGCCAGCCGCGCCGGCTCGGAGATCGGCGCCCGCTACCTCGGGGACCGCGGCGTGCCCTCGGCCGTCTTCCACGCCGGCCTGCGGCCGTCGGAGAAGCGCGAGATCCTCGACCGCTTCCTCTCGGGCGAGGTGAGCGTCGTCTGCGCCACCAACGCCTTCGGCATGGGCATCGACAAGGACGACGTGCGCCTCGTCGTCCACGCCGACGTGCCCGGCTCGCTCGAGAGCTACCTCCAGGAGGCCGGACGCGCCGGACGCGACCGTCTGCCGTCCGACTGCGTGCTCTTCTTCGACGACCGCGACGTCGAGCGTCAGTTCAAGCTGGCGGCGGGGATGCGGCTGACGCGTCGCGACGTGGCCCAGATCCTGCGCGGGCTGCGGCGGGCGCGGCGCGGCGACGACGGCGTGATCGAGATCACGCCGGGCGAGCTGCTCGCCGACGAGGACGTCCAAACCGACTTCGCCAGCGGCGAGCCGCAGGCCCCGACCAAGGTGCGGACGGCGGTGGCCTGGCTCGAGCGCTCCGGCTTCCTGGCGCGCGACGAGAACCGCACCCGCGTCTTCCAGGGCAAGCTGGCGGTGACCAGCCTCGACGAGGCCGCCCGCCGGCTCGACGCCCTCGCCGGCAAGCTGCGGCTGTCGCGGGCCCAGCGTCAGCGCTGGCTGGCCATCCTGCGGGCGCTCATCAACGCCGATCCCGAGCGCGGGCTCACCGCCGACGAGATCGCCGAGCTCCCGGACGTGCGCTGGCCGGACGTCCGTGACGACGATCCCGAGACGCCTTCTCAGAGGGTGCTGCGGGTGCTCCACGACATGGCGGAGGTCGGCTTCCTGTCCTCCGGCCTGCGGCTGACGGCGTTCGTCAGGCCGCGCGGGCCGGGCAACGCCTCGGCCGTCTACGAAAAGCTCTGCCGTCTAGAACGGACGATGCTCGGCCTGCTCGCCGAGGCGGAGCCCGAGGCCGACGCCGGCGAGTGGTTCGAGCTCTCGCTCCGGCGTCTCAACCAGCGCCTCCTGGACGAGGAGCTGCCGAGCCACCCGGTGACGCTGCGGCGTCTGCTGCGCAGCCTTTCCGAGGACGGCAAGGGCCTGGCCGGCAGCCGCGGCAGCGTGGAGCTTGCCTATCGTTCGCAGGGCCGCTTCGGCGTGCGTCTGCTGCGCTCGTGGCCGTCCTTGCGCGAGCTTGCCGAGCGCCGCCAGGCCCTGGGCCGCGCCGTGCTCGACCGGCTGCTGGCGAAGGCGCCGGCGGGCGGCGGGGACGTCCTGGTGGAGCTGGGCAGCGACGAGCTCGTCGACGCGATCCGCCGCGACCTGGTGCTGCGCGGCCAGGTCCGCGACCCGCTGGCGGCGGGGGAGCGGGCGCTGCTCTTCCTCCACGAGCAGAAGGTGATCCAGCTCCAGCAGGGCCTCGCCGTCTTCCGCCAGGCGATGACGATCCGCCTCGACGAGGAGGCGCGTCGGCGCCGCTACGTCCAGGGCGACTACGCGCCGCTCGCCCACCACTACGGCGAGCGCACGTTCCAGGTCCACGTGATGGCGCGTTACGGGCGGCTCGGCCTGGAGAAGATCCGCAGCGCGCTCGCCCTGGTGCGCGACTACTTCGAGCTCGGCCGCAAGCCCTTCGTAGATGCTTACTTCCGCGAGGAGCAGGAGGTCCTGGCGCGGGCGACGAGCCGCGAGTCGTTCCGCGCCATCGTCGACTCCCTCGCCAATCCGGCGCAGATCCGCCTGGTGGCGGCGTCGCCGTCGTCGAACCTGCTGATCCTCGCCGGTCCGGGCTCGGGCAAGACGCGCGTGGTCGTCCACCGCTGCGCCTACCTGCTGCGGGTCGAGCGGGTGCCGGCCCGCGCCCTGGTGGTGCTGTGCTTCAACCGCAACGCGGCGCTCGAGGTGCGGCGTCGCCTGCGCGAGCTGGTCGACGACGACGCCCGCGGCGTGACCGTGCTGACCTGCCACGGCCTGGCCATGCGCCTCACCGGCCGCTCCTTCGCCCCCTGGGGACGCGAGGCCGGGAAGTCGTTCCGCGAGCCGGACTTCGACCGCCTGATCCCGGAAGCGGTCAAGCTGCTCGAAGAGGGCGAGGACGACGACGTCCGCGACGGCCTGCTGGCGTCCTTCAGCCATCTCCTGGTGGACGAGTACCAGGACGTCAACCGCGACCAGTACGCGCTGGTCTCGGCTCTCTCCGGCCGCGCCCAGCGGGACGCCGAGCGCAAGCTGGCGATCCTGGCGGTAGGCGACGACGACCAGAACGTCTACGCCTGGAGCGGCGCCGACGTCGAGTTCATCCGCCGCTTCCGCGACGACTACGAGGCCGAGGTCCACTACCTGGTGGAGAACTACCGCTCGACGGCCCATATCGTCGCGGCGGCCAACCAGCTCATCGCCCACAACCGCCGGCGCCTGAAGCGCGACCATCCGATCGCCGTCGACGCGGCGCGCCGCCGCGATCCGCCGGGCGGACGCTGGGCGGCGATCGAGCCGGCGAGCGGCGGACGCGTCCAGGTGCTGCAAGTGGACGACGACGCCCTCGAAGCGTCGGCGATCGCCGAGCGCTTGCTGGAGATGCGCGGTCTCGACGCCGGCCTCGCGTGGACGGATTGCGCGGTGCTGGCGCGTCGTCACGCGGCGCTCGAGCCGGTGCGCGCGGTGCTCGAGGAGCGCGGCGTCCCCGTGAGCTGGACGCCGGAGCGCGGCACTCTGCCGCCGCTCGGCCGGGTGCGCGAGACCGCGGCGTTCCTGCGGGCGCTCGAGGCGATCGACAAGGAGGCGCGGAGCGCGTCGCAGCTCGAGGAGCTGCGGCGGGAGTTGGCCGGGGACGACGCCGGCAATCCCTGGTGGCGTCTCGTGGCGGAGATCGTCGCCGAGTGGCGCGACGAGCTCGCCGACGCCACGGCCCCGGTGGACGCGGCGATCGAGCACGTCTGGGAGGCGCTCGCCGAGCGCCGCCGCGAGCCGTCCTTCGGCGACGGCGTGCGGCTCTTGACCGTCCACGCCGCCAAGGGCCTCGAGTTCCGCCACGTCGTGGTCGCCGGCGGCTTCTGGCGCTGCCCGCCGGAGAAGCTGGAGGAGGAGCGTCGTCTCTACTACGTGGGGATGACGCGGGCGCGCGAGACGCTGCACCTGATCGAGCGCCGCGACGAGCCCAACCCGCACGTGGTGGTGCTGGGCGGCGAGAGCGTGGAGCGTCGATCGCCGCACGTGCCGCGTCCGGACGAGGCGGTCGTCCGCCGGCGGTACCAGCTCCTTGGCCTGGGCGACCTGCACCTGAGCTTCGCGGGCCGGCGTCCGGCGGACGCGCCGATTCATCGCCGGCTTGCGGCCTTGCGTCCGGGCTCGGCGGTGCGGCCTCGGAGCGTCAAGGACGGGGTGTGGCTCGTTGACGAAGCGGGAGGCGTCGTCGCGGCGTTGTCGCGGGAGGCGGCGCGCGGGTGGGCGCAGCGGCTGGCTGGCGTCGAGTCGATACGGGTGTTGGCGCTCGTCGAGCGTCGCGCGGAGGACTCGGAGGAGGCGTTTCGGTCGCGGTATCGCTGTGAGCGGTGGGAGGTGCCGGTGGTGGAGGCCGTCGACCGGATCCCCACGGTCCGCGCCTAAGAACATTGTCTGTGGTAGAGTCAGCTCAAGCAAGGCGACGAAATCCGGACCCAATTCTCATGAGCCAGAACCGAATACCCGCCAAGTCCTCGGAGTCGGCGGCCTCGACCGTCCGAGAGAGCCGGATTCTCCAAGGAGCTACGGTCTCATCGGAAATGGCGCCCGACGATGTTCTCGACGAGATCCGCACGCTCTTGCGGGTGGGCGACGTCAGGCCGAACCCGACCTCGCGCTCACGGCGGCCGCCAGACATCAGGAGCAGGCCAAGATCCACACCGCCAAACGGGTGCTCGTCCACTGTAAGGTTCTCTTGTCCATACGCTCTTAGCTCCTTCCTCGTAACGTTAGCTGGCAAACTTGGCAAGAAATGTTAACTGATATCGCTTTCACGAACTTTCGCAGCCTCCGTTCGGTGCAGCTTCAACTGAAGCCGATCACTCTCGTCATCGGCCCGAACGCAAGCGGTAAATCAAATCTCTTCAAAGCCTTGCGCTTTCTCCATGATGCAGTGGCCGGCGACCTCCGTGACTGGCAGAGCTACGATAGCCTGATCGACGATCTTGTCTGGTTCGGAACGGACGACCGCGGCGAACGGCCCGAAGAGATTGAAACCACGTTAGGTTTCCAGCACCTGCCCGCTGTACAGCCGCTGACCTACAAGGCTGTCTTTCGGGCCGAACGCTACCTGGAAATCCTCGATGAGAGGCTGATCCCGGGAAACATCGCTACCGGAATCGGATCCGATCTTTGGTTGGAGCGAAAGGGCCAGCAGATCCTTCGGCATATCGGCGTTAGGGGAAACCGCCTCACGAACCCGCGCAAGGAGAAGGCCCGCTCGGGACGAAACTTGACCCTTCGCGACGAAGGGCCAAGCCCGGCCTACGAGGTACTAGCCTTGCGCGCTCTCGGTCTTCCAACCACGCCCCGAGATCGATCCGGCGACCTGATACGCAGAAGCGTGGTAGTCTCGTCGCCGGGCCCATAGGACCCGCCCGATTCGATGAGGAGCACACATGCAGACTGCCAAGGCGCAGGCCCAGACCCTCCTCCACCAGCTTCCCGACGACTGCACCTTTGACGATATCGTCTATCACCTGTATGTCGTCGAGAAGGTACGACGTGGACTTGAAGTGGCAGACACGGAAGGTACGTTGTCTCAGGAGGATACCGCATCCGCTGGAACCAGATCACGATCGCGGCAGTCGTCCACGGCAAGCAACTGCTGAGCTCCTTCAATAAGAGATTCGAGTGAGGTCTGGTGGGAGGGTACATCGATTACGGCGGAGATCGTCGCCAAATGGCGCGCCGCGCTCGCGCCGCCGGCCTCGCCTCCTGATCGTCCGCGGTCTTGCGTCCGTCAACCCTCGACGTGTATCGCAAAGCGTCGCCATGACGTTCCGGTCGTAGGGGCAGGCCCCCGTGCCTGCCCGAGGGCCGCGCCAGCGGCGTGCGGCATCAGCATCAGCTCGGCCTTGCCGAAGGAGAGCGCGGCGAAGTCCGGAGCCCCCGCGTCGTTCTCGTGGCACGCTCCGAGCTGTCGGCCGCCCGAGTCACGGCGGGGAGCATACCTGCGGGCGGCGCGCCTCTGATCCCACGCGCTACCCCGGGCGCGGCGACCTGAGCAGATGACGCAGGGAGCGCTGGACGAGCGCGTCGTGGTCCTCGGAGCAGTCGGTGAAGGCGAGGCCGACGAGGTCGCCGCGCACCCAGGCCACCCGGCCCTCGCAGGGCAGGACCTCGGGGTTCAGGTGGAGGTCGAAAGCGACGACGTCGCCCTCGGTCCAGGTCTCCGGGGCGCCGCGCAGGCTCAGGCCGCCCGACGACAGGTTGTCGATCACCACCGGATGCGAGGAGCCGTCGTCGAGCGTCAGGCGCACGCGCCGGGAGACGCGGATGCGCACCTCGTTGCGCTGGCCGAGCTCGAGGGCCGCGGCGGCGTTGATCGTGTGGCGCTTGGCCGCCGCCATCTCCAGCTTCAGGGCGACCACCGGCTGCGCCTCGAGGAAGTCGAGCAGCACCGACTTGTCGATCTTCAAGAGGCGGCTCGGCTCGGTGGTGCGCGCCGAGATCGTGCTCTCGCACTGGGTGAAGAGGGCGAACTCGCCGAAGAACTCGCAGGCGCCCACCCGGGCCAGGAGCTGCACGGGCTTGCCCACCGTGTCGCGGTAGACCACCACGCGCCCCTCCTTGACGACGTAGAACGAGTCGACCGGCGCGCCTTCCCGGAAGACCGGGTAGTCCGCCGGCAGGTGGATCTCGACGAAGTCCTGGGCCAGACGCGCCAGCGCGTGGTCGTCGAGGTCGCGGAAGGGCTCGACTTGGCGTAGGTCGTCGCTGCGCATGTCGGCTCCCGAGCGGGCCTGGCCGCGACCATGATAACCCAGAAAGATCGGCGCCGAGCGGAGAAATCGCGATGGCGAGAGGGGACGCACCGCCTCGAGCCCTCTATCGCTTCGCCGCCATGCGGCGGACGATCTCGCCGCGCAGCTCGTCGAGGACCTCGAGCTCCTCGTCCGAGAGGGACGATTCGTCAAGCTGGTACGTGCGCGGGGCGCCCACGCCCTCGGGCTGGACGGTGACCTCGTACTGCTGCGCGTCGGTCATCCGCGGGTCCTTCGGCGCCGCGCCGGCGGCGCGCATGCGCCGGCGGGCGCCGAGCACCCGTTCGACCTTCTCGGCGAGGTCGCCCGGGAGCTCGGCGGTGTCGACCTGCCCCCGGATGCGCAGGTTGGCGATGCCGCCGTGGCAGGCGAGGTGGAGCTTCATCAGACGTCGATTCCCACCAGCTTCCAGGCCCGCCGGGTGTAGAGGGCCTCGAAGCTGCCGGTGCCGAAACGCTCGCGCGCCTTCTCCACCGTCTTGTCGGCCCAATCGGCGAAGGTGGCGTGCGGGTTGCTGATGGACTGCAGGGTGTCGTACCAGACGTGGCCCGCCTTCTCCCAGGCGTGGCCGCCGAGGAATTGCGCCAGCAGGTAGAAGGCGTGGTTAGGGATGCCGGAGTTGACGTGGACGCCGCCGTTGTCGGACGAGGTGTTGACGAAGAAGTCCATGTGGTAGGGCTGCGGGTCCTTGCCCAGCAGGCGGTCGTCGTAGGCGTCGCCCGGCGCCTTCATCGAGCGCAGGGCCTTGCCCTGGACCTCCGGGCCGAGGATCTCGGCGCCGATCAGCCAGTTCGCCTCGGCGGCCGTCTCCTGTTTCTTGTACTGCTCGGTCAGGGCGCCGAAGACGTCGGCGTAGCTCTCGTTCAAGGCTCCCGACTGGTCCTGGTAGATGAGGCCGCCGGAGAACTGCACCACGCCGTGCGAGAGCTCGTGGCCGATGACCGCGAGCGAGGCGGTCAGCGGCGTGAAGATCACGCCGTCGCCGTCGCCGTAGGCCATCTGCTCGCCGTCCCAGAAGGCGTTGTTGAAGTTGCGGCGCACGTGGACGCTGGAGACCAGGGTCAGGCCGCCGCCGTCGAGCGAGTTGCGCCCGTAGACGTCGAAGTAGAGCTTGAAGACGTCGCCGGCGCCGTCGTAGGCCAGGTTGACTGCGTCGTCCTCCGACGAGGAGTCTCCCTCCTTGCGCACCCGGCCGCCCGGCAACGTCGCCTTCGACTTGGCGTCGTAGACCTCGCGGTCGGGCTTGGCGGCGGCGGTGCGGGCGGCCACCACGAACTGCGCCGGCGCCGCGCTCTGGCGGTCGCTCCGCGCCTGCTCGGACTGCGTCACCAGGGCCTCCACCATCTTCTTCTGCTGGGCGGTGCCCCGCAGCTTGATGGCGTCGCACATGTGTGGGGGAAGGATGCACTGCAACGAATGGCACGTGTCGGAATGCATGGGTCGCCTCCTCAGGAAAGGGATGGTTCCGGATTTGGACGCATTGTAGCACAAGAGTCCAGCTCCACGTAGAACTCCCGCCGGGTATACTCCGAATCTCCATGAGGTCTCTCGGCGTCCTGTTCCTGGCCCTGCTGAGCGCGGCCCCCGCTGAGGAGGCGCGTCCGCGTCTGCGCGACCTCGGCGTCCGGCCCGGCATCTTCGAGCCCGGGCCCCTGAACGCCGTCACCGACGTCGAGGGCGTCCGCGTCGGCCACCGGACGATCGTGCGCGGCGAGGCCGTGCGCACCGGCGTGACGGCGATCCTGGCGCACGGCGGCGACCTCTTCCGCGACAAGGTGCCGGGCGCCGTCTACGTGGGCAACGGCTTCGGCAAGGCCGCCGGCTTCCTCCAGGTCGCGGAGCTGGGGACGATCGAGACGCCGATCGTGCTGACCAACACCCTGAGCGTCGGCCGCGCGGTCGAGGCCGTCGTCGCCTGGACGCTGGCGCGGCCCGGCAACGAGGAGGTGGGCTCGGTCAACGCCGTCGTCGGCGAGACCAACGACGGCTGGCTGAGCGACATCCGCGGCTTCCACGTCACCCGCGAGGACGTGTGGGCGGCCATCGACGGCGCCGGCGGCGGGCCGGTGGAGGAGGGGAGCGTCGGCGCCGGCACCGGCACCCGCGCTTTCGGCTGGAAGGGCGGCATCGGCACGGCGTCGCGCCGCCTGCCGGCGACGCTCGGCGGTTACACCGTGGGCGCGCTGGTGCAGTCGAACTTCGGCGGCGTGCTGACGATCGACGGCGTCCGCGTCGGCGAGGCTCTCGGCCGCTTCAGCTTCAGCGACGACCTCGACGGCTCCTGCATGGTCGTCCTCGCCACCGACGCCCCGGTCCTGTCGCGCAACCTCGGCCGCATGGCGCGCCGCGCCGTCCTCGGCCTGGCGCGCACCGGCAGCTTCATGGCCAACGGCTCGGGCGACTTCGTGATCGCGTTCTCGACCCGCAACCGGGCGGGCGAGGGGCCCCTCGTCCAGGTCGAGGTGCTCGACAACGAGGCCATGAGCCCGCTCTTCCTGGCCACGGTCGAGGCGGTCGAGGAGGCGGTCTACAACTCGCTGACGCGGGCGTCCACGGTCAGCGGGCGCGACGGTCACGTCGCCGAGGCGATCCCGATCGAGCGGTTGCGCGAGCTGCTGCGGGCAGCGGGGCGGATCGCCGGCGAGTGAGGTCCCCACGCGTCCGCCCACGATGTTCGTCGGCCAGGAGCTCTCACGTCTGCTGAGCCGGCTGGCGGGGCGGTGCTAACATAGGTCCATGCGGCCCGTATTCGCCGATCCCAAGACCGACTTCGTCTTCAAGCGCATCTTCGGCACCGAGGTGCACAAGCGCCTCCTGATCGAGCTCTTGAACGCTCTCCTCGAGCTCGACGACGAGCACCTCATCGTCGATCTCAAGTACCTGACTCCCGAGCAGCGCGTGCCGGTTGACGAGCTCAAGCTGTCGCTCGTCGACGTCAAGTGCTTCGACCAGAGCGGCCGTCACTACGTCGTAGAGATGCAGGTGTTGAACGTCGAGGGTTTCGAAAAGCGCGTCGTCTACAACGCATCCAAGGCTTACGTCACCCAACTGCGCACCGGGGAGGACTATCCGCAGCTCGATGACGTCGTGGGGGTGACGATCTGCGACTTCCTCCTGTGGTCCGAACCATCTCAGGGTGATCCGGCGGTGCCGATGCTCAGCCGCTGGCGTATGCAGGAACAGCACGGGGGCGCCCGTGCCCTGGGCCAAGTGCAATACGTCTTCCTCGAGCTCCCCAAATACCAGGCCGGCGACGATCCCGGGGGGCTGATCGACCGCTGGGCCTACTTCTTCCGCGAGGCGGAGAACCTCAAGGTCGTGCCCCCGGCGCTCGCTGGCCCGCCGTTTCGCGACGCGCTGGAAGTCGCCCGTATGGCCAATTTCACGGCCGCGGAGTTGGAGTACTACGATCAGTCCAAGATCGCTGAGCAGGATGCCCGCGGCGCCTTGAGCTTGGCTCAGCGTCACGGCCGCGACTTGGGGCGCGAAGAAGGGCGCGAAGAGGGGCTGTCCGAAGGGTTGCGCCGGTCGGTCCGCACCCTGTGCAGCGTGTTCAGCATCGACCTGGACGCGGACCGCGAGGGCGCTCTCGAGACCATGAGCGTGCCGGAGCTGGAAGCGCTCCTCAAGCGTCTTCTGCGAGAGCGCGGGTGGGGCTGACGACCCGGATTGCAGGCGGTCCGATCCGACCCATCGGTATAATTCGAGGACGGGGCCTGACACGACCATGTCCACCTCGAACCACCTTCCACCGACCTCGGAGACCCTGCGCGCCGACGCGACGCGTCCGTACTTCCTGTGGTGGACCGACGCTACCGTCGGCGACCTGAAGGGGCACCTCGCCTCGGCGGATCCGGAAGAGCGCGCCTACTGGATGCAGGACCGCCGCCTCATGCTTCGATCCTCCCCAGACGCCGCAGACGTACCAGGTGCGCCTCGATCTGGCGCTCCGCCACCGGATGGACCTCGGCTGGGACGTCCTCGTAGACCCGGGCGACCATGGCGCGCGGCGTCCTGAGGCCCTCCCGCCAGGCCTCGACGATCCTCTCCTCGCGCCACAGCCGGTGGTCGCGGTACTCGGTGAGCTTGGCGACGCTCTCGAGCACCACCGGGCCGTGGGCCGGGAAGAGCGTCTTCGGGGCCAGCTCGATCATCCGCTCGAGGGAACGAAGGTACTCGTCCATGTCGCCCTCGGGCGGGTCGATCACGATCGTGCCGAGGCCGGCGATCAGGTCGCCGGCCAGCAGCGAGCCGCGCCGCTCGTCGTAGAAGCACAGGTGCCCCCGGGCGTGGCCCGGCGTGTGGAAGACGCGCACCGGGAAGCCCGCGAGCTCCACGCGCTCGCCGTCATGCAAGGCGCCGTCGACGGCGATGCCGCGCGGCGCCAGGCGCTCGGCGGTCGCCGGGTGCGCCAGCACCGGCACCCCCAGCTCGGCGCGCATCGAGTTGACCGCGCCTACGTGGTCCGGATGGTGGTGGGTGAGCCAGATGGCGCGCACCCGGCGGCCCTGGCCCTGGGCCGCCGCCACCGCTTGCTTCAGGGCCGCGACCTCGCCGGGCAGGGTGCTCGCCGGGTCCACCAGCACCACCTCCCCGAGACCCAGCAGGTACGCGTTGGTGTGGGTCGCCGGCGGCAGCGTGAGGGTGCGCAGCGGCAGCAGCACCACGCCGGGGCGGAACTCGATGCGCCGCATCGGCCCGAGATCGGCTTCGCGCGGGTCGTGCAGCCGCGCCAGACCCTTCTCGGGACCGTCCTCGGCCAGGACCCTCAGGGCATGGACGATCGGCGGCGCGGCGATCGCCTCGCCCGCCTCCCAGCGCTCCACCGCCGCCGCCGGTGCGATCCATTCGCCGTGGTCGTGCTCGCCGCCGAGGAGCTCGGGCTGGGGCCGGCGGTCGGCCGGCCACTCCAGCAGGAAGAAGCGGTTGTCGAAGCGCACCGGCGCCACCGGCGGCGTCAGCCAGCGCCCGGCGAAGACGAGCGGCGCCGCCGTCAGACGCCATCCCTGCTCCGCCGCCAGGGCCGCGAAGTCGGCCTCCTTGGCGAGCAGACGGCGGCGAGCCGGAGCCAGCGCTTCCGGCGCCGGCGTGCCCGCGGGGGACGTCAACAGCAGGCCCGTCTCCTCGAAGAGCTCGCGCAACGCCGCCGGCACGACGCCCGGCGCCAGGTCGGGGCCGAGACGCGCTCGGGCGTCCTCGTCGAGGCCCGGCAGCGGGTCGGTCACCCGTCCGGCGGCGGTCTCGGCGGGCTCGCCGTCCACCGGCACCGCGGCGTCGCGGCGCGCCACGCCGCCGCCCGGGAAGGCGTACCATCCGCCCATGAATTGCATGGTCGGGGCCCGGCGTACCCAGAAGACCTCGAGGCCGCGCTCGGGCGTGCGGCGCCAGGGAATGACCGCGACCGACGCGCGCGGCGCGGGCTCGTCGGCCGGCGCCCGGGCGGCGGCGAGGAGCTTCTCGTAGAGTGGGGTCGAGGTGGGATCGGGCATGGCGTGTCTCCGGTTTCGGCCGAGAGTTGCAAAGTCCGCATGAACAAAGAAGAATCTCAAAGCGAGGTGAGCACCTGAGCCAGGAGCAACCCCCCCGTACGGCCACCCGCGCCCCGGTGCGGATGGCCGTCAAGCTGCAGTTCGACGACTCCGTCGACGTCGTCGACGGGACGTGCCAGAACGTCTCGATCGGCGGCATGCACGTGGTCGCCGACAGCCCGCGTCCCCAGGGCAGCCTGGTGCGCTTCGAGCTCGCCATCGACGACGACGTCGGCATCCGCGGCCTCGGCGAGGTCGTGTGGATGCGCAGCGAGAGCTCCGGCCCCGGCCGCGAAGCGGGCATGGGCGTGAAGTTCCGATTCCTCGAGCAACGCGATCGCCAGACCATCTTCAGGCTCGTGAGCGAGCACATCAAGAAGCGGCTGGAGCAGAAGCACCCGGGCGCGGAGACGCCCCCCGAGGACGAGGCGGCGTCCGTCTTCATGCCCCCGGCTCCGGCCGCCGTGACGCCTCCGGCGCCCGAGCCCGAGGCTCCTCCCGCGCCCGCGCCGGCGTCCTTCTTCGCCGAGCCTACCCCGCCGGCCGCTCCCGCGCGAGCGCCCGCGACGGCCTCGGAGGACGAAGAGCTCCTGCCGTCGTTCGACGAGACGCCCCGGGAGCAGGACTGGGAGGTGCCGGACTTCGACCTGCCCACCTACCGCGACGCCCCCGAGCCTGCCGCCGCCGAGCCCAAGCAATACGATCCGGGCGCGTTGTACCGCGCGCGGCCCGCGCCGCGCCGAGACTTCCCGGTGCTGCCGCTCGTCGCCCTGCTCCTGGTGGCGGGCGCAGCGGGCGTCTATCTGGGCTGGGAGCGGATCTTCGGACCGTCGACGCCCCCGCCGCCGGTCGAGGCGCCGGCGCCGGCTGCCGACGGCCCGGAGGCGTCCGACCCCGGAGCCGCGGTGGACGAGCGGCCGGTGGACGAGGTGCCGCCACTCTCGATCGAGACCGGAACCGAGGCCGCGCCGGCGCCGCCGGCACCCCCGCCGCCGGCACCCCCACCCCCACCCCCGCCGCCGCCGCCGCCGCCGTCCGCGGCGGCCTTCACGCGCGTCGTCGACGTCTCCTGGACGCGGCTGCCCGGCGGGATCAAGGTCAGCGTCGAGACCGACGGCGCGATCCCGCCCGAGCGTTACGACACCTTCCGGCTCGACGGCGAGAATCCGCGCGAGGTGGTCCGCCTGCGCGGCGTGGTCGGGCGCTACGCGACCGGCGAGATCCAGGTCACGGGCGCGCCGGTACGGCGCATCCGGATCGGCTATCACGCCAACCGCGAGCTCCACATCGTGCTCGACATGCTCGACCGCTCCACCCGCATCCAGCGCCTGCGCGTCGAGGGCACGACGCTCGAAGTCGTCGTGGAATGACGGCGGCTCAGGCGGTGGCAGCCGCTTCGACCGTTTCGAAACGCGACTCCTCACCGGTCAGCACCGCCTCGATGCGGTCGAGGGCCCAGTCGAGGTCCTGGCGAGCGATCACCAGCGGCGGCGCGATACGGATCACGTGCTCGTGGGTCTCCTTGCAGAGCACGCCGAGCTTCTCGAGCCGCTCGCAGACGCGGCGGGCGCCGCCGGCCTCGCGGTGGAGCTCGATGCCGATCCACAGGCCGCGCCCGCGGACCTCCTTGACGAGGGGGGAGTCGAGCCGGCGCAGGCGCTCGAGCGCGTAGTCGCCGAGGCGGGCCGAGTTCTCGACCAGCCCCTCTTCCACCAGCACGCGCAGCGCCGCCACCGCCACCCGCGCCGCCACCGGGTTGCCGCCGTAGGTCGAGCCGTGCTCGCCGGGGTGGAAGACGCCCATCACCTCGTCGTCGGCGAGGATGGCGGAGACCGGGTAGAGGCCGCCGGAGAGCGCCTTGCCCACGATCACCACGTCGGGCCGGATGCCCTCGTGCTCGTAGGCGAAGAGCTTGCCGGTGCGCCCGAGGCCGGACTGGATCTCGTCCACCATCAGCAGCGCGCGATGGCGCTCGGTGAGCTCGCGCAGGCGCCGCAGATAGCCGTCGGGCGGGATGATGATGCCGCCCTCGCCCTGGATCGGCTCGATCAGGACGGCGGCGACCCGCTCGTTCATCACGTCGGCGACGGCGTCGAAGTCGCCGTAGGGCAAGATCCTGAAGCCCGGCGTGAAGGGGCCGAAGCCGGAGCGGTAGAGCTCCTCGGTCGAGAAGCCCACGATCGTCGTGGTGCGGCCGTGGAAGTTGTGCTCGAAGACCAGGATCTCGGCCTCGCCGTCGGGCACGCCCTTCACGGTGTAGGCCCACTTGCGGGCCGCCTTGATCGCCGTCTCCACCGCTTCGGCGCCGGTGTTCATGGGCAGCGCCTTGGCGAAGCCGGTGAGCTCGGCGAGGGTCTGGTAGAAGGCGCCGAGCTGGTCGTTGCGGAAGGCGCGCGAGGTCAGCGCCAGCTTCCGCGATTGCATCACCAGGGCCTCGACGATCCGGGGGTGGCAATGCCCCTGGTTGACCGCCGAGTAGGCGGCCAGCATGTCGAGGTATTTCCGGCCTTCGACGTCCCACACCCAGATGCCCTCGCCGCGCTCGAGCACGACGTCCAGGGGGTGGTAGTTGTGGGCGCCGAAGCGATCTTCGATCTCGATGAACTCAGCGGTCTTCATGGTTGGGGTCTCCTCCCGGCGATGCTATCTTAAGCGCCCGAGGACAGCTAGCCCGGGAGAACGTCTCATGGTCTCCGCCCTCTTCAAGCCCGAGAAATGGCGCCGCGTCGACGGCTTCGACTTCACGGACGTCACCTACCACCGCGCCCTCGACCAGGGCACCGTGCGGGTGGCCTTCGACCGTCCCGAGGTGCGCAACGCCTTCCGCCCGCGCACCGTCGACGAGCTTCACGTCGCCCTCGACCACGCCCGCCGCCAAAGCGACGTGGGCTGCGTGCTGCTGACCGGCAACGGCCCCTCGCCCAAGGACGGCGGCTGGGCCTTCTCGGCCGGCGGCGACCAGCGCATCCGCGGCCGCGACGGCTATCAGTACGAACGAGACGAGGGCGGCGGCGTCGACCCGGCGCGTTTCGGTCGCCTGCACGTCCTCGAGGTGCAGCGGCTGATCCGTTTCATGCCCAAGGTGGTGATCGCGGTGGTCCCCGGCTGGGCGGTGGGGGGCGGCCACAGCCTGCACGTGGTCTGCGACCTGACGCTCGCCAGCCGCGAGCACGCCGTGTTCAAGCAGACCGACGCCGACGTCGCCAGCTTCGACGGCGGCTTCGGCTCGGCCCTGCTGGCGCGCCAGGTGGGCCAGAAGCGGGCGCGCGAGATCTTCTTCATCGGCCGCGACTACAGCGCCCAGGAGGCCTACGAGATGGGCATGGTCAACGCCGTGGTGCCGCACGCCGAGCTCGAGGTCGTGGCCCTCGAGTGGGCCGCCGAGATCAACTCGAAGAGCCCGACGGCGATCCGCATGCTCAAGTTCGCTTTCAACGCCTGCGACGACGGCCTGGTGGGCCAGCAGATCTTCGCCGGCGAGGCCACGCGGCTGGCTTACATGACGGAGGAGGCCAGGGAGGGGCGCGACGCGTTCGTCGAGAAGCGGCCGCGGGATTTTTCGAAGTTTCCCTGGCACTATTGAAGCACGGAGCAGCTCCCCGAGTATAATAGCACTATGGATAGAAGCCGTTACCCCGTTCGGGTCTTTCGTCCCGGGGATCCTCAGCCCTCCGATGGCGATCAGGACATCTCAGCCGAAGAGGGCATCGGCATGATGTGGCAGTTGGCGCTCGACACCTGGGCCATGATGGGGAAGCCCGTTGCTGAATCAAGACTTCCGCGAGATGTTGTCCGGCTTGTCCGCCCAGCAGGCTGAGTTCCTGCTGGTCGGCGCATATGCCCTCGCGGGGCACGGTCTGCCACGAGCGACCGGCGACATCGATATCTGGATCCGCCCGACTCCGGACAACGCGGCTCGTGTCTGGCGAGCTCTCGCCGCGTTCGGAGCCCCTCTGGAATCCCTCACCATCGAGGATCTCACCACGCCGGGAGTCTTCTTCCAGATGGGGGTGCCCCCAGGCGCATCGACATCCTGACGGCCATCGATAGGGTGGAATTCGATGAGGCGTGGAGCACGAGACTCGACTGCGTCATCGACGGAATCCGGCTGCCCGTCCTCGGACGCGAAGCCTTGATCCGCAACAAGCGGGCATCAGGCCGGCCCAAGGACTTGGCCGATTTGGCCTGGTTGGAGGGAGGAGAACGGTGACGTAACTCCGGAAGGACGCACGCGGAGGAGGCGTCCGGCCCGGCGCAGACGCTCCACGGACGCCCCAGCGCGGCGGCTCGCGCACCCAGCCGGCGAGCAACTCCGCCGGCGCGCGGGACCGCACCTGCTCGCCCACGCAGGCGTCGATCAGCAGCCGCCGGTCGACCACGGTAGGCAGCGTGCGTCGCCGCATCTCCTCGGTGAGCCGGTCCACGTGATCGAGCGCGAGCTGCTGGAGCCACGGCGGCTCCAAGCCCCCCACCCGCACCCCGAGCGCCACCTCGAGCACGTCCGTCACCTGCAGCGTCCACGTGCGCTCGTCGAACTTCTGCCAGTCGGCGACGACGACGTTGATGGCGCCCTTGGCGGCGCCGGCCGGGAGCGCGGCGATGACGCCGAAAATCGTGGCGATCGGGTTCAGGCTGACGCTGGCGAAGCTCACGTCGCCCCACATCATACGCTCGGGCAGCATCGTGATGATGGAGGGCACGATCGCCGCCATAGCGCCGAGCAGGATCGCAGTCATCCGCCGGCCGCGGCAGGGCGCTAAACTCCGCGAGCGCCGCCACGTACTTACGAGGTGAGACCCCGTCACCGGAGGACGCCATGGACTCGCTCGTCAAGGACTTCCGCCACGCGCTGCGACGCCTGGGCAAGAGCCCCGGCTTCGCGCTGCTCGCCGTGCTGCCGCTGGCCGTGGGCATCGGCGCCAACGCGACGATCTTCAGCTTCGTCAACGCCGTCCTGCTGCGCACGCTGCCCGCCGAGCGTCCCGAAGAGCTCCACCGTCTGACCCTGACGCAGGCCGACGGCGTCCGCGCGACGCGCCTCTCCTACGCCGACTACGCGGATCTGCGCGAGGGCGCCGCGGCGTTCTCCGATCTCGTGGCGGTGAGCCTGGTGCCGGTGACGCTGACCGCCGGCGAGGAGGCCGAGCAGGTGCTCGCCGAGGCGGTCTCGGGCAACTTCTTCCCGGCCCTCGGTCTCAGGAGCGCCCTCGGGCGGACCCTGGAGCCCTCCGACGACGGGCCGGGCGGCGAGCGCGTCGCCGTCGTGAGCCATGCCTTCTTCGAGCGCGGCTTCGGCGGCGACCCGGCGGCGCTCGGCCGCGTCGTGACCTTGAACGGCGAGCCCTTCACGGTGGTGGGCGTGGCGGCGCCGGAGTTCACCGGCACTTTTGCCGGCGCCGGCGTCGACGTCTGGACGCCGATCGGACCCTCCGGGCGCTGGTTCGGCTCGAACTGGCGCCACGACCGCGACAAAGCCCGCTTCCAGGCGATCGGCCGCCTCGCCTCCGGCGCCACGCCGGCGCAGGCCGAAGCCGAGCTCGACGCGCTGCTGGCGGCGATCGCCGCGGCCGAGGACCTGCCCGCGCGCCGCGCCGAGCTCGCTGCGGCCACTCTGCTCGCCGGCGGCCTGCGCCGCGCGGTGGCGGCGTTCCTCGGCGTCGCCACGGTCATGGTGGGGCTGGTGCTGCTGCTGGCCTGCGCCAACGTGGCCCACCTGCTCCTGGCCCGCACCCTCGACCGCCGGCGCGAGACCGCCGTGCGTCTGGCGCTGGGCGCCGGACGTTTCCGCCTCGGCCGCCAGTTCCTGGTCGAGACCACGGTGCTGTCGCTGCTGGGCGGCGCCGGCGGGCTCGCCGTGGCTCTGTGGAGCGCGCAGCTCCTGGCGCGGTGGAACCCGGTCAGCTTCGTGCCCGTGCGCCTCGACGTGACGCCGGACGCCCGCGTGGCGCTCTTCACCTTCCTCGCGGCGCTCGCCACCGGCGTGCTCCTGGGGCTGGTGCCGTTGCTCCAGGCCGGCCGCCGCGACCTGGTGAGCGACCTCAAGGACGGCGCCGGCGCCTTGGCGGGCAAACCGCGGCGGGCGCGGCTGCGCGCCGTCTTCCTCGGCGCCCAGATCGCCCTGTCGCTGGTGCTGTTGATCGCCGCCTCCCTGTTCCTCGCCAGCCTGGCGCGGATCGGCGGCGGCGATCCCGGCTTCGACCCGGAGGGAGCCCTGGCCATGGACCTCGACCTGGAGGCCGCCGGCTCCTCGGACGACGCCGCCCGCCGCTTCTACGCCGAGCTCCCCGGCCGCCTCGTATCGATCCCCGGCGTGACCGCCGCGAGCCTGGCCGACCTGGCCCCGGTCGACCTCGCGACGGCGCGCCGCCGGGTGACGATCGCCGGCCACGAGCCGCCGCCCGACCAGCCGCCGCTGCGCCTGTCGACGAACCGGATCGCGCCGGGCTATTTCGCCGTGCTCGGCGTGCCGCTGGTGGCCGGCCGGGACTTCGACGACCGCGACGACGCCGGGAGCCGGAGCGTCGCCATCGTCAACGAGACGCTGGCGTCGCGGTTCTGGCCGGGCGAGGACCCGCTCGGCCGCCGCTTCCGGGTGGCCCAAGACGATGCCCAGGACGACGGCGAGACCGAGGTCGAAGTGGTGGGCATGGCGCGCGACGTCAAGACCCGCACCCTCGGCGAGGAGCCGACGCCCCACTTCTACCTGCCGTTGGCGCAGGACTTCTCGCCCTCGATGACCCTGCTGGTGCGTGCCGCCGGCGATCCGCGGCCGATGATCGCGACCGTCCAGCGCGAGCTGCAAGCTCTCGACGGCGACGTGCAGGGCTTCTTCGCCCGCACCCTGCTCGACCACCTCGCCTTCGCCCTGCTGCCGGCGCGGGTGGCGGCGGCGCTCTTCACGCTTTTCGGCGCCGTGGCGTTGCTGCTGGCGTCGGTGGGGATCTACGGCGCGGTGGCCTACGCGGTGGCCGGACGTACGCGCGAGCTGGGGATCCGCGCCGCCCTCGGGGCGCGGCGCGGCGACGTCGTCGCCATGGTGGTGCGCGAGAGCCTGGGCGTGGTCGGCGTCGGCGTGGTCGTGGGGCTCGGCCTGGCGCTCGCCCTGGGCCGGCTGCTGGCATCGCTGCTCGCCGGCGTCTCGGCGAGCGAGCCGTGGATCTACGCGGCGGTGGCGGCCCTGGTGCTCGCGGTGGCGGCGCTGGCCAGCGGCCTGCCGGCGAGCCGGGCGGCCCGGGTGGATCCTCTCGCGGCCTTGCGCCACGAATAGGGCGGGCCGGCCCGACCCGGGCTCTCCGGCGACGTCAATCGCCCCCGTCGCGACGCGCCAGCCGCAGGGTGAGCACCGTCAGCACGACCACCGCCGCCGCCAGCGCCAGCCACAGCAGGAGCTGCTGCCTGCCCTCGTCGGTGGCGAAGCGGGCGCCGGCGCTGTAGGCGGGGTTCTCCACCAGCGCGCCGGCGTCCGCCTCGGCGCTCGCCGCCGCCAGGATCAGCTCGCGCACCCGCTCCAGCTCGTAGCGCGGCGCGGCGGCGTCGGGGTCGCCGAGGAGCAGGGCGTAACGGCCCGCCGGCGCCGCGAAGTAGAGCGCCGGCACCGGGAAATGGCCGCGGACGTCGGTGAAGACGAGCGCGGCGTCGTCGCCGTCGGCGATCCGCAGCTCGAGGGCGTCCACCGCCCGCGCCGGGCAGGACACGGAGACCGGCCGCGGGTCGCCGATCCGCCGCGCCAGCCGTCCGCGCGCCAGCGTCACCTCTTCCTTGCCGCGGCGGCCCGCCAGCTCGTAGTCGCGGTCGAAGAAGGGGGCGTCGGTCTCGAGCACCAGCCGCGCGAGGACGGCGGGCGCCGCCGGCAGCTTCAAACGATAGCGCGAGGTGCCCTCGTCCGTTGACGTCGAAGAAGCCGTCAGGGACCGCACCGCCTCGTCCGCCTCACGCTCCACCAGGTAGGCCCATTGACGCCCTTCGGCGTCGACCACCCGCAGGTCGGCGAGGTCGCCGCGGGCGCGGGCCAGGTCATCGAGCCCGAGCGTCAGGCGCGCCAGCCCTTCCGGCGACGGCGTCGCCGTCAGCTCGCGGCGCCCGCGGTGGCGCCGGGCGTCGAGCACGCTGCCCGGACGGTAGGCGAAGGCCAGCACCGGGGCCGGATCGAAGCGCGGGTTGGCCGTGACCTCGCCCAGCCGCGCCGCGCCCAGCAGCGCCGGGTCGTAGAGACGCTCGCCGATCTCGGCACCGGTGCCGTGGAGCGTGCCGGCCGCCGGCACCAGCGACGCGAGGTCGTAGCGGGGCGGGAAGGCGCGGCCGCCGCCGAAGCCCAGCGTCGCCGTCGTCTCGCCTGAGCCCTCCCCCCCGATCCCCCCCGAGGGGGCCGTTCCCGGCAGGGAGAAGACGAGAGCCGGCCGCCGCGCCACGCCGGGCGGCGTTCCGGCGTCGACGAAGTAGGGGACCTCGCGGCCCTCGGCGTCGAAGATCCTCAAGTCCGAGAGGTCGGCGCGGCAGTCGGCGAGCACCTCGGGCGGCAGCGCGAGACGTACGAGCTGGCCGCCCGGGGCGGTGATCTCGGCCTGTCGCGGAAAGAGAGCGCGCAGCTCCGGCGTCGCCGCGCGGGCGGGCAGCGGCGCCAGGAGGAGCGCCACGAAGACGGCGGATCGTGAGCCTGACGTCATCAGCCGCTCACTCCAGGTAGCCGAGGCTGCGCAGACGCTCGAGCTCGGCGGCGGAGAGGCCCTCGGTCGCGGCGTCCGGGTCGAGCCGGTCGGACTCGGCCCAGAGGCGCCAACGCTCCAGGTCGAGCGCCAGGCGCTCGACCACGTCGGGGTGGGCGGCGGCCACGTCGTCCTGGTCGAGGGGATCGGCCTCGTGGTCGTAGAGCTCGCGCTCGGGCACGCCCTCGGGCGCGCCGTCGTTCCAGATCAGTTTCCAGCCCTCGGTGACGATGGCGAAGCTGTCGTATTCGCCCGGCCCGGCGCCGCGCTGCTCGATGAACGCGGGCTCCGGGCGCGCAGCGCCGCCGTTCATGAAGCGGAGGAGGCTGCGTCCCTGGGCGCGCCGGGGCGCTTCGATGCCGGCGAGGTCGAGGAGCGTGGGCATCACGTCGACGTTGCGCACCATGTCCTCGACCACCCGGCCCGCCGGCACCCCGCGGCCCCAGAGGACCAGCGGCACGTTGGACAGCTCGCCGTAGACGGTGTGGCCGTGCCAGTGACGGCCGTGCTCGAGGAACTCCTCGCCGTGGTCGGTGACGAAGGCGAGCACCGTGTCCTCGGCGAGGCCGAGCTCGCCGAGCCGCGCCACCAGACGCGCGAGCTGGGCGTCCATGCCGCGGATCGAGCCGTCGTACCACGCTTTCTCGTGGGCCACGAAGCTCGCCGCGTCCACCCCGGCGGCAGCCAGCTCATCGCGGCTCGGCGCCATGAAGCGCCGCATCAGCGGGCTCTCGATGTGCGGTTCGACCCGGGCCGCCTGCTCGGCGAAGCGCTCGGCGTCGGCAGGCTCGGCCCACATCGTGTCGTAGGGCGCCTTGGGCCGGAACGGGCTGTGCGGGTCCATGACGTGGATCAGGGCGAAGACCGGCACGTCGCGGTGCAAGTCGAGCCACTCGAGGAAGGCGTCGACCCAGACCTGCGCCGTCTTCGACTGGTAATCCTCGACGCCGCGGCCGCTCCCGTTGCCCGCGGCGGCACCGGCGGCGGCTCCGAATTCGTAGAGCACCTCGACGCCCTGGTGGAGGTTGGTGAGCTGGCCGGTGAACGGCACCGACGAAGTGGCGAAGGTGGCGTAGCCGGCGCCGCGGAAGGCCTCGGCGAGCGTCGTCTCCGCGGCCGACACCTTGTCGTTGACGTCGGCGACGCCGGTGGTCGCCGGGTAGAGGGAGGTCAGTATCGACGACACCGACGCCTTGGTCCACGTCGCCTGGGCGACGACGTCGGCGAACCGCGTCCCTTCGGCGGCCAGACGCGACACCGTCGGGGCGGTCTCGCGCCCGTGGCCCCAGGCGTCGAGGTGGTCGGAGCGCAGGGTGTCGGCGAGGAAGACGATCACCGCCTGCGGACGCTCGCCGCCGCGGGCGGCGTTGCGCACGGTGGGCGCGCCCCAGAAGGCGAGGACGCCGGCGGCGTCGGCCACCGCCGCCAGCCGCAGCTCGACGGTCCGGCCCGCCCAGGGCGCGAGGTCCAGGCGCGTCTCCTGCCACGCCTCGGGCGCTTCGACTTCGAGCTCGGCGACGACCTCGGCGGAGGCGCCGCCCGCCGGCGCCACCTCGACGCGGAACGTCGGCGGCGATTCCTCGACCGTCCCCACGGCGAGGTGGAGCCACGGGCGCTCGGGCAGCGTCACCGTGAAGCTCAGGGCCTCGGGCGCCCGCGACACCAGGGTCTCGCGGAAGACCTCGCCGAGGCCGTGCCAGCCGGGCCCCGACGGGATCGACGCCAGGTGCTCGCGGCGGAAGACGAGGCGCACGGACTCGACGGTGAAGTCGGCGGCGTCGGCGTCGGTGGGCCGCACGAGCACCCGGGTGACGTCGGTCTCGCCCACCGGGAGCACGAGCGTGAAGACGCGGTCGAGCGTGACGGAGTACGTGCGGACCTCGTCGCCGGGCACCAGCGGGCTCGACAGCGGCCATTCCCCGGCGCGGGCGACGATCGCCGGCACCGGCGGCCCCTGGGCCGGCACCGGATGGACGCCGGCACGCGTGCCGGCCGATGCCGAGAGCGCGATCTCCACCGCCCACAGCTCGTCGCCGGCGCCCATGGGCGAGGCCGTCTCGAGCAGGATCACCGGCGCTTCGGACGTGGCGCGGCCGGTCAGGCGTCCGCCGTCGACCTTCAGGTCCTCGACCCCCTGGACGACGCTCCAGCTCACGCCTTCGAGCCCCGAGCCGTCGAAGCGGATCTCGGCCCGCGGCGCCGCCGCGGGCGGCGGCGTCGGCAGCTCGACGCGCGCCTCGGGCCAGCGGTCGAGCAGGGAGATCACGGCGGGTCCCGGCTCGCCGGTCGGCGCGTCGGTGCCGCAGCCGGCGGCGACGAGAAGCACGAAAATCGGGACGAGACTGGTGAGCTCCGTCGGGGAACGCTGCATTCCTTCCTCCTCCGGGTCGACCGTCAGGCCCCGGGCGTGGATTGTAACGGCATTTCGCGGCGCAACCGTGGTGACGGATTTCGCCGCCGTTTCGGGCGTTATCAGGCAAATCCCGGCAACCCGCCGACGGCCCCGGGGAGCGCCCGGCGTCCGCTCGTCGGAACGTGCCACAATGGAGGTGCCCAATGTATCGAGCGATGCGACTTCCCATCCTGTCCTTCGTCCTCGTCCTGCTCGCCGCGTCCGCGAGCCCGGTCCTCGCCTTCGACGGCTGCTCGGCCGCCGACCTCAGCGGCGACGGCCAGGTCGATTTCCTCGACCTGAGCCAGATCACCAGCGGCGCCATCCCCCTCGCCCGCCGCGACCTCGACGGCAGCGGGCTTGTCGACACCCCCGACGTGCTGATGGCCTTCGGCTTCATCTTCCGCGTCTGCACCGGCTGCACCGCCGACCTCGACGGCAGCGGCGGCGTCGACGCCGCCGACCGCGCGCTGCTGGAGGCCGCTTACGGCAGGGATTGCCGCCTGGACCTGGACCGCAACGGCACCGTCGACGTGGAGAACGACGTCGACATCTGGATCTACCACTTCCAGCACCTGCCGAATCCGGCGAGCGCGCGGGCCGACTTCGACGGCAACGGGATCGTCAACTTCGCCGACCTCAGCGCCCTGACCTCCACCATCGGCAACGATTGCCGGGTCGACCTCAACGCCGACGGCAAGGTCGACACCAACGACCTGTGGGCGCTCCTGGCGTCCTGGGGTCCCTGTCCCTGAGCCGGGCGATGAAGACCGTTTCGTTGATCGGGACGATCCTCCTGTTCGCGTCATGGGCGCCCGGCGCCGGGGCGGCGGACGGCTGCCGCGCCGCCGACGTCAGCGGCGACGGCACGGTCGACGCCACGGACGTCGCGATCGTCGTCGACGCCATCCTTTTCGATCCCGAATCGCCGCGCGCGGACCTGGACGGCGACGGCTCCGTCGCCGATCCTGACCGGGTCATCGTCGAGCGCTACGCGGACCTCGAGCTTGATTCTCGCTCCGTCCTCTGTCCGGCCTGTCCCGCGGATTCCAGCGGCAACCACAGCGTCGGCCCCGAGGATCTCCTCGACCTCGAGGCGGTCCGGGGACGCGACTGCAGCGCCGATCTCAATCGCGACGGCGTCATCTGTCCTCGGGACGTCGAGCTCCTGGCGGCCTATCTCGGCCCGGCGACGCTTTCGGCGGCCGCGGCCCGCGCCGACCTCGACGGCGACGGCGACGTCGACGGCGACGACCAGGACCTGCTGGAGCTCCAAACCAGCCAGCAGATCGACCTGAGGGACTGCCGCCTCGACCTCAATCGCGACGGGCGGATCGACTCCGTCGACGTCTGGAGCCTGCTCGCGGCCTGGGGCCCCTGTCCGGGCCCGCCGCCACCCCTGGCGGCGCGGCCGAACCTGGAGGCGACCTGCGACGAAGGCAAGGACCCCAGGCCAGGCGCCGGTTCATAGGCCCGCGCTTTCCCGGTAGGCGGCGGCCTGCGCCGGGCGGCCCCATGCCTCGTAGAGCCCGGCGAGGTACGCCGCCGTCTCCCGCGTCCGCGGGTCGTCCGGGCCGCGCTCGGCGACGAGGGTCCGGTGCCCGTCGAGCAGCAGAGGCTCCGCTTCGCGGTAGCGTCCGAGCGCGGCGAGACAGCCGCCGAGCACGCCGCGGGCGCTGCCGGTGCGCCAGTCGCCGGGCGGCAGCCTGGCTTCGCGGATCCGCAGGGCTTCGCGCAGGAGCGCCTCGGCGCGGCCGGCGTCGCCGCGGTCCATCAGCGCTTTTCCCAGGGCGAGCGCCGAGATGGCGACCGTCGGGTGATCCGTGCCCAGGGCCTGGCGCCGGATGTCGAGAGCCGCGTCGAGATAGGACTCGGCCGCTGCGAGGTCGCCGGCGCCTTGCCGCAGCAGGCCGAGGTGGTGCAGCGGATTGGCCGCCTCCGGGTGCCCCTCGCCGAGGACGCGGCGATACAGGGCCAGCGACTCGACGAACAGCGGCTCGGCCGCGGCCGCGTCGCCGCGGGCGGCGAGCAGCGCCCCGAGGTTGCTCAGGGTACGCGCCACGTCCGGGTGCTCGCCGCCGAGCGACCGGCGCTGCAGCTCCAGCACCTCGCGGTAGGCACGCTCGGCCTCGTCGTAGTCGCCCTTGTTGCGCAGCAGGACCGCCAGGGTGTTGAGGCCGCTCGCCACGTGCGGATGGCCCTCGCCCAGGAGCTCGCGGTAGATCGCCACGGCGGCGCGCAGATGACGCTCGGCCTCGTCGTAGTCGCCGCGCAGGCGCAGCAGCCCGCCCAGGTTGTGGCGGGCCATCGCCACCTCCACGCTGCGCTCGCCGAGCAGCTCGCGATAGAGCTCGAGGGCCTGGCGATAGAGGGGCTCGGCGGCGTCGTACTCGCCCTCGTCGCGCAGCAGCAGCGCCACGTTGTTGAGGCTCTCGGCCACCTCCGGCGTCGCTTCGCCCAGCAGCCGGCGACGCAGCGCGAGGGCCTCGCGCAGCAGCGGCTCGGCCGCGCCGTAGTCGCCCCGGGCCTGGAGCAGGGAGCCGAGGGCGTCGAGGCTCTTGGCCACCTCCGGCGCGTCGCCGAGCAGCCGGCGCCGAGTCGCCAGGGCCTTCTCGAGCAGCGGCAGCGCGGCGTCGTAGAGGCCGAGGTTGTGATAGGCCACGCCGATGGTGTCCATCATCCGCGCCTGCACCAGCGGCTGGTCGCGCAGCTCGCGCTCCACCAGCGCGGCGCCCTGGTCGAGCGCCTCGCGCACCGTCACCGTCTCGCCGCCGCGGCCGCGGGGGTCGGCCTGCTGGAGCAGGCGGGCCAGGAAGTCGGCGACCTGCTCGGCCGCGGCCTGCTGGACGCGGGCGTTCTCGCGTTGGGTCCTCGCCTCGCGCGCCTGCCAGGCGGTCGTCGCCATGCCGGCCAGCAACGAGAGCGCGGTCAGGGCCGCGGCCACGACCTCGAGCCGGTGCCGGCGCACGAACTTGCCGGCGCGGTAGCGCCAGGAGTCCGTGTGGGCGAGGACCGGCAGGCCCGCGAGATGCCGCCGCAGGTCCTCCGCGAGCTGCTCGACCGACCCGTAGCGCCGTCCGGGATCCTTGTGCAAGGCCATCAGCACGACGTTGTCGAGATCCCCCACGAGACCCCCCGGCTCGACGCCGGATGCGCCGGCGACGGAGCTCGGCCTCGCCGGCTCCTGCTCGCAGATCACCCGCTCGACCTCCCGCGGCGACCGGCTCGCCAAGCGATAGGGCAGCCGCCCGGTCAGCACCTCGTAGAGCAACACGCCGAGGGAGTAAACGTCGCTGGCGGTGGTCACGCCCTCGCCCCGCACCTGCTCCGGGCTGGCGTAGTCCGGGGTCATCAGGCGCAGGCCGGGCGCGGTGACGCCGGTGAGCCGGGGGACGTGCTCGGACCCCAGCAGCTTGGCGACGCCGAAGTCGAGGAGCTTGGGCACGCCGCCGGCCGTCACCAGGACGTTCGACGCCTTGAGGTCGCAGTGCACCACCAGGTGGCGGTGGGCGAAGTGTACGGCCGAGCACACGGCGCGGAAGAGCTCGACCCGGGCCGTCACGGCCAGACGCCGCCGCGCGCAGTAGGCGTCGAGGGGCTCGCCGTCCACGTATTCCATGACCAGGTAGGGCTCGCCCGCCGCCGTCACGCCGCCGTCGAGCAGGCGGGCGATGTGGGGGTGATCGAGGCTGGCGAGGATCTGGCGCTCCTGGCGGAAGCGGCGCACGAGGTCGTCGCTGTCCATGCCCCGCCGCAGCAGCTTGACGGCCACCTGCTGCTCGAAGGCGCCGTCGGCCCGCGCCGCCAGGAAGACGCGGCCCATGCCGCCGCGGCCGAGCTCGCGGACCAGCCCGTAGGGGCCGATCCGCGAGCCCGCGCCGGCCGTCGGATCGCTCGCCAGCAGCCCGGCCGCGGCCTCGAAGACCGGACGATCGAGCCACGGCAGCTCGTCGGCGTCGGACGCCAGGAGCGACGCCACCTCGGCGCGCAGGGCGCCGTCGCCGGCGCAGGCCGTCTCGAGAAAGGCGTCGCGGTCGTCCGCGTCGCGCTCCAGGGCGGCCTGGAAGAGGGCCTTGACCTCCTGCCAGCGCGGTCGCGACACGGTCCCTTCCTCCTCCTCCGTCAGCGGCTGGCGGCGAGCTCGCGGCGCAGCCAGGCCCGGGCCGCGCGCCACTCGCGATCGAGGGTGGCCTGCGAGACCTCCAGCACCGCGGTCATTTCCTTGCCGGTGAGCCCGCCGAAGAACCGCAGCTCCACGATCCGGCTCTGGCGCGGGTCGAGCTGCTTCAAGCGCTCGAGGGCCTCGTCGAGGGCGATCACGTCCTCCTCGCTCGCGGTGCCCGGCAGCGCGGCTTCGTCGAAGGGCATGCGCAGCGCGCCGCCGCCGCGTTTGGCGGCGCGGTGGCGCTCGGCGTGCTTGACGGCGACGCGGCGCATCAACTGCGCCGCAACGCCGATGAAGTGGGCGCGGTTGCGCCACCTCACGCGTGTCTGGTCGACGAGCCGCAGGTACGCCTCGTGGACGAGCGCCGTAGGTTGCAGGGTGTGACCGGGCCGTTCCCGCCGCATGTAGGTTTCAGCGAGGCGGTGGAGCTCGTCGTAGACCAGGGGGAGCAGCTCCCGGAGGGCGCCCTCGTCGCCGTTGCTCCAGTCGACGAGAAGCTGGGTGACGTCGTTGGTCATGATAGGGCGCGTCGTGCCGGGGCGCGTCGCGCCGCTCCATTACGATACGGTCTCGAGAAGCCTAACCCGCGGGCGAGACGCCCGCGCTTCCAGCGTTGACGACGCCGGTCCTTCAGACGGTCTCGAACCAGGTCTCGCGCCGTCCCATCTTGGTCGACAGCGCCGCGCCGACGCCGATGAACGTCGCCGCCATCCAGGTCCAGGCGCCGATCCACGGGAAGAGCTTGAGGATCCCGAGGACGAGGAGGCCGCAGCTCGCCGCCACCAGGGGCAGCGGCGGGCGTTTGCGCAGCACGCGGCACAGCCAATCGCCGAGGGCATGGAAGACGGCCACCATGCCCCAGAAGCGCAGCACCAGCGCCGCCACCGCCACCAGCACCAGCAGCGGCACCCCCAGCAGCATGCCCGAGAAGGCGCTGAAGAGGAGCGCCGTCAGGGTCATCGCGGCGACGCCGACGAGGCCGAGCAGGAAGTTGCGGAAGGGCTCCGCGCGCACGCTCTCCGAGGTCGACAACAGCTCGCGCCGGCCGACGCTCAGGACCAGCAGCACCATCAACGACCAGAAGGCGAGGAGCGCGAGCTGGGCCCCGAGGACGACGGGGGAGAACGCCGAGCGGCCCAGCGACGGCGCCTCGAGCAATCCCATCCACAACGCCGAGGCGTCGGGATAAGCCACCGAGCGGCCGCCGATCGCGGCGCCCGGCGACGCCTCGATCCTGCCGCCGAGCACGTAGACGTCGCCCGCGACCTCGGCCGTCGGCGCCAGGCGCGCGTCGCCCGAGATCACGATCACGTCGCCGTCCACTGTGCCCGACACCCGGATCGAGCCGCTCATCACCACGGCGTGGCTGCGCGCGTGGCCGTCGACGACCATGTCGCGTCCGAGGGCCACGACGTGGCGGCGCGCCACGCTGCCCCGCTGAAGGTGATAGGCCGGCGTCTCGTCGCCGGCGGGATCGGCGGGGCCGGGCGCCGCCGCGATCACGCAGGCCGCCGCCACGGCGAGCGGCAGGAGGGGAAGCGGGAAACGTCGTCTCACTGACGCTCTATTGTATCGCGCTCCACGGCCGCCCTTTCGAGCACCGGCTGAGGGTCGTGCGGCCGGCGGCGGCGCAGCATCGAGAAGAACAGCAGGTTGAGGAAGAGCACGCCGAGCGCCATGGCGGCGAGGCTCAGTCCCGACGCCGAGATGAGCTCCTCGAGGGCGAGGGCCAGGCCGCGCCACGACGCCGCCAGCAGCCCCGAGCCGGCGAGCAGCGCGGTGGCGAGCAGGTCGAGCACGGCGACGCCGGTGCCGAGGGCCGCGCCTTCGGCGGACGCACCCGCGAGGGCAAGAGCGGCGGCGACGGCGAAGCCGACCGCCATCGCCAGCGGCAGCGTCCACGACCTGCCGCGCCGCCAGGCAGGCGCCGGCAGCGACGCCATCACCGCGTCGCGGAAGCCGGGCCGCACGGCGACGCGGGCGGCCGCGAGATCGGCATGCAGGGCCTCCAGGCGGCGGCGCTCGGCCGCCAGCTCACCGCCCGCCGCCAGGACCTGCGCCAACCGTGCGCGCTCGGCTGCGCCGAGCTGGCCGTCGACGTCGAGATCCAGCCACTCGGCGACGTTTTCCCGATCCATGGTCTTCATCGAATGCCTCTCCATGCCTGTCTTGAGGGAGTCAATCGGTCAGGAAGTCTCCCAGCTTTTCCTTGAGCATCTGCCGGCCGCGAAAGAGCTTGTTCTTCACGGTGCCCAGCGGCATGTTCTTGAGCGTTGCGATCTCGTCGTAAGACAGCTCTCCGTAGTGCCGGAGGGTGATCAGCTCCTGGTACTCCCAGGGCAGCTCCCCGATCGCCTCCCGGATCGCCGTGCCCCGCTCTACGTTGCGTCTTGCCTGATAGGGCGTCGGCCCGTCGCCCGGGAGCTCCCAATCGCCACCGTCCCCGTCGGCGTCTTCGGGGCGGTGGATCGAGACCAGCTTCAGCCGCCGCTTCCGGATCTGGTCGATGGCCGCGTTCTGGGCCACCCGGAACAGCCAGGTCGAGAAGCGGTAGCGCGGATCGAACCGGTCGAGGGCGCCGTAGATCTTGAGGAACACTTCCTGGGCGAGATCATGAGCGTCCTCCTCGTTGCGCAGCATCCGGTACAGGTAGTTGACCAGTCGACCCTGATAGCGCTCGATCAGCTCGGCAAAGAGCTCCACCTTTCCCGCGAGCACCGACTCCACCAACTCTTCGTCTTGGGCTTGCATCGGTCTCGACATGGGCTACTACGCAGCGTCAGGAGGAAGGTTGCAGGACCGGCACAGTATCCCACGGCCGGCGGGGATATCCCCCTGCCCCCTTTTCAAAGGGGCAGGGGGATTCGGTCGACGAAGTCGGCCTCTTACGGCTCCTCGACGACGCCGAGGATGCGGTCGCCCTGGACGACCTGGTCCAGGACCTCGAGGCCGGCGACCACGCGGCCGAAGACGGTGTAGCCGCCGTCGAGGTGGGGCTGGGGCGCCAGGGTGAGGAAGAACTGGCTGCCGCCGGTGTCGGGGCCCGCCAGCGCCATGCCGAGGACGCCGGGCTCGTAGCGCAGCACGTTGATCTCATCGCGGATCTGATAGCCCGGGCCGCCGCGGCCGTCGCCGCGCGGGTCGCCGGCCTGGACCACGAAGTCGGGCACCACCCGGTGGAAGGGCAGGCCGTCGTAGAAGCCCTGGGCGCCGAGCTGCAGGAAGTTGAGGCAGGTCAGCGGCGCCTCGGGGCAGGCCAGCTCCACCACCACGTCGCCGCGCTCGGTGCGGATCGTCGCCCGCCGCGGACGCGCCGTGCGCCGCACCACGTCGCGGTAGACCTCGACCGGCTTCCTCAGGCGCAGGGCGCCGGGTTCGGGGGCCTCGCGGCCGAGGCCGGCGAGGGCCGCGGACGCCCGGCTCCGCACCAGGTAGGCTTCGTCGCGCGCCAGGGTCTCGAGCTCGGCGATCAGGGCGCCGCGCTCCAGGGGCTCGGCCGCGGCGCGCGCCGCCAGCGCGTCGACGCCGGCGAGGCGGGAGTCGGGGATGCGGTCGCGCAGCGACGCCGCGAGGGCCTCCACGAGCAGCTCGAGGGGGACGACGGGGTGCTCGGCGAGCCACTCGAAGGCGATGGCGCGCACGCCTGCGTCGGCGTCGGCGAGACCTTCGGCGGCGCGCGCCGCCGCGTCGTCGGGGTCCGCGGCGAGCCAGGTCTCGAGGACCGCCGCGCGCACCGCCGGGTGCTCGTCGTCGGCGAGCTGCTCGAGCACCTCCACGGCGCTCAGCAATCCGGCGGCGCGGGCGGCGTTGCGGCGCACCGCCACGTCGGCGTCGCGGGCCGCCGCCGCCAGCGCGATCACGGCCCGCGGGTCCTCGCCTTCGGCCAGGGCGAGCAGCGCGAGCTGGCGCTCGCGGGGATGGCCGGCGGCGGCCAGGGTCACCAGGGCCTCGCCCAGCTCGTCGTCGAGCAGCCACGAACCCGCCGCCTCGACGGCGGTCAGCCGCACCCCCGGGCGCGCCTCGTCCAGGAGCTCGAGCAGCCGCGGCTGCCAGTGCGAAGGCGGCGCCGCCGTGCCGGCGGCGATCAGGCGGCGCGCCGCGCGCAGGGCCTGGACGATCGGCCCCGGCGCCGGGTCGTCGAGGAGCGGGCGCAGCAGGTCGAGGTCGGGACGCTCCCCCACCTCGCCGAGGGCGCGCGCGGCCCAGCAGCGGACCTCGGCGTCGCCGTCCGCGAGCAGCGGGCGCAGCGCCGGCGCGCTCTCCGGCAGCGGCGTGCGCGCCAGGGCGTAGGCCGCCTGGCGGCGCCGCTCGCCGTCGTCCTCGGCGAGGCCGGCGGCGGCCCAACGGACCACGCCGGCGCTCGGATCCTCGCGGCTCTGGAAACGGAAGAGCGAGGGCAGCAGGCGCGGCAGCAGCTCCTCCGAGGGTCCCTCGATGAGGCGCTCGGCCACCGTCTCCACGGTGACGCCGAGCTTCGCCAGGGCCTCCACGGCGAGGCGTCCGCTGTCGCGGTCGGGGTCGTTGACGGTGCCGAGCAGCGCCGCGGCCGCCGCCTCCACGTAGCCCTCTTCGGCCGCCGCCGGGCGCGCGCGCAGGTCCTCGCCGAGCTCGCCCAGAGCGAAGGCGGCGGCGCGGCGCACGGCGGCGTCGGCGTCGGCGAGGAGCGAGGCGAGCACCGGTCCGCCGCGGGCGTCGGCGAGGCGCCCCAGGGTGAGGGCGGCCTGCCGTCGCAGCTCGGGCGAGGCGTCGAGGGCGGCGTCGATCGTCACCGGCTCGTAGGTCTGGCGGTCGGCGAGCAGCAGGAGCAGTGCCCGCTGCTCGAGGTGGTCGACGTCGAGCGAGACCGCCGGGCCGGGAAGGGCGGCGTCCCGGCTCCCGGTCGCGGTGGCGCAGCCCACGGCGACCACGGCCGTGAGCAGCGCCGCGGTCACGGCCGCCGCGGCGGCGAGGCGTCGGTCGGCCGTCACTTCTCCCACAACTCTTCCAGGAGCTCGCCGATGAGGTCGTCGGCGCGCTCGGTGGGCAGCGGCGTCGAGCCGGCGCCGTGGTGGCCGCCGCCGCCGTAGCGGGCCATGAGCTGGCCGACGTTGATCTTGCAGGTACGGTTGAAGATCGAGTGGGCCACCGCCGCCACCGCGAACTTGCGGTCCGGGCCCCAGTGGACGCGCAGCGACACGTTGCCGTCGGGGAACAGGGTGTAGACGAGGAAGCGGTTGCCGATCGGCAGGTAGGGGCTGTCGCGGAAGTCGGTGAAGATCACGTTGCCGTGGAGGGCGGTGGCGGCGAGCAGGGCCTCGCGGAAGCTGTCGTCCTCCTCGCGGATGCGCTCGACGCGCTCGATCACCATGGGCTGACGCAGCACCTCCGCGATCGGCATCGCCCTGACCCACTCGACGCACTGGCGGAAGTAGTACTCGAAGGCGCCGAGCCCGGTGCGGCTGTCGATGGTGTAGCCGAGCAGGATGTAGTCCTTGGGGTCGAGCACGTCGGCGTGGGTGAGCTGCGCCGAGTCGAGCCGGTTGGTTTCCTCGATGAGCTGCTCGAAGCGCGGCTCGTTGCCGTAGTGCTCCCAGACCAGTTGCGCGGCGCTCGGCGCCAGGCCGTAGCGGCCGTTGAACTCGCCCTCGGGACGCTTGTTCGACGACGTCTGCAGGTGGTGGTCGAACCACAGGGCGCAGCGGGGGTGGAAGGGCAGGTTGGCGATCACGTCCTCGCCCGTGACCTCGATGCGCTCGTCGGTGATGTCCTGCGGATGGAGCAGGACGATCTCCGAGACGTCTTCGTGCTCGGTGATGATGACCGAGCACGCCAGACCGTCGAGATCGCCACGGGTGATCAGTCGCATCGTGAAGCTCCGCCGGCCGTTCTATCACAGGCGAAGCGGGGAAAGCGAACGCGCCGCGGCTCCTGCTCCCCTGGATCCGCTGGGCGATTCGCGCGACAGCCGCTGGACCATGACCTTGGCCAGGGCCTGGTTGAAGATCGCCGGATCGGTGAACTTGCCTCGCCAAGCTCCTCGACGCGCGGCCGGCAGAGCTCGCCGTGCGGCTCGCCGAGGCCGGCGTGCGCCGCGTCTACAAACGGGTCGACACCTGCGCCGAGTTCCCCGCCATGACCCCGTACCTCTACTCCACCTTCGGCGAGGAGGACGAGGCCGAAGGCTCGGGGATACTTCTCCGCCAGCGGAGCGTAGATACCGAGAGCCTCGGCATAGCACTCGCGCGCCGCCCCGCGCTCGCCGAGATCGCGTTGCACATTGCCGAGGTTGTTGAGCGTGCCAGCGACGTCGGGTTCGAAAGCGGCGACCACCGTCAATTCGAGCTCAGATGGCGTCCCAGGGCAGGGCTCGGACGCCCGGAACGAGCGCCGAGGGACGCTCCACGTTCGCCACCAGGAGGCCGTCTCCCGCCTTCTTGCCGGCCAGCTCCCGCCATCGCAGGAGGCCCTCCGCGTGCGCCGGCCGCGGCGTCGCGGTGCTCTTGATCTCGATGGGGTGGAGCCGCTGGGAGCGCTCCAGCAGCACGTCGACCTCCCAGCCGTCGCGGGTACGCCAATACCACAGCGTCGGTGGCATGCCCCGGTGCAGGTAGACCTTCATCAGCTCCGCGACCACCGCGGTCTCGACCAGGGCTCCCGCCATGGGGCCGCGCAATACCGCTTCCTCGTCGTGGAGGCCCACGAGGAACGTCACGATGCCCGGGTCGAGCCAGTAGAGCTTGGGGCTCTTGATCATGCGCTTGCCGAAGTTCTCGAAGTAAGGCCGCAGCAGGCAGATCTGGTGGCTCGCCTCGAGCACGCTCAGCCACTGGCGCACGGTCGGGGGCGAGACGCCGACGTCGCGGGCGAGGTCGGCCAGGTTGAGGATCTGGCCCGTCCGGGCCGCCGTCAGGCGCAGGAAAGTCTGAAAGGTGCCCAGGTCGTTGACCCGCACGACGCTGCGGACGTCGCGCTCGAGATAGGTCTGGATGTAGCTTGCCGCCCACAGACTGCGGTCGGGACGGCGCTTCTCCCAGAGTGCCGGATAGCCGCCCCGCAGGATCCAACGCGCCAGCGGAATCCGGCGTCCTCGGGGCGCCTGCCGGGCTTCGAGGATTCGATCCAGGATCTGTTCGAGGCCGAGGCGGGGACCTGGGCGTCCCGCGGCTTCGCCCGCGGACAGCGGCAGCAGGGTGAGGACCGCCACGCGTCCCGCCAGGGATTCGCTGGCCCCCTGCATGAGGGGGAAGTTCTGCGATCCCGACAGCAGCCAGCGTCCGGGCCGACGGTCCTCGTCGATCGCCGTCTTGACGTAGGAGAGCAGCGACGGCACGTGCTGGATCTCGTCGAGGATCACCGGGGCGGGATGATCGCGGAGGAATCCGATCGGATCGGCGAGGGCTCGCTCGCGGACGTCGGGGTTCTCGAGCGAGACGTATCCGTGCGTCTCGCCGTAGGTGGCGCGCAGCAGCGTCGTCTTGCCCGACTGACGGGGTCCCGTGACGAGCACCGCCGGGAAGCCGCGCACGGCCCGGGAGAGGGCGCCCTGAAGGGTCCGTCTCAGGTACATGCGCCCAGGATACCGTCCGCGGATCGAAAGTGCAATTTTCGATCCGCGGCTCGTGTCCATGGTAGAGTCCGGAGCATGAGCCGCAAGGTGGGCCGCAACGGTCCCTGCCGCTTCCGGCGTGCCGTTCAGGTCGGGGCGTCCTCAGGCTGACGGGTGAGCTCCCGCCAAAGCCGCCACCAGGGATCGTCCTCGGACTCGGGAGTAACCGACGTGTATCCCCGCAGGACGATCCTGAGGTTATGGACGAAGGCTCGGGGATACTTCTCCGCCAGCGGAGCGTAGATACCGAGAGCCTCGGCATAGCACTCGCGCGCCGCCTCGCGCTCGCCGAGATCGCGTTGCACATTGCCGAGGTTGTTGAGCGTCATCGCGACGTTGGGTTCGAAAGCGGCGGGGTGCTGGGCGGCCAGTCGCCTCCTGATTTCGAGCGCCTCATGGTAGGATTTTTGCGCCGCCTCCCGCTCGCCGAGATCGCTTTGCACAGTGCCGAGGTTGTTGAGCGTCATCGCGACGTTGGGTTCGAAAGCGGCGGGGTGCTGGGCGGCCAGTCGCCTTCTGATTTCGAGCGCCTCAAGAAAGGATTTTTGCGCTGCCTCGCGCTCGCCGAGATCACTTTGCACAGTGCCGAGGTTGTTGAGCGTCATCGCGACGTTGGGTTCGAAAGCGGCGGGGTGCTGGGCGGCCAGTCGCCGATAGATTTCGAGCGCCCCATGGAAGGATTTTCGCGCCGCCTCGCGCTCGCCGAGAGCGCGTTGCACATTGCCGAGGTTGTTGAGCGTCATCGCGACGTCGGGTTCGAAAGCGGCGGGGTGCTGGGCGGCCAGTCGCCTCCTGATTTCGAGCGCCTCATGGTAGGATTTTTGCGCCGCCTCGCGCTCGCCGAGATCGCGTTGCACAGTGCCGAGGTTGTTGAGCGTGCCAGCGACGTAGGGTTCGAAAGCGG
>Ga0299906_10000136_pt1 | contig 72452 bp, 68 predicted proteins | sample RVTome_14_FD_200259 | JGI IMG/M metagenome (GOLD analysis project Ga0299906, IMG submission 200259) | Soil microbial communities from uranium-contaminated site in the Upper Colorado River Basin, Wyoming, United States - RVT145D125 (version 2) ...
CAGCGGGGAGTAGCGGCTGATCCGCTGCTCCCGCGGGGGGTCCAGGCTGGTGAAGACCAGGCTGAACTCGTCGCGGCTGTACTGGGTCCGGCGGCCGCTGGGCGCCACCGTCCAGCGCCGCCCCGCGACCTCGATGATCCGCCGCGCCATGTTCAGGTCTCCCGCGCCGAGGGAAGCTGCACCTCGTCCCACAGAATGTCGTCTTCGCGGTACCTGGCGAGCTCCCGCATGCGCCGGTCCAGTCGCTCGGCCTCGGGATCGCCCTTCCCCACCGGGCCGGCCCGCCGCTCACGGAACTCGAGCAGCTGATCCGGCGCGTCGCGGCGGCGAAAGACCCAGACCCGCCAGCCGCTCTCGGCAAGCCGAACCGCCAGCGACCCGGCCAGGGCCAGGTATTCCGATTCCGCGCCGGCCGGCACCCGCACTCGCGAGGCGGTCAGGACCCGTCCGGGCATCACCCCGCTCCGTCGGGGAAGTCGGTCAGCGTGGTGCGGACGTCGGCCAGGAACCGGTCGGCGTCCGCGCCATCGACGATCCGGTGGTCGAAGGAGAGCGCGAGCATCCCCTTGGTGCGGATCGCGATCGCATCGGCCCCGTCCGCCCCGGTGACGACCGCGGGTCGCTTCTCGATCCCACCCACCGCGAGGATGGCCGACTGCGGCTGGTTCAGGATCGGCAGGCCCACCAGGGTCCCGAAGACCCCCGGGTTGGTGATGGTAAAGGTACCGCGCTGAACCTCGTCGGGACTCAGCTTCTTGGCGCGGGCCCGTTCCGCCAGGTCGTTGATCGCCCGGGCCACGCCGATGAGGGAAAGCTCATCCGCGCGCCGGATGACTGGAACGATCAGGCCCCACTCCAGAGCCACGGCGATGCCCAGATTGATTTCGTTGCGGTAGATGGTGGCCTCGCCCATGACCGACGCGTTGAGCACCGCGTGCTTGCGCAGGTTGTCGGCGACCGCCTTGGCGATGAACGCCATGTAGGTGAGGTTCACCCCGCGTTCCGCGTACTCCGCCTTGCGGGCGGCGCGGACCTGCGCGACGCGGGTGTAGTCCACGTCGATGACACTGTGGACGTGGGCCGAGACCCGGCGCGACATGACCATATGGTCCGCCGTGAGTTTGCGGATCCGGCTCCAGGGCTCCACCCGATCACCTTCCCAGGGTTCGCTCTGCGGCCCCGGAATCACCTTTACGCCGTCCGGAGCGGCGGCCGCAGCGCGCGTTGCGGGCGCCGGCTGGGGACGCTCGAGAAAATCGAGCAGGTCCTGCTTGGTGACTCGCCCCGCCAGTCCGGTTCCCTGGACCGAGGCCAGATCGACGTCATGCTCCGCGGCCATTCGGCGGACCAGCGGGGTGGACTTGCGCCGCAGGCGCTCCTCCATGGACTCGTCGCCATCGTGCCGCACCGTGGTGGCCGAGGGGGTGGCGGCGGCAGGGCCCGGCGGCGCCGGACGGGCGAGTGCCGGCTCGGACTCGGCGCGGCGCGCGGCGGGAGCGGGTCCGGCCTCCCCAACCCCCTCCCTGGCCCCGGCCGAGGCAGCCGGCGCCGGGGCTTCCCGGGATGGCGGCGGCGCGGCCGAGGCCGCCGTGGCATCGGTCTCGATCCGCGCGACCACGGTCTGGACGGCGACCGTCTTGCCTTCCTCGACCAGGACCTCGGCGAGGACCCCCGCTCCGGGCGCGGGAATCTCGGCATCCACCTTGTCGGTCGAGATCTCGAAGATCGGCTCGTCGCGCTTGACGGTATCGCCCACCTTCTTGAGCCACTTCGACAGCGTGCCCTCGGCGATGGACTCGCCCATCTGGGGCATGATGACGTCAAGTCTGGCCATGATTCAATCCGTTGTTGGTGACGCACGCACCTGATACTTCGCACTTAGTACTTAGTACTTCGCACTTCGCACTTCGCACTTCGCACTTCGCACTAGTAGTTCAGTACCCACCGACAGGCCCTCAACAGATCGGCCGTCTGCGGCAGGACCCAATCCTCCAACGTCGGGGCAAACGGCAGCGGCACGTCGTGCGCGCACACCCGGCGGACCGGCGCATCCAGCCATTCGAAGCATAGCTCATTGATCCGCGCGACGATTTCGGCGCCGACCCCGCCCGTTCGCGTGTCCTCGTGCGCCACCAGCACGCGATTGGTTTTTTTGACCGAGCGCACGATCGCGGCGTCGTCCATCGGCACCAGGGTCCGCAAGTCGACGACCTCCACCGCGGCGCCGTCTTCCCGCTCCAGGGTCCGGGCGGCTTCCAGGGCGCGGAACACCATGGCGGAGTAGGTGATGAGGGACAGGTCGGTGCCTTCCCGGGCCACCCGCGCCTGGCCAATCGGGGTCAGCACCTCTGCCTCCGGCAGCGTTTCCTTGATCCGGCGGTAGAGATACTTGTGCTCCAGGTAGAGCACCGGGTCTTCATCGCGGATGGCGCTCTTGATCAGGCCTTTGGCGTCGCGCGCGGTGGCCGGCGCCACGATCTTCAATCCGGGCGTATGGAGGTACCCGGCTTCGGCGTTCTGCGAATGAAACGGCCCGCCCCGCACCCCACCGCCCGAAGGTCCCCGCACCACGATCGGCGTCGAGAGCCCCGCGCGGTAGCGGGCCGTGGCCACGTAGTTGGTCAGGATGGAATAGGCGTTGGACATGAAGTCGATGAACTGCATCTCGCAGACCGGCCGCATGCCCATGTGGGCCACGCCGGCCGCCACGCCCACAATCGCCGTTTCGGAGATCGGGGTATCGATGACCCGTCGGTCTCCGAACCGGGCGTGGAGCCCTTCGGTCGCCTTGAAAGCCCCGCCATACGCGCCGATGTCCTGCCCCAGCAGGAGGACCCGCTGGTCGCGCTCCATTTCCTCGAAGAGACCCTGCCGGATGGCTTCCAGGTAGCTGGTTTCAGCCATCGAGCCTCCGGTACCACTCGGTTTCCGCGCGGGGAGGGTTTGCCAGCACCCGGTCCAGCGCCGACTCGGGCGTCGGGAGCGGCTCGTCCTCGCATTGCGCCACCGCGGCGTCGATCTCCGCCACCACGCGCGCCGCCACCTCGTCGAGCTCGGCCTGGGTGGACCAACCGGTCTCCAGCAGCCGCCGGGTGAACCGGTCGATCGGGTCCTTGCGGACCCAGGGCTCGATCTCCTCCAGCGGCACGTAGGACTGGTTGTCGTGCTCCGCGTGGCCCTTGCGGCGGTAGGTGATCAGCTCGACCAGGGTCGGGCCCCCTCCGGCCCGGGCTCGTTCCACCGCCGTCCGTGTGGTCTGGTAGACCGCGACCACGTCGTTGCCGTCGGCCTGCAGGCCGGGCACGCCGTACCCCGCGGCTTTCTCGACGAGGAACTTGACGGCGGTCTGCCTGCTCAGGGGCGTCGAGTAGGCATATCCGTTGTTCTCGGCAATTACCACGAGGGGCAGCCGGTGCACCGCGGTGAAGTTCATGCCTTCGTGAAAGGCACCGGTACTCATGGCGCCGTCACCCACGTAAACCAGGCCGACCCGGGGTTGCGAGGTCAGCTTGAAATGCAGCGCGATGCCCGCCATGACCGGCACCAGGTCACCCAGGTGCGAGGTCTGGCCCAGGAACCCGCGTTCGAAATCGTTGAAGTGGATGTTGAGCTCGCGACCCGCGGTGGGGCCGGTGGCCTTCGCCATGTACTGGCGGAGCACTTCAACCGGACGCGCGCCCTTGACCAGCATCGAGCCGAGGTTGCGGATCAGGGGCGAGAGTATGTCGCCCGGCTGCAGGGCGTAGGCGCTGCCGACCGCGTCCGCCTCCTGGCCCAGCGAGCGGAACAGCCCGCCGATGACCTTGGTCTGGCGGTGCAGGTTGGCCAGCCGCTCTTCGAGGGAGCGGGTGAGGCGCATGTAATAGTGCAACTCAAGGAGCTGCTCCCGGCGGAGCCCGGTGGGGAGCGGGGGCACGGCGGAGGGAACCGTCGAAGCCACGGTCGGCTCAGTAGGCGCCGCGGAGCTCGTGGCGCGGGTCGTCGAGCGTGTGTACCACGCCGAGAAACCGCTTGGCGAGCTGGTCCAGCTCGCTCTCTCCCGGCTGGTTGGTCTCCACCGTGACCAGCGTGTAGTGACCGCCCTCCGCCTGCACCGTGACGCTGAGCTCGCCGAGCACGCCCGCGAAGCGGCGGAGGCGGACGTCTTCCTCGGCCGGGTTCAACCGGCCGCCGAAGAACTCGGCGGCCCGCTCGATCACCCGGTCGGGCGGGACCGCGGCGCGGTGGAAGTACTTCACTCTTCCTTCCCGTACTCGTAGTACTCGGTGCCCAGGTGGGTGATCTGTTCCTCTCCCATCAGCCAGCGCAGCGTGTTCTTGAGCTTGGTCTGCTGGATGAACAAGTCGTGCTCGGGGTACAGGCCCGGCGCGGTCTGCGGGCTCTTGAAGTAGAACGACAGCCACTCCTGCACGCCCTGAAGGCCCGCCCGCTGCGCCAGATCGAAGAAGAGCGCCAGGTCGAGGACCAGGGGCGCGGCGAGAATGGAATCCCGGCAGAGGAAATCGACCTTGATCTGCATTGGGTAGCCCAGCCACCCGAAGATGTCGATGTTGTCCCACCCCTCCTTGTTGTCTCCCCGGGGCGGGTAATAGTTGATCCGCACTTTGTGGTAGATCTTGCCGTAGAGCTCCGGATGTAGATGCGGCTGCAGGATGTACTCCAAGACCCCCAGCTTCGACTCTTCCTTGGTCTTGAAGCTCTCCGGGTCGTCCAGCACCTCGCCGTCCCGATTGCCCAGGATGTTGGTGGAGTACCAGCCGCTCACGCCCAGCATGCGCGCCTTGAACATGGGCGAGAGCACCGTTTTCAGCATGGTCTGGCCGGTCTTGAAGTCCTTGCCGCCGATCGCCACGGCGAGGTCCCGCGCCAGGTGTTCCAACGCGGGCGCGTCGCAGGTCAGGTTGGGCGCCCCGTTGGCGAATGGCACATTCTCCATGAGGGCGGCCCAGGCATAGAGCATCGACGGCGCGATGCCCGGATCATTGGCCTCCATGCCCTTTTCGAACGATGTCAGCGTCTGATGCACGGCGCCGGGCGCGATGAAGACCTCGGTCGAGGCACACCACACCACGACCAGGCGGTCGCAACCGTGGGCGGCCTTGAAGTCCCGGATGTCCTGGCGCAGCGCCTCGGCCAGTTCGCGCTTGGTGCTGCCCTGCTTGACGTTGGTACCCTGCAGCCGCTTGACGTACTGCTGATCGAATGCGGCCGGCATCGGCTTGATGCGCTTCAGGAAATCGGCGATCGGCTCCACGTGCTCGTGACGGTCCAGCACGCCGGCGGTCAGCGCCGACCGGTATCCGTCCTCGGGAATCGGATCCCACGCGCCGAAGACCAGGTCGTCCAGGCCGGCCAGGGGCACAAAGTCCCGGATCAGCGGCGCGCGCTGCTCGGTGCGCTTGCCCAGCCGGATCGTCGCCATCTGGGTCAGCGACCCGATCGGCCGGGCCAGGCCCCGCCGCACGGTTTCCACCCCCGCCATGAAGGTGGTGGTGACGGCGCCGAGGCCGACACACAACACGCCCAGCTTGCCTTGCGCCGGAGTGATCTTGCCGCCGTATCGCTGCGTCACCGCAAAGTCCTTTCCCAAGGTGATCGGCCCATCGTCACGCCTCGCCGGCCTCGGCGGTCACGCGACGGACATACAGAAACCGCTGAATCACCGTCACCGTGGAGCCCAGGGCCAGCAGGGCGACCACGGTCTGGAGTACGAGGGCGCCGGAGCCCGCTCCCACGAGCACGCTGGGCGCGCCGATCAGCAGAATGCGCTCCGCGCGCTGTACGATCCCCACCTTGCACTCAAGGCCCAGTCCCTCGGCGCGGGCCCGCGCGTAGGACACGACCAGCGAGGAAAGAATCGCCACCATGGCGAGCACGGCGCCGGGAACCCGGAAGCGGACGTCGGGCGCCGTCAGGAAAAAGGTGGCGATCCCGATGAAGGTCGCGCCGTCGCCCACCCGGTCGAGCGTAGAGTCGTAGAAGGCGCCGAAGCGCGTGGCCCGGCCGGTCTGGCGCGCTACCTGGCCGTCGAGGGTGTCGATGATCCCGCTGAACAGGAGCAGCGCCCCTCCAAGCCGGATCCAACCCAGGCCGAACGCCACCGCCGAAAGGACGACCAGCACCGCCCCGACGGTGGTGATCGCGTTCGGCGTCACCCCCAGCCGGATCAGCCACTCGGAAATGGGCTTGGTCGTCGCATGGTACCCCCGCTGAACGGGGGCGCCGACCAACTGCATCCAGCCTCACATGGTAAGCGGAGCGGGCTGCGGCCGAATCGCTTCTGGCCGCGAAAAGCCTGGAATAATAACCGTTTGGATCGGCGGCCAGCAATCGCAGGTCAGCCCCGACACCCGCGGCAGCGGGGAGGGATTCGCCGGCTTCACGGATAGAGCAGCACCGCACGCCGGCGCTCCAGAAACACCCGCCGATCGTCCCGCCAGCCGGCTTCGATCTCCGCCGGGCCGATCCCTGCGCTGAGGGCCTGGCGCAAGGTCGGGCCGCCTGCCAGGCGATCGAATCGCGGCGGATCGATGCCGATCCGGTCGGGATGCACCGCGCGCACCGCGTCAAGCAGGACGAGCGCCGTGAAGGTGGGGTCATAGGCCGCGGGGTCCGTCAGCACCAGCCGGATCCCCCGGAGTGGCGTATCGGGATGCTTCCCGTCGCCGGGATTCCGCGGCGTGAACGTCAACGACTCGAACCGCACGCCGGCCGGCGCGGCGGCCCGCACCCTGGCCAGGACGGCGCTGCTATCGAGCCAGGGTGCCCCGATCTGCCGGAACGGCGCATCGCTCCCCCGTCCCACCGACAGCGCGGTCGCCTCGAAGAGGCAGAGCCCCGGGTAGTGGTACAGCGCTTCGAGGTCCCGCAGGTTCGGGCTGGGCGGCACGAACGGCAGCCCGGTCGCGACGAAGTCCTGGTCCCGTCGCCACCCGTCGGCCGGCACGACGAGCAGATCCGTGGTGAGCGAAAGGTCCCGCAGCGCGAGCAGGGCCAGCTCGCCCAGCGTCATGCCATGCCGCATGGACACTGCGAGGCGGCCCACCGCCGAGGCGTGCGCCGGGTCGAGCACGTTGCCCTGCACCGCCCCACCGATCGGATTGGGCCGGTCGAGCAGGATGACCCGTTTGCCCTGTTCCGCGGCGGCTTTCATCACCTCTACCGCCGTGGCGAGCCAGGTGTAGTACCGCGCGCCGACGTCCTGGAGATCGACCAGCATCACATCGACCCCCTCCAGCATCTGCGGCGTGGGAGACGAGGTTCGCCCGTAGAGGCTGTAAATTGGAAGGCCGCTGGCCGGGTCCACGCTGGACGCCACCGCCTCTCCGGGCGCGGCGGCCCCGCGGAACCCGTGCTCCGGACTGAAGAGGGCGGTCAGACGGACACCGGCCTGGAGCAGCAGGTCCACCCCACTCTGACCCTGCCGGTCGATGCCCGACTGATTGGACAGCAGGCCGACCCGCAGGCCGCGAATCAGGTGGGCGCTGTCGGAGAGGACGACCTCCAGGCCCGGACGCACGGGCCGGTCGAGCCGCTCGATCGGAAACGGCCGCTCGAGGGGCCTGGTCGGATCCGGCTCCGGGAGCGGCGCCGGGCTCGGCGGGGGAGCCGAAGGACCGCAGACGACCCCGCCGAGCGAAGCCAGCAGCATTCCTGTAACCGTGAGTTTGCCGTGCATCGTTGCCCGCATCGCCTCCGTCTGACCGCTCTGCTCCTGGCCGGTTCGGCCGCGTCGCTGGGGGCCCAGTCTCCCGCCCCCGACGTGGATTCGCTGCTCGCCACGCTCAACACCCGGCAAAAGGCCGCCCAACTGGTGATGCCTTGGATTGCGGGCAGCTACGTGGCGTTCGACGACCCCGGGTTCCGCCGCATCCTCCGCTGGGTCGACTCCATGGAAGTCGGGGGCGTGATCGTCTCGATCGGCTCGCCTGGGGACATCGCCGCCAAGCTCAACCACCTCCAGCAGCGGGCGCCGCTGCCGTTGCTCGTGGCTTCCGATCTTGAAGGCGGCACGGCTTTCCGCTTCACGGGCGGCACCGGTTTCCCCACCAATATGGGCGTGGGTGCCTCGGGACGAGAAGACGACGCCTACCAGATGGGCCGCATCATCGCGCAGGAAGGCCGGGCAGTGGGGGTGCACATCACGTTCTCCCCTGTGGCGGATGTCAACAACAATCCGAACAATCCCATCATCAACACCCGGAGCTTCGGCGGCGATCCCGCCCTGGTGGCGCGGTTGGTGGCGGCGCAGGTGCGGGGCACGCAGGAGCACGGCATGCTCGCGACCGCCAAACACTTCCCCGGACATGGCGACACCGAGACCGATTCGCACCTCTCCCTGCCTGTCGTCTCCGCCGACTGGGCCCGGATCGACTCGCTGGAACTGGTGCCCTTCCGCGCGGCCGTTGATGCGGGGGTGGCCCTGGTGATGTCGGCCCACGTGGCGATGCCGGGGATCGACGGCGGCCGGACCAGGCCCGCCACCATGGCGCCCGAGATCCTGACCGGCATCCTGCGCGATTCGCTCGGATTCGAGGGACTGATCGTCACCGACGCCCTCGACATGGGTGGGGTCACCAGTCGCTATGGCCCGGCCGACGCCGCGGTCCAGGCCCTGCTGGCGGGCAGCGACCTGCTGCTGCAACCCCGCGACGTCGGCGCCACCATCGACGCGGTCGAACGGGCGGTCGCGCAGGGCCGGGTCCCGCTCGAACGGCTGGATCGGTCGGTCCGTCGAGTACTCGAAATCAAGGCTGGCCTCGGGCTGTTCCAGCGGCGCACGGTGGACCTCGACCAGGTCGGCGACCTGGTCGGATCGCAGCAGGCACTGAGCACCGCCGGGGCGGTGAGCGCCCGCTCGCTGGTCCTGCTCAAGGACTCCGCCGGCGTCATCGACCGCTTGGCCGGCGGCCCCCGGCGGATCGCCCTGGTAACGTACGGCGAGGCCAACGCCGCGAGCCTGGGCGGGGTGCTGGCCGGTGCGCTACGACGGCAGGGACACAGCACGACCTTGTACCGCCTCTACCCATCGAGCGGACCCGCCAGCTTCGATTCCGCCCGGACCGTCCTGAACCGGAACGACGTCCGCCTCCTGGCGGTCTCGGTGCGCGCCCGCGAAGGCAAGGGCAGCGTCGCCATGCCCCGCGCGCTCGCCACGCTGATCGACCGCGCTTCGGCTGACGGACCGGCCATGTTGATCTCGCTGGGTTCGCCGTATCTGATCACGCAAACGCCGAGCGTCCCCGGCTACCTTCTCGCCTGGATCTCCAACCCGCTCACGGAAACGGCGGTCGCCCAAGCGCTTGCCGGAGCCGAGATCAGCGGAACCCTCCCCGTGACCATCCCCCCGGCCTACCGAATCGGTGCGGGCCTGCGACGCGGCGGCAGCCCGTGAGCCGGAGGGTCCTGCTGGTCGCCGTGCTGGTCGGGTGCCGGGTCGCACCGCCTCCGTCCCCACAACCGCTCTGCTCCGAGCCTGGATGTGCCTGGCATTCGCTGGCCCACCTGGTCGACTCGGCCGTCGCTGACAGCGCGGCGCCCGGCGCCGTGGTGGCGGTCAGCGCGCGCGGACGCCGATTCTTTCACGGGAGCGGCCGGCTCGGCAACGGGGACGCGACGCTCCCGGACTCCACAACCCTCTACGACCTTGCGTCCCTCACCAAGGTGGTCGCCCTGACTACGGGGCTCATGCTCGCCGAGCAACAGGGGCGCCTGCGCCTGGACGACCCAGTCGCACGCTACGTCCAGGCCTTTCGGGGTCCCGGCAAGGAGCGGGTGACGGTCCGGCACCTGTTGACCCATTCCTCCGGGCTCCCGGCCCACCGTCCACTGTGGCGCCAATCGCCCGACTGGCAAGCCGCGCTCGCGCTGGTCGACAGCACATCACTCGACTCGCTCCCGGGTACTCGAACGCTGTATTCGGATCTGGGTGCCATCGTCTTGACCCAGATCCTGGAGGCGGTCACCGGCGAGCCACTCGACCGGTGGCTCACCCGGCGCGTTTTCGAGCCGCTCGGCATGCGGGCGACACGATTCCTCCCCCCGGCCGAGGCCGGAGTCCGCATCGCCCCTACCGAACTGGACCCCTGGCGCGGGCGGGTGCTTCAAGGGGAAGTGCACGACGAGAACGCCTGGTGGCTGGGGGGTGTCTCCGGTCACGCCGGCCTGTTCAGCAACGCCGCCGACCTGCTCACCTTCGGCGAGTGGCTGCTCCAGGGGCTCGCCCCTAGCCGCCGGGGAGCCGGTCCGCTGCGCCCCCCTGGCCGACTGGCTCGGTGGACCGCCCCCCAGGGCGTGGTCCCCGGAGCCAGCCGGGCCCTCGGCTGGGACACCCCATCGCCGGGCGGCAGCGCCGGGTCCAGGATGAGCCCGCGCAGCTTTGGGCACACCGGGTTTACCGGGACGTCGATCTGGATCGACCCTGCCCGGGAGCTGGTCGTCATCCTCCTCTCCAACCGGGTCCACCCCACCCGGGACAACCCACGGCTGGGACGGCTCCGGCCCCTGGTGGCCGACTGTGCGACAGCCCTCTCGGACGGGATCTCCTGCGTATTTGACCGGGGAGGATGGGGTTTCTAAGTTTCTTCAGTCGGGGTCCCATGCGGGGGCCTCACGGATACGAGGCGGGAAATGAGCGTAGAGCAGGATGTTGCGGGTATTCAGGTCACGCTGACGGACCGGGCGGTCGCCGAGGTCGTCAAGTTCATGGAAACCGAGCAGGTGCCGCGGGACCAGGCCGGACTGCGCGTCGCCGTGCTCCCGGGCGGCTGCTCGGGGTTCAAGTACAGCCTCAATCTCGAAGAGCAGTCCCAGGAGGACGACATCATCCTTCCCGCGGCCGAGGGCGTGCGGCTGTTCGTCGACGGGTTCAGCCTGCAGTACCTGAACGGGATCACCATCGACTACGTGTCCTCGATGCAGGGATCGGGGTTCACGTTCGAAAACCCCAACGCGACCGGGGGCTGCGGCTGCGGCAGCAGCTTCACGGCGTAGGCGAAGGCCGGACCGGCGGGCGCGCGACATGACGCACGTACGCCGGACGGTCCTCAGGGCGACCCGCGTGGTCGCCCTTTTCGCATGACGGTGCCGTGATGGCGCCGCTGGACCTCGCCATCGTCGCCGGATACCTCCTCCTCACTCTCGGTCTTGGGTGGCGCATCGCCCGCCGCCAGGCCACTTCCACCGACTACTTCCTCGGCGCCCGGGACCTGCCCGCCTTCGCCGTCCTGCTTTCCATCGTGGCCACCGAGACGTCCGCCCTGACGGTCATCTCGGTACCCGGCGTCGGCGCGCGCGGGGATCTGGGGTTCCTCCAGCTCGCGTTCGGCTACCTGGTGGGGCGAATCGGCGTGGCGGTGTGGCTGCTGCCGGGGTACTTCCACGGCGAGCAGGAGACCGCGTACCAACGGCTCGAATCGCGATTCGGCCCCGGCACCCGGCGAACCCTCTCGGCGACGTTCCTGGTCACGCGTTTCCTGGCCGACGGGGTGCGGATCTTCGCGGGCGCCATCCCGCTGGCGCTGGCCACCGGCTGGACGGTGTCCACCGCCATCCTGATGATGGGAGTGGTGACCATCGCGTACACGCTGCTGGGAGGGCTGCGCGCGGTGATCTGGGCCGACGTGATACAGCTGGCGATCTATGTGACCGGCGGCATCGCGGCCCTCGGCATTGCCTGGTCCCTGGCGGGCGGGCCGGGCGCCGCACTGGCCGAGGCCGGCGCCGCCGGACGGCTTCAGATGATCGACCCCGCGTTCTCTCTGACCAGGACCTATACCCTGCTGGGCGGCCTGGTTGGCGGCGCCATGCTCTCCGCCGCCTCCCACGGGACCGATCACCTGATCGTGCAGCGTCTGCTGGCCACCCGGTCGCTCCGGCAGGCGCGGATCGCGCTGGTGGGATCCGGGGTGGCGGTGATTGGTCAGTTCCTGCTCTTCCTTCTGGTCGGCTCGGCGATCTGGGCCGCGGGATTCGCCCCCGAGGGCATGCTCGCCGACGAGATCTTCCCCCGTTTCATCATCGAGCACCTTCCCACCGGCCTTCGAGGGCTGCTGATTGCCGGCATCCTGGCGGCGGCAATGAGCACGATCAGTTCGTCGATCAACGCGCTCGCCTCGTCGGTGACCTACGACTGGTACGCCGCGCGCGGCGCGCCGAAGGACCCCACCCGCCTGCTGCGAGCCGGACGGTGGTTCTCGGCGGGCTGGGGCCTGGCCCTGGTCGGTGGCGCGCTGCTGATCGCGGCTGCCGCCGCCCGCACAGATACGCCGATCGTCGTACTGGCGCTCTCCATCGCGTCGATTACGTATGGGGCGCTGCTGGGCACCTACATTCTCGCTTCCGAACGCTGCCCGGCCGCCGGGACCGACGCGATTGCGGGCGCCGTGGCATCGATGCTGGCGATGCTCGGGGTCGTGTTTGCCCGCACGCTGGTGACTTGGGGGGTCGGCTGGATGGAACCGCTCTCCCGGCTGGCGTGGCCATGGTTCGTGCCGCTGGGCACCGCATTGACCGTGACGGTGGGCCTGGCATCCAGTCTGATCCGGGGGAGGGCCCGATGACGCTGGTGGCGGGCGCCGACGCCGGCGGCAGCAAGACCACCGCCGCCGTGGCGCGGGACGGAGTGGAACTGACCCGGGTCATCGGACCCGGAGCGGCGGTGCGGCCCGGACGGGCGATGAGCGCCGGAGCGACCATCGCCCGGCTGGTCCGCTCCGCCCTCAACCAGACCGGACACCTGCGGGCTGAGGTGCTGGTGGTAGGCGCGGCAGGCGTCGGCCGGGACACCGAAAGGGCCGCGCTTCGCGACGCAATCCGACTGGAAGACCTGGCGGACCGCCTGGTGGTGACGACCGACCTGGAAATCGCTCTCGCCGCGGCCTTCCCCGGGGAGGAACCGGGAATCGTTCTCCTGGCCGGGACGGGCAGCGTGGCCGTGGCCCGTCTGCCGGGCGGGCACCTGGAGCGGCGCGGCGGCCACGGCTGGCAGCTGGGTGACGAAGGCGGCGGATATGCCCTGGGCCGCGCCGCTCTCGCCGCGGTCAGCCGCGCGCAGGATGGGCGCGGCCCCGACACGGCGCTCACCAACGCCGTCTTCCAGGCGACCCGGAGCGCAGGCTTCGACGATCTGATTCGATGGACTGCGGACGCGGAGGCCGCGGAGGTCGCTGCACTCGCGGCGATCGCGACAGCCGCCGTCGACCGGGATGCGGTGGCGTCGAAGATCGTCGCCGCGGCGGCCGAGGCGCTGGCCTCTCACGCCGACCCGCTGGCGGCGCTGTTCGGCGAGAAGAACCCGGTCCCGGTCGCGCTCGGTGGTGGGCTGCTGGCCGCGCCGGGCTACCGCGCGATGGTCGAGGCGGCCCTCGCACGACGCGAGCGCCTGCGGCCGAGGTCGCAATCCCTCGATCCGGTGGCCGGCGCCTTGGCGCTCGCTAGAACGAAACCGTGACGGTGGTGGTGCCGGGCGTCGGGGTCCCCTCGATCGAGCGACCCGGGCGGAACCGGTAGGCCATCATGACGTCCACAAAGCGTTTGGCGAAGCCCCGATCTTCGATCTCGGGCTCGAGCCTGACCCGTTCGACCTTTCCGTCCCGGGCCACCCAAAAAGTTACCTCCACAGTCTGGCCCCGAAGGCTCCTGGGATAGTCGAGTGGGGGGAGGATCAACTGCCGCGGCTGGGGCGGGATCGCCTTGCCGCCGCCGCCGCCGGTCCCATCCCCGGTGCCGGGCCCCTTCCCCGAGCCTATCCCGCTGCCGTCACCGGTCCCGATCCCACCCCCGCGACCTCCACCGGAACCTGGCGTGCCCTGACCGGCATCCATGCTGCCCGCTGAATCGTTGCGCCGGGCGGTGGGGATCGGAGTCTGCGGCAGCTCGAGCGGCTCGGAATCGGGCGTCCGGACGACCGGAGCCAGCTGCTCGATGACCGGGGTGGCCGGGGCGGGCGGTGGCGGCGCCGGGCGGGAGAACGGCATGGCGATGACGCGAACGCTTCCGCCACCCCCACCTCCGCCAGTCCGCCCTGGGGCCTCGTCGCCCGGGGCCCGCAGTTCCTCCCAGCTGAGCACCTCGCGCCAATGCGCCCCTACGATCAGCCCCAGTACCGCAAGGTGAAGCAGCAGCGACACCACGGCACCCCACGGCGAGCGCCGCGCGCCGGGCAGCAGCAGCCGGGGCTGGGCGCGAGGCCAAGGCTCGGCGGCTGCGCGCCCGGGGGTGTACGCGGAGTCCATGGAGGAAAGGTGGGACGATTCGCCGCTGACGTCTACCATTGCCCCCGAATACGACGAAAGCGCGGTGTCCGTTTCGAACACCACGCTTTCCCCTGCCGTCGACGGTTGGTTCCGCTAGCTCTTAGGAACCGCCCCGATCACCAGGACCCCGGCGCCCTTCGCGATATCCATCGCCTCGATGACCTCCTGGAACAGGCGATCCGGGGCGGCCCGGTAGAACAACAGCTTGGTCGGCCGATTGTCGTACAGTTCGTGCAACATGGTGTCCAGCTCGTCCTTGGGCACCGGCTGGGTGTTCACCGCGTAGCCGCCATCGGCTGTCAGCTCCAGCACGATCTGGGTCGACGGCGCATTGCTGGGCGCCGCCGTGGTGGGGGCGGGGACCTGGATTTCCATCACCTGCCGGTCCAGCGGCTGCGAGATCATGAAGATGATCAGCAGCACCAGCAGGATGTCGATCATCGGAATGACGTTGGGCTCGGAGGTGACTTCACCCTGGCCCGTTCCGGCTGCCATGCCCATGGCCTAACGCTCCTTGGCGTCGAAGAGCCCGCCGGGTTCGCCCTTGCGCTCGGTGATCGCGGCCAGCACCCGGACCCCGGCCCGGCGGGCGATCTCCATCGCCTCCTCGATCTTCGAATACTTGAGATTCTGGTCCGCGCGGAAGAAGAGGATCTTGTCCTTTTCGCGCACGGCGTACATGCTGGTCAGAATGTCCTCCAGCGCGTCGTTGGGCACGCCCTTTCCGTCCAGGAAGTAGCGGCCCGCCTCATCGATGCCCAGAACGATCTCCCCTTCCCCTTCCGGACTGTGGAGCAGGTTGTTCCCCACGGGCATCTGCGCCTTGAATCCCGAAGCGATCAGCGGGGTGACGATCATGAAAATGATCAGCAGCACCAGCATGATGTCGATCATCGGGATGACGTTCGGCTCCGATTTGACCGCCGTCCGTCCCGCGAGATTAACTGATGTGCCCACTGCCGGTCACCGCCTTCTGGGCCTGGAATTCCTTGGTGAAGATGGAACGGCCGAACTCGCTGCCGACGCTCTTGATCAGGTAGTCGATCAGCTCTTTCGACGCGTGGGTCATCTCCGCGGTCAGGTACTCGATCTTGGCCGTGAAGTAGTTGTAGAACCATACCGCCGGGATGGCGACCAGCAGACCGATCGAGGTGGCGATCAGGGCCTCGGCGATACCGCCGGCGATGCCCGACAGCCCGCCCGCCGCGCCCGCGGCCGACATGGCCTGGAACGAGCCGACGATGCCGATGCAGGTCCCCAGCAGCCCGACGAAGGGAGCCGTCGCGCCGGTGGTGGCCAGAATGCCCAGGCCGCGCTTGAAGTCGGTCAGTTCGAGCAGCATCTGCCGCTCGACCGCCCGCTCGGCCGAGTTGATATCGGCCGCGGTAATGGTGGCCCGATCCCGGAGCAGCGGCTTCACCTCGGACAGCGCCCCGCCCAGCACTTTGGCGACGTGGCTCTTCTTGTTCTTCTCGGCCAGCGCGATCGCCTGGTCGAGCTGCTCTTCCTGAATCGCGCGGGAGAACTGCGGCGCGAATTTCCGTGTGGCGCCGATGGTCCGCTGGAAGTGAATCAGCTTCTTGATCGCGACGGTGAACGACATCAGGGACATGCCGAGCATCACGAACACAATCCCCTTGACGAACGGCCCCGCGTGTGCCCAGAGCTGCAGCAGATCTACACCCATTGGTTTCCTCCTCGACGGTCAAACGAAGCCGGGCCGTCCGGGACGGCCCGGCGGGATCAGTTGGAGATCTTGAACGCGATGGCCTGCTGGACCAGCTGGCGCACCGGACGCCCGCGGATCTTGGCGGGTCGGAACACGGCCTTGAGGATCGCCTCCTTGGCCGGCTCCTCGAACATCTTGTTGCTGCTGCCCAGCACCTTGACCGAGTTGCGCTCCACATGGCCGGTGGTGTCCACCACATACTGGAGGTCCACCCGGCCCTCGATGCCCGCCTGCTGCATCACGGGCGGGTAGCGCGGGCGCGGCGGCGTGATCAACTCGACCCGCTCGTCCACGTCGGCTTCCAGGTAGGTCTCGGCGTTGAGGTCGACCGGACCCGTCCCCCCCACGATCCCGGTCGCGATTCCCCCCTCGACCCCCTTGCCGCTGAAGTCCGCGGCGTTGAACCGCTCGTTCAGATCGATCGGCGGAATGTCCTTAGGGATCTCCGTGGGCGGCATCACCGTCTGGAAGCCCATCGGGGGCGGATTGGCCGTCACGATCGCATCGGGCGGGGGCGTCTCAGGGGGCGGCGGCGGCGGCGGTTCCGGCGGCTTCAGGAAAAACGCCGTCGTGTCCTGGAGGATATCGCGGAGCTGCGCCGCGGCGCCGGAGCTGGCCTTCACCAGGACCACCAGGATCACGACATGCATCACCAGCGAGAAGGCCGATTGCCCGAAGGAATTGAAGCGCTTCTTCTTCGATTCGATCAAGTTCTCGAACATGGCCGTACGGGGCCTCCTTGAGGTCCGCGGTTCTGGGACGTAATCAACATCACCCGCCTCTCAGGAGCGTGTCAGCAACATTACAAAACGATGACAGCAGGGTTAGCTCATGGGGACTCCGCCGCCGCCGCCGTGCGCGGCAGCGTGACGGTGAAGGCGGTCCCCCGGCCCGGACGACTCTGGACGTCGATGCTGCCCCCGTGCGCCTCGGCGATCCATTGCGTGATCGCCAGCCCCAACCCCGAGCCGGTGGGCTGGCCGGCCCGAGAGCGCGCCGGGTCGCCGCGCCAGAAGCGGCGGAAAATGTGCGGGAGATCTCCGGGCGCGATACCGATGCCGCTGTCGCGCACCACGAGGACGACCTGATCGGGCTGATCCGTCAGCTCCAGCCGGACGGTCCCGCCCGCCGGCGTGTACTTGACCGCATTGGTCGCGAGGTTGAGCAGCAGCTGGCGGATCCGGGCCTTGTCGGCCGACAGGGCGACCGGCGAGTCCGGAATCTCCGTGCTCACCGTCAGGCCGGCCTCTTCGGCCAGGATCCCCGCCGTCTCGGCAGCCTCGGAGACCAGCTCGCGAAGGTCGCAGGGCTCGACGGCGAGCTGGGCCCGCCCCTCATCCGCCCGGGCCAGGGTGAGCAGATTCTCCACCAGCTCGGTCATCTGGTTGATTTCCGCGAGGGTCGTATCGAGGGCCTCGAGGTTCTCGGGCGGGTTTCTCGGATTCGTGAGGGCCCGCTCCACGCCGGCGCGCAGCACCATGAGCGGCGTCTTGAGCTCATGGCTCGCGTCGGCAATGAAGTGGTGCAACGCGTCGAAGCTCCGCTCCAGGCGCGCAAAAGTGCGGTTCGCCGCCAGGGCCAGGCGGGCCATCTCATCGTTCCCCTGGGGTACCGCCAGCCGGCGATGCAGGCTGCGGCCGTCGCTGATGGCCTCGAGCTCGGTGATCATGCTCTCCAGCTGCCGCAGGGCCCGGCCGGCCAGGATGTAACCCAGCAGGACCGAGCCGAGCAGGATGATCGGCAGGCTCAGCGCGATGGAGCGCAGCAGGGCCCCCGGCCCGAACAACACCGAACTCATGCCGACGGCGACCAGGACGGCGCCCACTTCGTCCCGCGCGCCGGGCACGGGCACCACCAGGTACCGGGCGGAGCCCACCGCAGGGTTGATGCTGACCGAGCCCTGGCGGCGTGTGGCGGTGGGCGCCGCCAGCTCCAGCAGCTGGACGATGGCCTCGGAGGGCAAGGCACGCGCTTCCACCGAGAGGAAGAGCGGCTGCCCATCGGGGCCGGTAATGACGATGTAGTCCCGGAAGCCCTCGAAAAACGCCGACACGTTGGGGTCGAGGGTGAGCTGGCCCTGAATGGTGGTGGTCAGTTGTCCCAGCACCCGCCTCGATTCGGCCAGCCAGCCGGCGGAGAGATCGGCCTCGAGCACCACCCGCTGGTCCACCTCGCGGACGCTGGAGACCCGTCGATCGAGATAGAGGGTGGCCCCGAAGACCAGGATCGTCGCGCCGAGCGCCAGCGAGTACCAGAAGGTCAGGCGCAGCCGGAAGGTGGTCATCCTAGGCCTTCAGCACGTACCCTACCCCCCGGACCGTGTGCAGCAGCCTCCTGCCGTACCCCTGGTCGATCTTCTTGCGCAGTCGGTTGATCACCACGTCGACGATGTTGGTGCCGGGGTCGAAATGGTAGTCCCAGGCGTACTCGGTAATCAGGGTTCGCGACATGACCCGTCCGGCATGGCGGATCAGGTATTCCAGCACAACGTATTCCTTGGGCGTGAGCTCGATCCGCTTCCCTCCGCGCTGCACTTCGCGCAGCGCCGTGTCGACTTCCAGGTCGGCGATCCGCAGCACCGGGGGGGCGATCTGCTTGGGCCGTCGGCTCAGGGCTTCGACCCGGGCCAGCAGCTCCTCGAAGGCAAAGGGCTTGGTGACGTAGTCATCGGCGCCTGCCCGCAAGGCCTGCACCTTGGTTTCCACGGAGTCCTGGGCGGTCAGTACGAGCACCGGCACCGTCACCCCGCGATCGCGGAGGGTGCGGACCACCTCCACGCCGTTCATGCCGGGCAGCCGGAGATCGAGCACGACCAGATCGAACGCGCCGCCCGAGATCAGGCGGAGCCCTTCCATCCCGTCGTCCACCAGGTCGGCCTGGTACTGGTGCTCCTCGAACCCCCGCTGGACGTACTGGCCGACGGTCTTGTCGTCCTCGACGATGAGGATCTTCACGCGGCGCCCTCGGCCGCGCGGGGCAGCCAGATCCGAAAGGTGGTGCCCTGCCCCGGGACGCTGTCCACCGTCATGCGGCCCTGTTGCTCCTCGACAATCCCGTAGCAGATGGTCAGCCCCAGGCCGGTGCCCCGCCCGGGCGGCTTCGTGGTATAGAAGGGTTCGAAGATCTTGTGGAGTTCGATGGCCGGGATGCCCGGGCCGCTATCGGCGAACTCGGCGAACACTTCCGAGGGCCGCTCGGGGTCGAAGCCGGTCCGCATCCGGAAGGTCCCCCCCCGCTCCATGGCATCCGCGGCATTGATCATGATCGCCATGAAGGCCTGCAGGACCCGTTCGCCGTCGATCAGCACGGGGGGAAGCCGCTCGGCCAGGTCGCGTTCCAGGCTGAGCCGCTTGAAGCGCGCATGGTGCTTGAGCAGAAACAGCGTCTGCTCGACCACGCCGTTCAGATCCTGGGCCACCCGGACGCTCCGCTCCGGCTTGGACCGGCTGAAGTCGAGCAGCTGGTCCACGATCCTGCTGCAGCGCTGCACCTCGGTGTCGATGATCTCCAGGTACTCCTTCACGGTGGGATCGACGGGCTCCGCCAGCCGGGGCTCGATCGCGGCGGCGCACGCCGTGATCGTGGCCAACGGATTGTTGATCTCGTGCATGACGCCCGCCGCCAACTGCCCGATCGCGGCGAGCTTTTCGCTCTGCATGATCCGCTCGCGGGCGGCCCGCCGCTCGGTGATGTCCTCCCCGATGGTGATGACGTGGGTCACCGCGTCCCCACCGAGCCGCATCGGGACCTTGGTCATCCGGAACACCCGTTTCCCGCCGGGACCCTCGACCTCCGTTTCGCGCTGGTCGACCTCGCCGGTCAGCAGAATCTGGTCGAGCTCGGCCTGCAACTGTTGGGCCGGCTGCCGACTCAGCACCTCGAAAACGGGACGGTTGAGCACCTGCTCCCGCCGCAGTCCCTGGGTGCCGGTTTCGCGCTTCCGGTTCCAGACCACGATGCGGTAGTCCCGGTCCACCACGTACAGTCCGACGGGAAGCGAGTCGATGATGAGCGTGGTGAGCCGTTGCTGCTGCTGGAGCTCGCGGGTCTGGCCGGCCAGCTCGTTGGCCAGGTCCTCCGACAGCAGCTGCGCGTCGAGAAACGGCGCCAGCAGGTTGGCGAGGATCTCGGCGAGCAACGAGTCGGGAGGCCCGGCCGCGGCCGCCGGCACCAGGTCCAGGGCCCCGAGTGCGTGCCCGGCGCGCCCCAGCGGCATGCGCAGGGCGCGGGGAGGCGCAGCGGGGAGTCGCTCCGGGGCATCGGCCGTGCGCGCATCCGGCGGATCGGCGATCGCCACCAGGCCGGCGGCGCCGGGCGCGCGAAGCCAGATCGTGGTCGATGCGAGGTCGAGCGTCTCCCGGAGGAGCTTCACCACGGCGCCGAGCGCATCCTCCGGGGACAGGTCGCGATTCAGCTCCCGGGCGACCGCACCCACCACGCGGAGCCCGTCGCGCGGCTCCTCCACGGTCTGCGTCAGGCGACGGCCCGCAGGTTGGCCAGGAGCTCGACGGTCTCCCGCCGCTGGCCCGGTGTATCCTCCCGATGTGCCCATCGCAGGAGGCCCTCACGGTCGACGATGAAATAGGCCCGCGTGCTGAGGTACCGGTCCTCGATCAGCGTGCCGTAGGCGCGGGATGCCTCGCGCCTGAAGTCACTCAGCAAGTCGAGCGTGAGCCGCTCCTTGGCCTTGAATTCCCTGAGACAGGGTACGCCGTCGACGCTGATCGGCAGCACCAGCGTGCCCAGGGCCTCGTAACCCGCCAAGTCGTCGCGGAACGCACACATTTCGCTGGTGCAGACACTGGTGAACGCGGCGGGAAAGAAGGCCAGCAGCACGGGACGCCCGCGCAGCCTGGAAAGCGTCACCGGCTCGCCCGCGGTGGAGGGAAGCGTGAAATCCGGGGCGAGGCTCCCGACCGGAGGCAGGCCCATCGGGCTCAGCGGCCGGCTTCGAACCGTTTGCCCACCACGGTCCAGTTGACCACGTTCCACCAGGCGGCAAGATAGTCCGGTCGGCGGTTCTGGTACTTCAGGTAATAGGCGTGCTCCCAAACATCGCAGCCCAGGACCGGGTACTTGCCGTCCATCAGCGGGCAGTCCTGGTTGGCCGTGCTCTCGATGGCCAGCCCGCCGCCGTCGGTGCGGACCAGCCAGGCCCATCCGCTTCCGAAGCGGGTCATCCCGGCCTTGGTGAACTGTTCCTTGAATCCGTCGAGCCCGCCGAAACTGTTCAGCGCGCCGGCAAGCCTGCCTTCCGGCGCGCGGGCGCCGCCGGGAGCCATGATCTCCCAGAACATCGTGTGGTTGTAGTGGCCGCCACCGTTGTTTCGGACGGCGGTCCGGATCGCTTCCGGCACCGTGCCGATGGTCCGCAGCAGCTCCTCGATGGACTTGTCCTGCAGCGCCGCCTGCCCTTCCAGGGCCGCGTTCAGGTTGTTGACGTAGCCCGCGTGGTGCTTGTCGTGATGAATCCGCATCGTCTGTTCGTCGAGGTGCGGTTCCAGCGCGGCGTAGTCGTAGGGCAGCGGCGGCAGCGTGAACGCCATGACTCCCTCCTCTCAGGAGAACCGGACCGTGCGAGTCGCGGGCGATCTCGCTCGGCTCCGCGGGTCCGGCGGGGGGTCGCAATATGCGACCGTTCGGCCGGGCGGTTCAATGGGGCACGGCCGCCGAACCCGCCGGGAGGGCTGCCCGATGCAGCCGCATGGCCACCTGCTCCGCCCGGCTCATGACGCGGAGGATGTTCTCGCCGGCCAGCTTGCGCAGGTCGGCTTCGGTCCACCTCCGTCGAGCCAGTTCCGCGAACAGCCCTGGATACGTGGAGACGTCCTCGAGACCCTGGATGGTCCGCTCGACTCCGTCGAAATCCCCGCCGATGCCCACGTGATCCACCCCGGCCACGCGCCGGATATGGTCGATGTGGTCCGCGACCTGGCTCAGCGTTGCTACCGGGCGCGGGTGCTCCCGGTCCCACTCGCCCAGCGCCCGGGTCGCTGCCGCCGAGTCCACAGGGAAACGGCGGCGCCCGGCCTCCGCCGCCTGCTCGCGGGCCAGGTCATGCCGGTGAACCTGGGGCGAAATGAAGCTGGTGACGAACGTGACCATCACCACCCCGCCGTTGGCCGGCAGTCGCCGCAGGATCGAGTCGGGCACGTTGCGTGGATGGTCCACCAGCGCCCGCGCGGAAGAGTGCGAAAAGATCACCGGGGCCGTGGTCACGTTGAGGGCGTCGCTCATGGTGCCGGGCGAGACGTGGGAGAGATCCACCAGCATACCCAGCCGGTTCATCTCCCGCACCACGTCCTCGCCGAACGGCGTCAGACCGCCGTGGCGCGCCTCGTCGGCGGCCGCGTCCGCCCAGGCGAGCGTCACATTGTGCGTCAGGGTCATGTAGCGGGCGCCCAGGTCGTAATACACCCGCAGCGCACCCAGGGAGTTCTCGATGGCGTGTCCGCCCTCGAGCCCCAGGACCGAACCGATCCGGCCGGCCGCGAAGGCGCGCCGCATCCCGTCGGCGGTCAGGGCCCACTCCAGCGCCGCATAGCGCTCGATCACCCGGCGGGCGATACCGATCTGCTCCAGTTGCACCCGGGCGTACCCCGAGTCCGCGTACTCGCCCGGGATGTAGACCGACCAGAACTGCCCGCCCAGCATTCCGGCGCGCAGCCGGGCCAGGTCGGTGTGGCCCCGGGTCGGGCCCCGCAGGTCGTACGCCTCGACCCGGCCCCGCGCAATCGAGTCGTTGCGGATGGCCCAGGGCAGGTCGTTGTGCCCATCGATCAGCGGAGTCGACGCGAGCACGCGCCGGGCCAGCTCGAGGTTGGGGTCCTGCGCCCTGGCGGACGCGACAAGGGAGACGAGAAGGACGGGTATGAGTGCCAATCGGCGGGGCCGCATGGGGATCACGCGCTCCTCGTGCTGGGTTCCTGAGCCGGCCACGCGTGGTCCTTGAACCGCTCGCGCAGCACCTTCTTATCGAACTTCCCGACGCTGGTCTTCGGGATCTCCTGCACGAAAATGACGTCGTCGGGAATCCACCAGTCCGCGATCCGCCCCTTCAGGAAGCCGGTGACTTCCTCACGCGTCAGGCCTGGCCGACGGGGGACGACGCAGGCCAGCGGACGCTCCATCCACTTCGGATGGGCGATGCCGACCACGGTCGCTTCGGCAACCTCGGGATGACCCATGATCGCGTTCTCCAGATCCACGCTGGAGACCCACTCCCCGCCGCTTTTGATGACGTCCTTGGCGCGGTCGACCAGCCTGATCTGGCCCTCCGGGGTGATGACCGCGACGTCGCCGGTGCGGAACCAGCCGTCCTGGAAGGACTCGTCGTTGCGCGGGTCATTGTAATACGCCGAGATCACCCACGGCCCCCGCACCTGGAGTCCGCCCGCGGCCTCGCCGTCCCAGGGGAGGTCCGCCCCCGCATCGTCCACGATGCGAAGTTCCACGCAGGGAAGCGGGATACCCTGGCTCAGCCGCGCCTGGCGCTGTTCCTCGGGGCTACGCTGAAGCGTCTCGTCCTTGACCACCGCCAGGGTGCCGACCGGGGACAGCTCGGTCATGCCCCACCCCTGAACCACGCTGGAGCCCGCGGCCTCCCACCCATCCAGCAGGGCGGACGACATCGCCGAACCGCCCACCGTCACCAGGCGCAGGGCGGACAGGTCGCGTGGCTGCTGCCGCAGCGCCATGAGAATCCCGCCGACGATAGTGGGAACGCCGGCCACGTAGGTGGCGCGCTCCGATTCGAGCAGCGCCGCCAAGTCGGCCGGCTGCATGAACCGGCCGGGATAGACCTGGTGGACGCCGAACATGCACGCCGCGAACGGCATCCCCCAGGCATTGGCATGGAACATCGGCACGATCACCAGCGCCACATCCCGATCGCTGAGCCCCAGCCCGGAACAGCCCATACCCAGCGTGTGCAGCATGAGGGCGCGGTGCGTGTAGACGCAGCCCTTGGGGTGCCCCGTGGTCCCCGAGGTGTAGCACATGATCGCCGCGGACCGTTCGTCGAGCGCCGGCCAGTCGAACCCGCCCTCGCCCCCCGCCACCAACTCTTCGAAGTCGAGGCAGCCCGCCGGAACTCCGTCGCCGAGGTCGTCGTGCACCACCACTTCGCGGACGGAGGTCAGCCGGTCGCGCACCTGCTCGAAGAGCGGAAAAACGGAGGCGTCCACGATGGCGACCCGATCCTCGGCGTGGTTCATCACATGGACCAGCTGATCGGCGAAGAGACGGAAGTTGACGGTGTGCAGCACCGCCCCCATGCACGGCACCGCCAGATAGCTCTCGAAGTGGGCCTGACTGTTCCACCCCAGGGTAGCGACCCGCTCGCCCCGCCGGACCCCGAGCCGGGTCAACCCCGACGCGAGGCGACCCATCCGGTCGACGCACGCCTCCAGGGTCGCCCGCCGCACCCCGTCGCCTGTCCGGGTCGTCACACGCTGCCGGCCGTAGATCCGCCGCGCCCGATCGAGCAGCGGTGTGAGCGTCAGCGGCCAGTCCATCATCAAGCCGTTCAGCATGGCGTCTCCGCGTGGGTGTCCGGGTCCCGATGTGCCGGGCCGTGGGGCGGCCGGCGTCCAGCAAAGAGACAGTGGAGTCTCCGATAGTGCGAACGATCGGGGCGCTCCGCAAGACGGCACGGGGACCGTTGCGTCCGGCCAAGTCCCTGTCCGATACTACTTTTGCGGCCGGAGCGCCGTGGTTGGCACTGGAGTTGCCCTGACGCGAAGGAGGAGGTCAGACAGCCATGATCCAGCCGGACGCCCGGAGCCGCCTTACCGCCCAGGATGTCGCCCTCGTGCTCGAGTGGACGACCGCCGGGCGGCCGCCCACCCAGGAGGACGTCGACCTCTGGCTCCTGGAAGCGGACCTGGACGAGGTGCTCGACCGGCCCGAGGTGGCCGACCGGGTGGCTTCAACCCCGATGCCCGGGCCCAGCCCATCGCTTTTCTTCTATGTCCTGGTGCGACGGGCCCTGATGCGGTGCGGCGTGGCCGATCGCCGGATCGCCGATTACTGCGCCGCGTTGCTCCGGGAATTCGGCGCGGGCGACCGGGCGCACCGGATCGGCAGCTACGACGATCACCGCCACGGCTATCTGGTCGACATCATGGCCGACGCCAGCAGCGCAACCGGCGAACGCCAGTTTCGCGTCCTCGCGCACCTTGGCAACTACGCCCTGTGGTTCGCAGGCGTCTTCCCGGAGCGGATCGAGGCCCGCCGCTCCCGCAAGGGCGGCCCGGACCTGTCGTACTACGATGCGATGGGCGGCCGGGGCTACGCGGAGGCGTCGGACCACTGGCTCGCCGAGCGCACCGGGCTCGCGGAGGTCTATCGCACGGCGGCGGACCGTTTCGTGACCCTCAGGACCGCCCTGAACGCCGTGAGCGACGATTTCCGCCGCCGCGCCGCGTGAGATCGTTCACCCAGGCCTCGCCCGCAGGACGGCTCTGACCGGGCTGGCATCGAACCCTTCCAGCGCCAGGGGGAGGGCGATCAGTTCGTAGATGCCGTCCGGCACCGCCCCCAGGACCAGTCCCTCAAGAAGGGCGATCCCGGCGCGCAGACACGCATGGTGCGCCGGCAGATCCCTGGAGTCGAACGGATCCACACTCGGCGTGTCGATGCCGACCAGCCGCGCACCCGCGTCCGCCAGCGTGGCGACCAGTTCCAGCGACAGGCCGGCGAAATCGGTCGTGAAGTCCTCGGGATCCGGGTAGGTCCCGGTGGCGATGAGCACGCGCTCGGCACGTAGCGGGAACCCCAGATCCGACGGCGTGAGCCGCCGGCCGCGCCGCCCGGCGGCGTGGATCACCTGGGCCGGCCCGAGATAGGCATCGAGCGGCTGCCGATCGATGGTGGCCCCGCCCGGTGCGAAGTGGCTCGGAGCATCCGCGTGGGCGCCGAGGTGGACCGTCGCCCGAAGGGTGGACAGCGTGACGGTATCGCCACGGGCCAACTCGAGCAGCAGCTCCCGGGACGGTGGAGTGTCGCCGGGCCACACGCCCAGCCGCGGGGACACCAGCGGGCTGATGTCGTAGAGCACGGCGGTCACATGCGATGCCGGACGGCCCAAAGATCCGGGAAGAGGGGCCGGAACAGCGAGCGCTTGAGGAACTCCACCCCCGCCGATCCGCCGGTACCTTGCTTGGCGCCGATGGTCCGCTCCACCAGTTTGATGTGCCGGTAGCGCCATTCCTGGAAGCCCTCATCTAGGTCCAGCATCAACTCGAAGAGGATCACCAGCTCCGGCTGGGCGCCATAGACCCGGAAGATCTCGTCCTGGAGGGCGATGCTCGGCACCGTCGGGGCGGTGACGTCCTGCCCGAGCACGTCCGGCGGAACACGGACTCCCCGCTGGGCCAGGAAGGCATGAAACGCGGCCAGAATGGACGGCTGGCGCCGCCGGCGCTCCAGCTCGCTTCGGTCCGGCACCGGAGAGTCGGGGCGCACCAGCTCGGCCCGTTTGTAGCCATACGCGAACTCGATCTCGCGAAACTGGGAGGACTGGAACCCCGAGGCAGTGTCGAGCCGGTCCCGGAACGATGCGAAGCTGAGCGGCGTCATGGTTTCCAGAATGTCCAGCTGCCCCACCAGCGTCTTGACGACCGTGCGGAGCCGTTTGAGGGCGGCGATGGCCCCATAGAGATCGTTCCGGCGGAGGGCGGCCGCGAGTCCGTCGGTCTCGTGCAGGACCAGCTTGAACCACAGCTCGTAGACCTGATGGATGACGATGAACAGCATTTCGTCGTGCTCGGCCGGTTCGGAGCGGGGCCGCTGCAGCTCGAGCAGTCGGTCCAGCTGGAGATAATCGGCATACGTGACCGGCCGGCTCACGTCGTCCGGCCCGGGGAGGCGGAGGTCGCCGCCACGGCGTCGCGCACCGCCCGGGCCGCGCGCCAGATCTCGTGAAAGGTGTTGAACAGGGGAGCCGGCGCCATGCGCATCACATCCGGTGCGCGGAAGTCCGTCACGACCCCTGCCTGACGGAGTCGCTGGTGCACGCCGCGCGCGTCGCGGGCGACCCGGAGCGAAAGTTGACAGCCCCGCGATCCGGTCTCGACCGGGGTGATGACGGTTAGACCGCTTTCGGGAATGGTCGAGAGCAGGCTCTCGAGATACGCCGTCAGGGCCATCGACTTGTGCCGCAGGGCCGCCATGCCCGCGCGTTCGAACAGGTCCAGGGACAGCTGCAGTGGCGCGAGCGAAAGCAGCGGGGGGGTGCTCAGCTGCCATCCAGCGGCGCCGCCCGCCGGGTCGAAGGCCGGGCGCATCGCAAAACGGGTCGCCTCGGCGTTGCCCCACCAGCCGGCCAGGCGCGGCACCGCCGGATCCCCGGCATGCCGCTCGTGCACGAAGGCGCCGCCGATCGCCCCGGGCCCCGCGTTGAGATACTTGTAGGAACACCAAACGGCGAAGTCGGTCCCCCAGTCGTGCAGCGAGAGCGGAACGTTGCCGGCGGCGTGGGCCAGATCGAACCCGGCCAACGCTCCCGCATCGTGCGCCGCCCGGGTGATTCGCTCCAGGTCGAACCATTGGCCGCTGAAGTAGTTCACGCCGCCCAGAAAGACCAGCGCCACCTGGTCGCGTCGCTCCCCGATCAGGCCGGTCACGTCCTCCGTGCGCAACGCCGTCTCGCCTGCCCGGGGGCGCGCCCAGACCAGGTCCGCCTCGGGGTCGGCTCCCCGCAGCCCGAGGTGCGACCGTACCGCGTAGACATCCGAAGGAAAGGCCTTCTCCTCCATGACGACCTTGCGCCGCCGCCCGGAGGGCCGGTAGAAGGAGGCGAGCATGAGCTGGATGTTCACGCTGAGGGTGTTCATCGCCACGACTTCGTCCGCGTGCGCGCCCACCACGTGGGACAGCCGTTCTCCCAGCTCATCGGCGTAGCGCATCCAGGCGGGATTCCCCTCGGTGAACCCCTCCACGCCGTGACGCCCCCATTCCTCCAGCAGCCGGCCGATCTCTTCGGGCACACCCTGCGGCATAGGACCGAGCGAGTTGCCCAGCAGATAGACCCGCCCCGCTCCGGGAAGGACAAACTCCCTGCGGTACGCGGCCAGGGGATCGGCCGCGTCCAGCACCTTGGCCAGCCGCTCCTCGAGCGAGAACGGATGTCCGCCGGGGAGACTGGGGCGCGGAGACGAGGCGGGTGCGGTCATGGGGGTCGGGTGGAGGGAAGCTACCGCCGAGAGTGCTCCTCAGGGAGCCACGCCGACTACGCGGCTCCAGTGCGCCGGATCCGTGGCGCCTTCGGTGCTGACGACCAGGATCCTGGACCGCTCATCGAGCGCAAGGTTTCGGCGCAGCTCGGCGAACGCCGGTTGGGTCAGCGCCATCAACCCCGCCACCCCGGCCGCCCCCGATGCCCCGGCGACCACCCGTGGATCCAGCTCCCTCGGGGTGGCCAGGCGACGGAGGGCCTGGAGCGCAAGCTCATCGGAGACGGAGAGGAACGCCTCGGCACCCGCCCGGATGGTGGGCCAGGCCGCGAGTGAGACGCGCGCACAGTTGAGGCCCGCCAGGACGGTTTGGCCTGTGCCCCGTGATTCCGTGGGGACGCCGTCGGGTGCTGAGGCGCTCGCCAGGAGACAGTCGGCCTCCTCGGGCTCCACCACAAGGACACGCGCGGGAGGGGACCACCGCGCGGCGTGCGGCACGACGGCCGCCGCCAGTCCACCGACCCCTCCCTGTACCACCACCATGTCGGGAGGGGGATCTCCCGACACCGCAAGATCCTCCGCCACCTCCTCGAAGATCGTCCCATAACCCTCGCTGATCCACGAGGGGATCTCCATGTAGCCCGGGTACCCCACATCCGCCACGACCTGCCAGCCGCCGGCGGCGCTGTCAACGGCGCACCGGTCGACGGCGTCCTCGTAGGACCCGTCGACCGGGACGACCTCAGCCCCTTCCCCACGGATGGCCTGCACCCGGGCCGGGGCGGAATTCGCGGGGATGAAGACGATCGCGCGAAGCCCGCGCTGCCGCGCGGCCCAGGCCAGAGCGCGACCGTGGTTGCCCGCCGTCGCCGACGAAAGGGTTGTCGCGCTCATTCCGTCGCGGAGCAGCCGCTCGATCGCCCAGCTGACGCCCAGGACCTTGAACGCGGCCAGGTCGAGCCGCGCGCCTTCGTCCTTGAGCAGGAGTCGTCCGATGCCGAGTTCTCTCGCCAGCCCCGGCAGGTCCCGCAGCGGAGTCGGGCGATAGCCCGGAAGCGTGCGATGAAAGCCGCGGACTCCCGTGGGCGGAACGGCGAGAGGGGTGGCGGGCCGGCGAAACGGGTTGACGAGGTAGCGCACAACGCGCTCAACCGCAGTAGGTGACCGCGGCTCGGGCCAGAGCCTTTGCGCAGGTCATCATCGAATCGACCTCGACCCACTCCTCGGCTGCGTGGGCGCCCGCGCCGTGCGGTCCGAACACCACCGTCTCCACCCCGGCCGACGCCAGCAGCGCCGAGTCCATCCAGGGCGTGTCGCCCACGAATTCCGGCTCCCGGCTCGTGACGGACCGCAGGCCGCCGGCGATGGCCCGGACGATGGACGCCTCCCGAGCGACTTCGAAGGGCTCACGAACGAGGTGGGGCTTCGCGGCGATCTCCAGTGACGGATCTTCCTCCCGCAAGGCTTCGACCAGGCGGTCGACCTCGGCCATCACGCTGGCCTCCGTTTCGCCGGGAACGGTCCGTCGCTCGATCTGGAGCACGCAAGCGGCGGCGTACGTACTCAGGCCGGTCCCCCCTTGAAGCAGCGCAGCGTGCAGCGAGGGCGGTCCCACCAGGGGATGGGGCGGCCGCACCCTGAGCTCCTTTTCCAGCTGCTCCAGCCGTCCCAGGAATCGGCCCATCCGCAGGTTCGCGTCCACCCCCAGCTCGAACCGGCTGCCGTGCGCGGCCCGCCCGGCGACCCGCACCTCGATCCAGACGTAGCCCTTGTGAGCCAGACACACCCGAAGCGACGTGGGTTCGGTGACGATCGCCCCGTCGGTCCGCACCTGGGTCAGGAGGTCGGCGGTCCCCAGGCTCCCATACTCCTCATCGGCGACGGCTGCAATGACCAGATCGCCCCGAAGCTCGATGCGCGCCTCCCCGAGCGCCTTGGTCGCCGCGAGGCAGCAGGCCAGACTGCCCTTCATGTCGTAGGCGCCACGACCCCAGATCCGGCCATCGCGCAGCTCGGCGGAGAACGGATCGGGCATGCCGTCCACTCCCACCGTGTCGTAGTGCGCGTTGAGCATGAGCGAACGGCCGCCCCCGGCGCCTCGACGCCGTGCCGCCACGGTGACCCGCCCAGGCTGCGGCTCCCGGCGGACCACCTCCAATCCGAGCCGCTCGCATTCAGCGGCGACCAGCTGGGCGACGCCGCGTTCCCCAGCAGCGCCGGGCACCAGGCTCGGATTCACCGAGTCGGTTCGGACCAGGGCCTGGCAAACCGCCACCAGATACTCCCGATCGATCGACACCCCGGACATTCGCCTCCTCGCGCCTGTGAGGGTCCCGAAACGGTGGCAATGTCGCGGCGGAGGCCCGGCGCCGTCCAGCCACGCGCGTATGGATCTCCCGGGCGAGCCCCATGATGCGCAGACCCCCTCCCGCCCTGTGGGGGGCGGAAGGGGGTCCTGGCGCCCGGGCCGGGCTTCCTAGTTCCCGCCGCGCGGCCGCCTGGGTGGACTGAACCCGCGAGCAGCCCGCGGGGCCCCGGACGATCCCAGCCGTGGAGTGGGGTTGATTCTCCCGTCCGTTTGGACGCGGCCGTTGAGGGCTGGTTAAGCCGGCGCGGGACCGGGTGTCCGCCCCGAAAGCACCTCGGCCAGCACCGCCGCATCGATGTTGCCGCCCGAGATCACGCAGACGGTGGGTCCCCCGCGATGGCCCTTAAGCGCGGCCGCGACGCCGGCCGCGCCGGCCCCTTCCGCGACGATCCGCGCGCGTTGAACCAGCAGCCGGATGGCTGCGGCGATGGAATCCAGGGAAACGACCGCCGCTCCGGCCAACTCGCGGCGCACCAGTTCCCACATGGCGGGCAGCAGACTCTTGCCACCGATGCCCTCGACAAAGCTCGGCTGTCGTTCGATGGCGACCGGGGTCCCTGCCCGGAGCGAGGCCGCGAGGGGGGCTGCCGTGGCGACTTCGCAGCCGATCACCCGGGTCTCGGGCCGACCGCCGTGAACCGCGACACCGATCCCGCAGGAAAGCCCGCCGCCGCCGAAGGGCACCAAAATGGTCTCCACCTCGGGAAGGTCCTCGAGAATCTCCAGGCCGATGGTGCCGTTGCCGGCGATCACCCCGGGATCGGCGACCGGATGAATGAACAGGCCGGGCCCATCCGGCGCCTCGTCGCCCGAGAGGTATCCCCACCATCGGTCGAACGGGACGCGGGAGACCCGCCCACCCAGTCGCTCGATCGCGCGGACCTTTGCCTCGGGCGCGTGGTCGGGAACGATCGCCGTGGCCCGCACTCCCAGGCGCCGCGCCCACCAGGCGACTCCCTGGGCCATGTTCCCGGCGCTCACGGTCAGCAACCCCTCGGTCACCCGCTCCGGCGCGGCGGCGAGGATGGCATTCCCCGCGCCCCGGAGTTTGAAGCTCCCGATCGGCTGCAGCGCCTCCAGCTTGAGCCAGAGCGGCCCATCGTCGAACTCGACCGGCAGCAGGGGAGAACGGAGGACCTCGGCCCCCAGCCGTTCGCGGGCCTCCATGACGTCCCGAAGGGAGACGGCGGCGAGCGGGTCAGTCGCCATCGACCGCCCGCTCGCCGCCGAGCCTCACGCGGAGGCCGACATCCTCGCGCACGGCGGCCTCGTGGACATGATGGGCGGCGGCCACGTCCTCGATCGCCAGACCGAGCGATTTGAAGAGGGTGACCTCATCCCCGCTCCGGCGGCCGGGTACCAGCCCGGCGACGACTTCCCCAAGCTCGGCCACGATGTGATCGAGGGGGATCGCGCCCTCGCGAAGCGGGATGAGAAAATCGCCGGCCTCGCTCTGGGCCGATTCGCGCCGGTCCACGTACAGCCGGGCGCGGGCCACCGCGGCGGTATCGAGTTCACGCGCTTCGGGCAGGCTTGCCCCCACGGCGTTCAGATGCGCCCCGGGGGCAATCCACTCACCGCAGAGCACCGGTTCCCTGGAGGAGGTGACCGTACAGATCAGATCCGCGTCGGCGACGGCCTCGCGGGCCGAGGCGGCCGGGCTCACGGGGCAGGTGACGTGGGGCGCCGCCCACTGCGCGAACGCCCTCGCGTTGCGGGCTGATCGGCTCCACACCCGCACTCGACGCAGCGGACGGACCGCCCCCATCGCCGCGAGATGGGTCCGGGCCTGCACCCCCGAACCCAACAGCGCGAGGTCACCCGCGTCGGGACGGGCCAGTAGACGCGTGGCGAGGGCCGAGACCGCGGCGGTCCGGATGCCTGTCACCGAGGATGCATCCATGATGGCGATCAGGGTGCCGTGCTGGGGCTCGAACAGCAGCACGGCGCCCTGGTGGGAATCCCAGCGGGTTCCCTCATTGCTGGGCATGACACTGATGACCTTGAGGCCGAATGCGTCGGGAGCATCGAGCTGGGCGGGCATCACCGCAAACGCCCCGCGCTCGTGCGGAAGCCGCAGCACGGTCCGCAGCGGCTGTTGGGTCCGGCCGCGGGCCAGCGTCTCGAAAGCGGAGGCCATTACCTCGATGCACTCCCCCATCGGGAGTAATCGCTCCACGTCGGCGGCCGCGATCAGTCTGGTGGCCACAAGGCGCTCCGGCTGAGGGGAACCGAAGCTCAACGCGGATCGGACGCGCCCGCAAGGGGCCTGACGCTAGGCCACGGCGCGCTCGATCTCGTGGCGGAGCGCGGTGGCGGCGGCGAGGGCTTCCTCGGTGCGCAGCATCAGCTCGTCGAGCGTGGTTTCCCCATAGGCGCCGCCCCGGGCGAACCCGACACTGAGCGCCACATCGTAGGGCAGCCGCTCGGCGTTGTTCTCGCCTTCCACGTGCTGCTCCAGCCGCTCCTGGATGATGCGCTCCGAGCCGGAGACGGCATCGCGGATCAGGACCAGGAACGCGTCGCCCTCGTCGCGCGCGATGACGTCGGTGCACCGGAACGAGCGCCGCACCACCTGGGCAGCGCTGCGGATCAGGTCGTCGCCCGCGGCGTATCCGTAGGACGAGTTCACAGCCCGCAGGCCATGGACTTCGATCTTCGCGACCAAGAGATCTCGACGCCGCCGCGGAGCGATCAGGATGTCCTGCACGGCGACCAGCTCGAACCCGCGACGGTTGTGCAGGCCGGTCAGTTCGTCCATGCAGGAAAGCGCCCGCAGCTCCGCGTAGGTGCGCTGCCGCTCGATCGCGTGCCTGATCGCGTGCCGCAACAGGGACCCCGTGAAGGTTCCCTTGACCAGGTAGTCCTGCGCGCCGAAGCGGACCGCGTCCGAGGCGATGCCTTCCCCACTCAGACCGCTCATCACCACGACCGGCACTTCGGGGACTTCCAGCCGCAGACGACGCAAGGTGTCGAGCCCGCGGCTGTCCGGCAGATCGAGATCCAACAGGACGGCGTCAAACGGGGTCTCCCGCAACCGTCCGATGGCAACCTCCAGGCGGTCGACGACGGTGACACGGATCGCCGCGCCCGGGGCGTCGCCCAGGAGCAGCGGGGTCAGAAGCGCGTCGGCCGGGTTGTCCTCAACCAGGAGAACCGCGGCGTCCAATGTCGGGATCGCAATCATGTCCATCATTCCCTTCGCTCCAAGTCCTCGAACTCGCGAGACCAACGGTCGCCCTTTCCTGATGAAGTCACCTTGTACGGAGTATGAAGGGGGTTTTAATCAAGATCATATCCGGAAACGAGACACTCCCTCGAAAACGCAAACCCTTGGCCCAGGCCGGTTTCCCTGCCACGGGCGGGCGCGCGGGGCTAGCTTTGTTCGCGCCGGGGCGGTAGCTCAGTTGGGAGAGCGCCTGCTTTGCAAGCAGGGGGTCACGGGTTCGAGTCCCGTCCGCTCCATCACCTTGAACCTGACGCGGATGCATCGCATTGCCCTCGTAGCCGTGCTCCTCGGCGCCCGCTTCTGAGTGGGCGACCTCGGCGCGCCACGCGATCTCTTCGAGATTCCGCGGGCTGTGGCCTACTTCAACTGCGGCTATATGTCGCCGTTGCTCCGGGCCTCACGCGAGGCCGGCGAACGGGGCCTGCGCCGGAAATCCCAGCCCTGGACGGTGACTGCCGGGGACCTGTTCGCGTGGACCGAAGCCGTGCGCGAGAAGTTCGCGCGGCTGCTGGGCGCGCGGGCGGACGACGTCGCCCTGGTTCCCTCGGTGAGCTACGCCATGGCGGTCGCCGCGGCCAACCTGCCTGTCGGCCCCGGACGGTACGTCCTGCTGCTCGAGGAGGCGTTCCCCTCGGCGGTGTATCCCTGGTGTGAAGCGGCGCGCCTGGGCGGCGGCCAGGTCGTGACGGTCCCGCGGCCCCGCGACGACGATTGGACCCGCGCGGTGCTCGAGCGGATTGACGAGCGCGCGGCGGTGGCCTCGCTGCCGGCCTTTCACTGGACCGACGGCGGCCTGCTCCACCTGGATCGCATCGGCCGGCGGCTGCGCGAGGTGGGCGCGGCGCTGGTCGTCGATGCCACCCAGGCGATCGGCGTGATGCCCTTCGACCTCACGGCCATCGATCCGGACTTTGTGGCGGTGGCGGCGTACAAGTGGCTGCTGGGCCCCTACAGCGTGGGATTTCTCTACGCGGCGCCGCGCCACCAGGAGGGCCGGCCGATCGAGTTCAACTGGGCCCCCCGCGCCGGGTCGGAGGACTTCAGCCGGCTGGTGGAGTACCGCGACGACTACCAGCCCGGGGCCCGGCGCTTCGACGTGGGCGAGGTCTTCAATTTCAACCTGCTCCCCGCCGCCGAGGCAGGGCTGGATCAGCTCCTCGCATGGGGGGTGGACCAGATTCATTCGCAAGTCGCGGAGCTGGCCGACCGGCTGGCCGAGGCGGCGGAGTCGTTCGGTCTGCGCGGTGTCGCCAGGGACCGGCGGGCCGGACATTACCTCGGACTGCGCGCACCGAGCGGGCTGCCATCGGACCTGGCGGCGCGCCTGGCCGCCGAGCAGGTCTACGTGAGCGTCCGGGGGAACGCGCTGCGCGTGACGCCCCACCTCTACAACGATGAAGAGGATCTGGCCCGGTTCAGGGCGGCCCTCGCGGGGGCCCTGGGGTGAGCTCCGGCGTCGCTTGACAGCGACGCGGGCCCGGAGGTACGATCATGCCATGGTACGAGCGGTTCGTTCGTCGTCCTGCTGGTGGTCCTGGCGCGTCTCCCCCCGCGGCAGGGCATTGCGAGCATAGCAGCCGAACGATTCGAGCGAATCGATCCCTCAATGCCCACCGCGCCCTGCGCGGTGGGCATTGTTCTTTGAGCTGACCTCAGCCCGGACCACGGCTCGTGATCATCGTCCTCAAGCCGCACGCGACCAAGGAACACGCCGACGCCCTGCTGGCGCGCATCGCCGCGCTGGGGCTGCGCCCGCTCTACATGCCCGGCACCGAGCGCGTGGTGCTCGGCGCGATCGGCGACGAACGCGTGATCGACCAGCTGCACCTGGACAGCCACCCGATGGTGGAGAGCGTGCAGCGCATCCTGGCGCCGTACAAACTGGTGAGCCGGGAGATGCATCCGCACGACACCATCGTCCCGCTCGGATCGGTCGGCCTCGGTGGAGCGCGGTTCGTGGTGATCGCGGGTCCTTGCGCCGTGGAGAGCCCGGACCAGATGCGGCGTACGGCGGAGGCGGTGCGCGGCGCGGGCGCCGCCGCCCTGCGCGGCGGCGCCTACAAGCCGCGCACCAGTCCCTATTCGTTCCAGGGACTGGGCCGGGAAGGCCTGGAGATCCTGCGGGAGGTGGCCCGCGCGACCGGCATGCCGGCCGTCACCGAGGTGGTCGAGGTCGGCGACGTGGAAACCGTCGAGGAATACGCCGACGCCTTTCAGTGCGGGGCGCGCAACATGCAGAACTTCCGGCTGCTCAAGGCGCTGGGCCAAAGCCGCAAACCGGTGATTCTCAAACGCGGCATGGCGGCCCGGCTGGAAGACCTGCTGCTCGCCGCCGAATACATTCTCGCCGAGGGCAATCCCAACGTCGTTCTGTGCGAGCGCGGGATTCAGACGTTCGAAACGGCCACCCGCAACACGCTCGATCTCAACGCCATTCCCCTGATCAAGCAGAAGAGCCATCTGCCCGTGATCGTCGATCCCTCGCACGGCACCGGCCGGCGCGAGCTGGTGGGTCCGATGGCCAAGGCCGCGGCCGCCTGTGGCGCGGACGGGCTCCTGATCGAGGTCCATTGCGCGCCGGAGGAGGCGCTCTCCGATGGACGCCAGTCCCTCTACCCCGAGCAATTCGCGACCCTGATGCGCGAGCTCGCGCCGTTCGTGGCGGCCGCCGGCAAGAGCCTCGCATGAGCCGGCCCAATCTCGCTCCGGGCGAGATTCTCCCGCTGGTCCGCCGCCTGGGCGGCGCCCCGGACCCGCTGGCCCTCTATGCCCGCCTGGCCGACAAGGGACATCGCGCGGATACCCTGCTGCTCGAATCGGCGGACGCCGCGACCGGTCTCGGGGAAAAGAGCATCCTCCTGCCCCGGACCATGCTCCGGCTGGAATGCCGCGGCCGCGAGGTGGCCCTGACGGCGCTGTCCGGCAACGGGCGGGCGCTCCAGGAATGGGTGGCCACCGCCCTGGCCCACGCCGCCGAGGCGACCCGTGAGGGCGGCCGGCTGGTGCTCCGCTTTGCGGAGCACGGGCCTGGGGAGCGCGACGAGCATGCCCGGCTGCGCCAGACCGGGCCGCTCGACGCGCTCCGGACCGCCGTGCTGGGTCCCCACCTGGTTTCCTCCCCCGCCGCCCTCTCGCATCTCGCCGCCGGCGTGTTCGCCTACGACCTGGTGGACCAGTTCGAGGCGCTGCCACGGCCCGCGGCCGATCCGCTCGGATTCCCCGACTATGTCTTCTGGGTGCCGGAGCAGATCCTGATTCTGGACCATGTGCACCGCGCCACCACCATCATCGCCAGCGTCGTGGGCGGGGGGGACGCGGAGGCGGCCTATCACGACGCAGTGCGCGCCGTGGAACGGCTGACCGGCATCGTGGAGGAAACCCGGGACGCGGTGCACGACGGTGGGGCCCCTCCCCGGCCCGCCCCGGTCCGCACCGACCTCGGGGACGAGGCCTACGCCGACCTGGTCACTCGGCTCCAGGGCAATATCGTGGCCGGGGATGTCTTTCAGGTGGTCCCCTCCCGCACGTTTTCCGCCCGTTGCGAGGATCCGTTCCCCGCCTACGTCCGGCTGCGCGCGGCCAATCCCAGTCCCTACATGTTCTACCTGCGCTCACCCGACGCCACCTTGTTCGGCGCGTCGCCGGAAACCGCCGTCAAAGTGGCGGCTGAGTCCCGGGTCGTCACGCTGCGGCCGATCGCGGGCACCGCGCCGAGGGGCCGGCAGCCGGACGGCCGCTTCGATCACGAGCTGGACGCCAGGCTCCAGGCCGCCCTGCTCACCGACGCCAAGGAGCTGGCCGAGCACATGATGCTGGTCGACCTGGCGCGGAACGACGTGGCACGCGTCAGCCGGCCGGGCACCCGCCGTGTCTCCAAGCTGCTCACAGTCGATCGCTACCAGCACGTCATGCACCTGGTGTCGGAGGTCGAGGGTATCCTGGCCGACGGCCTGGACGCGTTGCACGCCTACACGGCCTCGATGAACATGGGGACCCTGGTGGGCGCGCCGAAGATCCGCGCCGCCGAACTGCTGCGCGGCTGCGAGCCGAGCAAGCGGGGCCCCTACGGGGGCGCGGTGGGATACCTGACCCACGGGGGCGAGATGGACACCGCCATCGTGATCCGCTCCGCCTACGTCCGCGACGCGGTCGCCCACGTACGGGCGGGCGCGGGGGTGGTGCTCGATTCGGTCCCCGCCAACGAGGCCATGGAAACGCGCCGCAAGGCGGCCGCCGTGCTCCAGGCGATCACCGGCGAGGCCACGGTATGAGCGCGGAGGCAGCGCCCCACGTCGTTTTCATCGACAACTTCGACTCGTTCACGTTCAATCTGGTCGACGAGTTCGCGCGGCGCGGGTGCAGCATCGAGGTCTGGCGCAATACGATCGCGGCCTCGGAGGCCCTGGACCGCGCCGAGACGGCTCCCAGGGGGCGGCGCCTGCTCGTGCTGTCCCCCGGGCCCGGCGGCCCCCGCGACGCGGGCTGCTGCATCGAGCTGGTGCGCAAGGCCGCCGGCCGGGTTCCGGTCTTCGGGGTCTGCCTGGGCCACCAGGCGATGATCGAAGCGTTCGGAGGCGTGGTGGAATCGGCCGGCGCCATCCTGCACGGCCGGAGCTCCCGCGTGCGACATGACGGGAACGAGCTGTTCGCGGGGATTGCGTCGCCTTTTATCGTCGGCCGCTACCACTCGCTCGCGAGCCATGACGTTCCGCCGGACCTGGAGGGGCTGGCCTGGACCGACCGGATCGTCATGGCCGTGCGTCACCGGGAGCATCAGCTCCTTGGCATTCAGTTCCACCCGGAGTCGGTACTCACGCCACAGGGTGGGACCCTGCTGGAAAACGTGATGCGCTGGGCCGTCGGCACCGGGAGCGGAGGGTGAGATGCGGATCGCAACCATCCTCGACACACTCAGCCGGCGCAACCTGAGCCGCGACGAGGCGACCTGCATCTTTCAGGAGTTGATGACCGGCGCCTACTCGGAAATCGAAATCTCGGCCCTGGTAAGCGCGCTCAAGACCCGGGGGGAAACGCCGGAGGAGATCGCCGGGGCCGCCGCGGCCCTGCGCGGCGCCGCGCTTCCCTTCCCCCGGCCCGACTACCGGTTCGCGGACACCTGCGGCACCGGGGGCGATGGAACCGGTACGGTCAACATTTCCACCGCGGTCGCCATCGTGACGGCGGAGCTCGGCATTCCGGTGGCCAAGCACGGCAACCGATCGGTGTCGTCGCAATGCGGCTCGGCGGATGTGCTGGAAGTCGTCGGCGTCTGTCTCGAGGCGTCGCCGGAGGTGGCCCGCCACTGCCTGGATGCGGTGGGGGTGTGCTTTCTGTTCGCGCCGCAGTATCACTCCGGCGTCCGGCACGCGATGCCGGTGCGCAGAACCCTGGCGACCAGGACGATCTTCAACCTGCTGGGACCGCTCTCGAACCCGAGCCGCCCCTCGCTCCAGTTGATGGGCGTTTACGATCCCGCTCTCTGCCGTCCGCTGGCGCTGACGCTCGGGCTGCTGGGCTGCGAGGCCGCGCTGGTGGTGCACGGGGAGGGCCTCGATGAGATCGCGCTGCACGGCTCGACCACGGCCGCGCTCTGGCAGGAGGGTCGCGTGACGGAACTGGAATTCACCCCGGAAGAAGCGGGGTTGGGCCGCCACCCGATCGAGGCGCTGCGCGGCGGCGACCCCCAACAGAACGCCGGCTGGCTGCTCGGCCTGCTGGCGGGGCGCGGCACTATCGCGCATCGGGATGCGGTCGCCCTCAACGCCGGCGCGCTGGCCTGGATCGGCGGACGGGCGGAGACCCTGGCGGACGGCGTGACCCTGGCCGTGGAGGCGATCGACTCGGGCCGATGCGCGGCCCGGCTGACGCGCTGGGTGGAGCTGTCCCGTGGCCCTTGAGCGCATCCTCTCCCGGACCCGCGGCGACGTCGCCCGTCGCATGCGGGAGGTCCCGCTCGAGACCTTCCGCTCGCGGCTGCCGCCTTCCGGCAGGTCGCTGGCCGAGGCGCTGCGCCGGCCCTGGGCCGGGTTCATTCTGGAATGCAAGAAGGCAAGCCCGTCCCAGGGCGTGCTGCGGCCGGACTACGACGCTGCGCTGGTCGCCGCCGAGTACGGCGGCCACGCCGACGCCATTTCCGTCCTCACCAACGCCCCCTTCTTCCAGGGTGCCCTGGAGCACATGCGGCAGGTGTCGGGCATCGCCAAGGTCCCGGTGCTCTGCAAGGACTTCGTGGTCGATCCTTATCAGGTCTTCGAAGCGCGCGCCTTCGGAGCCGACGCCATTCTGCTGATGCTTTCGGTGCTCGACGACGAGCGGTACGCCGCCTGCGCGGACGCCGCCCGCGCAGCCGGCCTCGAGATTCTGACCGAGGTGCACACCCTCGCCGAGCTGGAGCGCGCCGTCGCGCTCGGCGCCCCCATCATCGGCATCAACAATCGCGATCTCCGCACCCTCAAGGTCGATCTCGACACGGTACGAGCGCTCGCCCCCCGGGTTCCCGGCGACCGCATCGTGGTCTGCGAATCCGGGATCGAGGGTCGGCGAGAGGTCCTGGAGCTGGCTTCGCTGGTCGACGGGTTCCTGGTGGGCGGCTCGCTCATGCGCGCGGCGCGGCTTCCCCAGGCGGTGCGCCGGCTGGTGTATGGGGTCACCAAGGTCTGCGGTCTGACCAGGCTGGAGGATGCCTCCGCGGCCTGGATGGCGGGCGCGACCCACGGGGGGATGATTTTTGCGCCGGAGTCCCCCCGTCGGATCAGCGAGGCGACGGCGCTCGAGCTACGGGACATCGCACCGCTCGACTGGGTGGGCGTGTTCGTCAACGAGCGCCCGGCCCGCATCGCGGCACTGGCGGATCGACTCCGGCTCGCGGCCGTGCAGCTTCACGGAGAAGAGAATTCGGGCCGCGTCGCCGAGCTGCGCCGCTCGCTCGACGCCCGAACCGAAATCTGGAAGGCGGTTCGGGTGCGGGACCAGATCCCGCCGCTGGAATCGACGGGGGCGGACCGGGTCCTCCTGGATACCTGGCGCAGCGGCAAGCGGGGCGGAACCGGTCAGCGGCTGGACTGGACCCTGGTTCGGAACCATCCGCAGGCGGACCGTATGATCCTGAGCGGCGGGCTGGCGCCCGAGGTTGCAGCGGAGGCGGCCCAGCTTGGCGTCTGGGGGCTCGACGTGAACTCGGGGGTGGAAACCCGACCGGGCGTCAAGAGTGCGGAGCGCCTCCACGCCTTCTTCACCGCTCGGCGCGGCCCGGGCAGGCAGGAGCCGCAAGCGTGAAGCTCCAGGGTTACTACGGCCGTTTTGGCGGCACGTTCGTGCCGGAGATTCTCATCCCGGCGCTGGAGGAGTTCGAGGCCGCCTACCTCGAGGCGAGCGAGGATGCGGAGTTTCAGGCCGAGCTGGCCGAACTGCTGGCGGACTATGCCGGGCGGCCTACCCCGGTCTACCGCTGCCGCAACCTCGGTGCCGGCACGCCCTCGAGCATCTGGCTCAAGCGCGAAGACCTGCTCCATGGCGGCGCGCACAAGACCAACCAGGCGCTGGGCCAGGGCCTGCTGGCCCAGCGCCTGGGCAAGCGGAGGCTGATCGCCGAAACGGGGGCGGGCCAGCACGGCGTCGCGACGGCGCTCACGGCGGCCGTGCTGGGCCTCGAGTGCCGGGTCTACATGGGCGCCAAGGACGTGGAGCGTCAGCGGATGAACGTCTTCCGCATGCGCCTCATGGGGGCCGAAGTCGTCCCGGTCGAACAGGGGGGGCAGACCCTCAAGGATGCGATCAATGAGGCGCTGCGGGACTGGACGGCCTCCTATGAGACAACTCATTACCTGCTCGGCACCGTCGCCGGCCCCCATCCGTTTCCGCTCGTGGTCCGGGAATTCCAGCGGGTGATCGGCCGCGAGGCGCGCGCCCAGATGCTCGCTCAGGCCGGTGTCCTGCCCGACGTGGTAGTCGCCAGCGTCGGCGGCGGGTCCAACGCCATCGGGATCTTTGCCGACTTCCTGAACGATGCGACGGTGCGCCTGGTCGGCGTGGAGGCCGGAGGTGAGGGTATCGCGAGCGGGCGGCACGGCGCCACCCTCACGCAAGGAAGGCCCGGCGTGCTGCACGGCGCCTATTCCATGCTGCTGCAGAACGACGATGGCCAGGTGCTGGAAAGCCATTCCATTTCGGCCGGGCTCGACTATCCGGGCGTCGGTCCGGAGCATGCCGCGCTCGCGGAGTCGGGCCGGGTGGAGTACGTCGCCTGCACCGATCGCGAGGCCCTGGAGGCCTTCGTATCCCTGTCCCGGGCCGAGGGCATCCTTCCCGCCCTGGAGTCGGCGCACGCGATCTCGGTGGCCCTGCGGCTCGCGCGCGAGAGCGCCGAGCCCCTCCGGATTCTCGTGAACCTGAGCGGGCGCGGCGACAAGGATCTGGAGACGGTGCTGCAACACCACTCGGGGTCCCCTTGAGCGCCCGCGGCGCTGCGGCCTACAACGCCATGTTCAGCGAGTTGCGCGCGCGCGGCGAGGGCGCCTTTGTGCCCTACCTGGTCCTCGGCGATCCCGACCCCGGCCTGAGCCTCGATCTGGCCCGCGCCCTGATCCGCGGGGGCGCGGACGCCCTCGAGCTGGGGTTCCCCTTCAGTGACCCCGTGGCCGATGGCCCGGTGATTCAGGCCGCGGCCGCACGCGCGTTGGCGCGGGGCGTGACCGTCAATGATTGCTGGGGGATGCTGGGGACCCTGCGCCAAGAGTTTCCGTCGCTGCCGCTCGGCATCCTGGTCTACGCCAACCTGGTGTTCCAGAACGACCTCAAGGGGTTCTACCGCCGAGCGGCGGGCGTCGGGGTGGACAGTGTGCTGGTCGCCGACGTGCCGGTCCTCGAGGCCGATCCGATCCGGGAGGCGGCCAGCCGCGCCGATATCGCCTCGGTCCTGGTTGCGCCGCCCAACGCGGAAGAGGATCTGATCCGTGCCATCGCCCTGCTCAGCCAGGGCTACGTCTATGTCGTTTCGCGTCCGGGAGTCACCGGGGCGGATGAGCGGCTGCGGACGGACAGCGAACGCCTGTTCCAGACGCTCCGCGTGATGGGATCGGCGCCTCCGGTCATCGGGTTCGGCGTCTCGAACCCAGAGCACGTGGGGCTGGCGCGGGGGATGGGCGCCGCCGGGGTGATCAGCGGCTCGGCCGTTGTGGCCCACATCCCCCGGTTTCGCGGACGCCGCAACGAGTTGCTGCAAGCCATCACGGAATTCGTCCGCACCATGAAGGAAGCCACCCGGTCCCAGACCTGACCGCCTGCCGGAACGCGGTCCAGGGCGTTAGGATTCGGCCGTCCCCGGACCCCGCCAATGCCGAGACCGATCCTGCCTTCGCTGGTCGGGGCCGTGAGCGCAGCGTTGCTCCTGCTCGCGACCCGGCCGCTTGCTGCCCAGGTGGAAGATCTCGCCCGGCGTACCGATGTCGCGTCAGCCCTCACGGCGCTCCGCGCCGAGAACGAGTGGACCCTCGCGCAGCAGCAGGAGTTGTGCGCGATCCCCGCCCCACCGTTCGGCGAGGGGCCGAGGGCCGCCGATTTCCGCCGCCGGCTTGAACTGCTGGGACTGCGCGCGCTCCGGTTCGACAGCGTGGGCAACGTGATCGCGGTCCGCCCGGGGCGAACCGGGGGACCACGGGTAATGCTGGCGGCCCATCTGGACACCGTCTTCCCCGACAGCACCGAGATCCGCATCGGCCGGGAGGGCTCGCGGATGACCGGACCGGGCATCGGAGACAACTGCCGCGGACTCGCCGTCCTCCTGGCCGTGGCCAGGCAGCTCCGCGACGCGCGGATCGAGACCCAGGGCCCCCTGGTGTTCGTGGGGACGGTCGGGGAGGAGGGCCAAGGCAACCTTCGCGGGGTGCGGCATCTCTTCGACCGCCAGAGCGGCGGCCGGATCGACTATTTCGTCGCCGTGGACGGCGCCGGATTGAGCGCGACCAGCAGCGCGGTGGGGAGCCATCGCTATCGGGTGACCTACCGTGGACCCGGCGGCCACAGCTACGGCGATTTCGGCAGCCCCAACCCGGTCCATGCCCTGGGAAGGGCCATCGCCCGGATCGCCGATTTTGTGGTGCCGCTGCGTCCCCGCACCACCTTCAGCGTCGGTGTCCTCGATGGGGGCACCTCGGTGAATTCGATCGCGATGAGTGCGTCGATGGACGTGGACTTCCGCTCGGAGCGCCAGAGCGCGCTCGATCAGGTGGACTCCCTGTTTCGCCGCGCCCTCTCGGACGCCCTGCTCGCGGAGAACACCCGGTGGCGCCGCGGAGAGCGTCTGACGGTGGACATCGAGGAGATCGGACGACGACCCGCGGCCCAACAGGCCGATTCCGCCGTCATCGTGCGAACGGCCGCCGAAGCCGCCAGGGTTCTCGGGTTCACTACCCCGTTCACGGCTTCCTCCACCGACGCCAACTACCCGATGAGCCTGGGGATTCCAGCGATTACCATCGATGGGGGCGGCCGTGGCGGCGGGTCCCACTCACTAGACGAGTGGTACGACGACGGGACGGATGGATGGAAGGGGCCACAGTGGGCTCTGCTGCTGGTGCTGGCGCTGGCACAGCGGTAGGCCGAAGGCAATCGTCGCGCATCGCCCTGCATCGCGCTGCATCGTCCTGCATCCTCCTCTACAGCGGCCACCCGGCGGGACGCGAGGCCAGCAGCAGCAGCAGCGGGGCCTTGAGATCCCCCGCATAGATCAAGGTTTCCAGGGCGGCGGTCCGCTCGGTGTCGGCCGGGTCGGGGCCGGCCCACGAGGTGAGCAGCAGGTGGAGGACCGGCTGATCCAGCAGGCCCGTGGGCGCGGCCCGGGGCCCACCCAGGCTGTTCCCTTCTCTCACGACCGCCGCGATCCGTCCCCCCAGCCATACGGGTTGCTCCGCCAGCGCCTGTAGCATCCGGTAGGTGAGGGTTGTGGACTCTCCGCCACGGGTCAGAACCCCAAAGACCGGCGCGTCAAACCTGCCGCGACGGGGGAACAAGGCCAGGCCATACTCCAGGCGGCCCCTGGCATCACTCGACGCCGCAATGGCTTCCGCGAGCAGGTCCTGCGCGGCAACCAGATCGGCCTGGATTGGATCTCCACTCACCTGCGCCTCCCGGAATTCGATCATACCACAAGAAGAACGGCCCGCCCCCCTGAAGTGCAGGAGGCGGGCCGTCGGGCTGCGCCGGTCCGATTGGATCGATTACCGGACGGGGGGCGGGCGCCGCCCTGGTGCTCTCTGGGCCTGAGCGGCCAAGTGTTTCTCGAACGCCGCCTTCTGGGTTTCGTCCAGCTCGGCCTTGATCGCCTCGTTGAGCTGCTCGCGCCCCGCGCGGATCTTGGCCATGGCGGCCTGGTTGGCCTCGCGAACCGCATCCTGGGTGACCGAGCCGTCCCGCACCATTTGCATGTTCTGGCTCATCGTGGCCCGGGGCTCCTTGGTGTCCTCCTCGAACTTCTTGATCAGGGCGTCGACCTTGGGGACCTGGGTTTCCGTCAAGGTCAGCGCGGTCTTCAGCTCCTCCAGCGACGGTCCGGCCATCATTCGTCCCGGCGCGCCCCGGCCCTGCGCGGCCAGCGGCGCGGCCAGTACCGCGACCGCCACAGCGGCCAGCAACCCGATGCTGCGTACCATAGCGTGGTTCCTTTCCAATGGGGATTCGATCCCCGCCAGACGTTGGACTGCCTGGGCCGTTAGTCCCAACGGCCCTCATTCACCGCCGTCTACCCGACGGCGGATGGTCACCACGGTTCCCCGGCCCGGCTCGCTTTCGATCCCGACCGTCACTCCCCACGACTCGGCCACGCGACGCACGATCGCCAAGCCGAGTCCCGAGCCGCTGGACGTCGTGGAGAACCTCGGCTCGAAGACGCGGGGCAACAAGTCGGGGGGGATGCCCTGACCGTCATCGCGCACTTCGATATACGCGGCGGACCCACGCACCGTTATCGCCGAGGCGCCGGCATTGCGGGCGTTCTCGAAGAGGTTGAACAGGACCTCCTTGAACTCGTCCCTCCGCGCCGGCCACTGAACCCAAACCGGCACTTCCACCCGCACCGTCACTTCCGGCGCCAGCCGGTAGAGGGCGGCGACCTCTCCCGCCACCTCCGCCACGGGCACGCCCTCCAGAGGGCGGGACGGCTCGGAGGGGGCGGCAAACCGGCTGAACGCCCTGGCGATCGCGTCCAGCCGCTCGATCTCCGCAAGGATCCGGGTACCCGTCTCGTCCAGGGTGCGCTCCAACTCGGCCGGCCGGGTGGCTTGAACCCGTCTGAGATGCTGGATGCCGAGGCGCAGCGGGGTGAGGGGGTTCTTGATGGCGTGTGCCACCTGGTTGGCGACTTCAGCCCAGGCCAACACGCGGGCCGCACGGCTCGTGGTGGTCACATCGTTGACGGCAAGCACCAGACCGCCGAGCCCACCTCCCAGTGAGGCCAGCTGCACCATGTAGCGACGTTCCCCGGTTTCGACCTCGATCTGGGCGGCGTCCTCGGCGCCGTCCTGGAGCCGTCGCGAGACCAGGACATGCAGATCGGTCCAGGGCCCGTGCAGCGCATCTTCCAGGGGCCGCCCTGTGCGCAGGTCCTCTCCCAGGGCCTCTGAAGCCTGTCGGTTGGCCAACAACACCTCGCCAGACCGATCCACTGCAACCACCCCGGTCGCCACGGTGGCGAGGACCGCGTCGGTCCGTTGTCGGGCGGCCAGCAGGGCCGCCTGGCTGGCCCGGATGTCACTGGCCATTCGACCGAACGCCTCGAAAACCGGGCCGAATTCCGGGGGCGGATCCCCGGTGAGCGGCGCCGGGTCGGTCCCCGCACCGAAGGCCAGGGCTGCGTCGCGGAGTTCGGTCACCGGGCGCGCCAGGGAGCGCGCGGCGACCCGTGCGCCCGCCAGCGCCGCGAGAATCCCGACGATGGTGGCCAGCAGGAGCAGCATCGCCAGGTCGGCGCGCCGGTCGTTGAGGGTCCGGTCGTTTACCGGGGCGATTGTCGCCAGCACGGCAGGCAGCCGCTCTTGTCGGGACGAAACCGAGGCGTAGCCGGTGCGCGCCCCACCAGCGGAGGCTGGACGGGGGGCGGCCGTGGCGTCGAGGTCCAGGTAGATCGAATGGAACGCCCGCGCATCGAGCAGCGGCGCGAATAACCCCAGATCGCCCAGCAACGATCCACTGGTGGCGGCGAGTCGACCCTGGCGGTAGATCGCCAGCTCGGCCCGCACCCGGGCCGCCTGTTCCCTGAGGCTTTCAGCAAGCTCGGCCGAAGAGGAAGGGAATCCATCCGGAGGCTCGGCATCCGCCAGCACCTGCTGGAGCACCAGATCGCCGGTCTGCCGCGACTCAGTCGCCAGCTGCGTCAGACTGAGCCCGACCAGCAAGGCCGCCGGCACGACGCAGAACATCGCCAGCGCCACCGCGACGCGGGCGCGGTAGGAACGCGCCAGGTCGCGCCAGCGGACCGGCTGCCGCGGGCGTGCCCAGACCCGGTCGGCGAACATCCACACCCCCGCGATCAGAGCCAGGTCGAGCAGTACCACCAGCGCGCCGCGCACCTGGATCCAGGGGGGCCTGCCAAGCGGAATCACCGCGGTGACTTCGTGAACGTCGCCCGCAAAGGCGACCGGTCGCCACATGCGGAGGCCCCAGCCCTCCCGGCGCCAGCGGTCGGGGGCGTCGAGGGGGCGGAGCGCGGGCGCGGCGGACACGGTCAGGCGATACAAGGCCGATCGGTTACCTCCCACCAGCACCCGACCCAGCGGCGTGGGGTCGATCAGGGCCGTCCGTGGACCCGCCACCATGGTCATCACCTGCTCGTCCTCGAGGTGAAGACTGAGGAGGTGGTGAATCCCGGGCATGGCAAACGCGCGCTGCACTGTCGGGACCCCTACCCCTTCCACCGACAACACGGCCTGGCGCAGCACGGAGTCCGGCAGCGCAAGGTCGTCGAGCCGAACGTCCTCCAGCAGGGTACCGTCGTGGTTCCACAGCGTCAGCCGGGTTGGATAGGCCTGTCGGGCGACGGCACTCCGGGTCCAGAGGCGATACAGATCGGACGGGGTGAGCGCCGTACCGGCGTCCGACACCTGCCGGGCAAACTCCCCAAGGAGCGGCTCGGCCAGGGGATCCGGATCGAGCCCCAGCCCATCGACGTCCCGGACCGCCACGTCGATGCGTCCGGCCAGGCTGGCACCCCAGGTCATCAACCCCGAGCCGGCACCGGCGACGACCGCGATCCCCACCATCGTCACGACCCGTCGCGCCGGCCAGACGGCAAGGACGAGGGCCGGGACCCAGAACGAGGTGTACCACACAGGCCATCCGGGCCTGCCCGTAAAGACGAGCACGCCGATGAAGGCGGCAACCAGCGCGGCAATCGACGCCACGGCCCCGGGCCAGCGCGCAGAGGCGTCGGGCGAGCGGGTACGCATCAGCGAGGCGGTGATGATCAGCAGCGCCGCGGTGGGAAACAGCAGACCGAGGTGCCAGGTCCACCACAGAGCCAGGCTCACGCCCCCGGAAGGCGGGGTGATTCCCCGCGCCAGCTCGCGGATTCCGTACGGGGTGAGCAGGAGTACCGCAATCCCAACCGCGATGAGCAGCCGGGACGGGGCCAACCGTCGACTCCAGAGGCCGACCGCCAGGACCATCAGGACCGCGCCGCTGAGGACCAGGGCGAGCGAGGTGGCGGACAGCGCGCCCAGCACCCCGGAGTAATAGACCGCCGCGGTGACCAGGGGCTCCACGCCCAGGGCCTCCCCCACCGGCGCGCGCAGGCCGGCCCAGAGCATCAGCAGCAGGCCGCCCACCCGGGCAGGGACGCTGGGGCTGCCCACGCAGAGGGTCACCAGCAGGACCAGCAGAGCGGTAGCAGCCAACCCGGCCGCGACCTGCCACGTGCGCGCAAGCCGATCGCCGGCGGAACCGACCAACACCTCCGCGTGCAGCACCGGCGCGGCGGCGGGCCAGGCAAACGACGCGGCGTTCGTGTCCCCCGCCATGAACCGGACATCGGCGCCGAGGCGTTCCCGCAACGCGTTGGCGAGCGTGCGGGGGTCCCCGGGAACAACCCGATCCGCAAATACCAGGGCGCTGGCCACGACCGTCCCACCGTCGGCGTGGTGGCGTCGCACCTCAAGGGTGGCATAGTATGGAGTAAGGTGGAACCCAAGCGGAGCGTTGCCCGCCGTGGGCGTGACCCGGATGGGACCGGACCAGGCAAACGGCGCGCCGGCCGAATCCAGAATCGTGAGCGAGACTTCCGGGGCGGCTGACGGGAGCATCCGCTCGAGCCGCTCGAAGGCCTGCTCACGGCTGCGGAGGGAGATTCGTGCCGCGGCGCGCGACAGTTGATTAAGCCGGGTTGTCTGGTTGGTCAGCCAACCGGTCAGGTGAACCTCCGCTGCGCGCACCAACGACCGCTCCCTGGCGCCCCAGTCTCGAGTGGTGGTGACCGCGCGGAAATGGTAGCCGGCGAGGACCACGAAGAGGACCAGCGCGGCCACGACCGAGAACCCGCTCGGGCGAGGTCCGGTGAATCGCCAGGTAAGCAGTGCCACAAGGGTGGCGACGCCCACAATCATCGCGACCGCCCCCCTCGGCCCGCGCAGCCACTCCACGGTGCCAAGGGCGACGACCACCAGGGCCCACCAGGTCACTCGGCCTGACCAGGAGCGGATCACATGTCCCAACCATGGCGACTCGAAGAGCTCACCCCCCAGGAAGCGCGTGAGCGCCTTGGAGCCAGTGGTCGCCTGATCGTGCCCGCAGGCACACTGGAATTCCGCGGTCCCCACCTGCCGTTGGGCACCGACACCATCATTCTCAACCGGCTGGCAGACGATCTTTCCGCGCGAACCTCCGTCGTCCGCTGTCCCGCGGTGCCCGTGGGCGCGCGCGGAGGCAGCCGGAAGGGCGCAGCGGGCACCGCGGCGCTCAGCCGGAAAGCGTTACACCGCATGATCAACGAACTTATCGCCGCCTGGGAAGAAGACGCAGGGGTCCGGGAGGTCGTGGTCCTGACGGCGCACGCCGCGGAGGCGCACTTGGAAGCGCTGGGAGCGGTCCGCACCCGGGGCTCGGTCCGCCTGGTCGACATCTTTGCCCTCGATTTCGGCCCCCTGCTTCAGCGCGGCGGCGCGTTGCATGGCGGGGAGCTGGATACCTCTCTCATCCTGTACATGCGCCCCGACCTGGTCCAGGGCTCGGCCGAAGCGCTCGCACGACTCGGCGCCTCCGCGGAGCGAGGCGAGCGCCTGTACCATTTCATTCTCGACCGCGTGACCGAACATTGTCTTCCCGGTCCAGTCCGTGACCTCCAACCGGTGTAACCTTCGGAGCAGCTTGTCGTTGCGGCGTGGTGTCGCAACCTGAAACTCAGAGAAGGTGGAGGACGTATGACACCCTGGAATCACCAGACGCTTTCACGTTCTGATCGGGGCTATGGATCAACCATGAACCCACGTACGTCATTTCTTGTATTGGCCCTGTCGGCCTCCTCGCTGGCGGCCCAGGTGCCGAGCGACCTTCCCCAGCGCCCGTCGCCTCAGGTGACGCTCTCTCTGGCCGAGGCGCTCTCCCAGGCCCGAATCAACAGCCCGGCCTACCGCCAGGCGCAAAACGACGCGGCTCCGGCGGGCTGGGCGGTGCGCAACGCGTACGGGGACCTGATCCCCCAGCTCAGTGTGAACGGGGGCTTCGGGTACACGGGATCGGGGCAGTCCTCCTTTGGCGGATCGCTCTTCAACCAGACCTCCCCCTCGCTCAGTTCAAGCTACGGGATCTCCCTGAACATGACGCTGAACGGGAGCGTTCTGACCGCGCCGGCGGTGCAACAGGCCAACCAGCGGGCGACCGACGCGGACATCCAGACCGCGGCCCGCACGCTGGAGAACGACGTCACCGCCCAGTACCTGACCGCGCTGCAGGCGATGGCCCAGACCGATGTGGCCCATCAGCAGGTCGCCCGCAACAGGGAGTTTCTGGCGTTGGCGCAGGCGCGGTTCGAGGTCGGCCAGGGGACCCTGCTCGACGTTCGGCAGGCGGAGGTCACGCTGGGGCAGTCGGAACTGGATGTGCTGCGCAACACGCAGGCCGAAAACGAGGCCAAGCTCGAGCTCTTGCGCCGCATGGGGGTCGAGCTGCCGGTGCCGGTCACCGAGCTGGGGCTGAGCGAAACCTTTTCGGTCACCGAGCCCACGCTCGAGCTCCAGGCCCTGTTGGCCATGGCCGAGGACGGGAACCCCACGCTCCGGTCGACCCGCGCCCGGGAGCGGGCAGCCGTCTGGGGGGCCCGAGCAGCCAGGTCCCAGTATCTGCCCTCGTTGAACGTCAGCGCGTCCTGGAACGGCTTCACCCAGGAATTCACCAACAGCGGCCTGCTGCTGGACCGAGCGCTCAACTCGGCCATGCAAAATGCCTCCAACTGCGAGTTCCAGAACGCATTGATCGGCCAGCTGCCCGGCGGCGGGGTCCCGGGGTTTCCCAACATGGGCATGGTGGCCGATTGCAACGACTTTGCCGGGCTCGATGCCACTGGAGAGAGCCTGCTTCCGGAGAACCACGCGGCGATCGTCAACAGCAACAATGTCTGGCCGCTGGACTTCACGACCCAGCCGTTTCGCGCCTCGGTGTCGATCTCGCTCCCGATCTTCACGGGTTTCAGCCGGACGCTGTCGGTCAGCCGCGCCAACGCCCAGCGGGAGGACGCCGAGGAAGTAGTCCGTGCGACTCGCCTTCAGGTCCGGGCGGCCGTGCAGGCGCGCTACCTGGAGGTCCAGACCTCCCATCGGGCGATCGCGGTGCAGGATGCCAATCAGCGGTCGGCCCGCGAGCAGCTCGAGCTGGCGCGCGAGCGCTTCCGGCTTGGCAACGGCAGCGCCCTGGAAGTGGCGGACGCGCAGGCCGCCGTCTCCCGCGCGGAGGCCGACTACGTGAACGCCGTTTACGCCTACCACCGTGCCCTTGCCGCGATCGAGTTCGCGGTGGGCCGCCCACTCCGCTAACGAGAGAGTCACCATGTCGCGTCGGACCAAGTTCGGGTTGTTCATCGGCCTCGTGGTGGTGGTCGTGGTCGGGATTGCGGCCCTTTCCGCGGCCCGTCGCAGCGGCCGGGGGACGGAGGTGCGGATCGAGACCATCGGCCGGCGTGACCTGGTGTCGGTGGTGACGGCGAGCGGAAAGATCGAGGCGATGACGCGGGTCGATGTCAGCGCCGACATCACGGGGCGTATCACGAAGATCTACGTGCGCGAGGGAGACCTGGTCCAGCGGGGCCAGCTGCTGATCCAGATCGACCCGGCACAATACCAGTCGATCGTCGACCGGGCCACGGCGGCGCTCCGGACCAGCGAGGCCGGGATGCTCCAGGTCAAGGCCAACCTGGATCAGGCCAAGCGGACCATGGACCGGAACCTGGAGATCCAGCGGACCAATGCGAACCTGATCTCGCGCGAGTCGGTCGAGCAGTCCCAGCAGGCCCACGACGTGGCCCTGGCCAATTACAACTCGGCCGAAAGCCAGGTCCAGCAGGCCCGTGCCGGGCTGCAGGAGGCCCGGGACAACCTGGCCAAGACCCGGCTGTACGCCCCGATCTCCGGGCGGGTCACGCGGCTGGCGGTCGAGGAGGGCGAGGTCGCGGTGCCGGGTACCTTCTCGCGCGAGACCGGCCTGCTGATGACCGTCGCCGATCTCTCGGTGATCCTCGCCAGGGTGGACGTCGACGAGACCGACGTGGTCCGGCTCGCGCTGGGCGACTCGGTCGCCGTATCGATCGACGCCTTCCCCGATACCACGTTCATCGGCCGGGTCACCAAGATCAGCAACAGCGCCAAGCTCGCCCAGGTCTCCGGCGGGGCCGGCACCGACCGCGCGGTGGACTTCGAGGTGGAGGTGACGCTGACCAACCCCCCGGAGGACATCCGCCCTGACCTGAGCGCCACCGCCCGCATCGTGACCGACACCCGGAGCAACGCCTTGAGCATCCCGATCATCGCGCTCACGGTCCGTGAGCACGAGGACGTCCCCAACGAGCTCAAGGGGAGCCCTGGAGTGAGCAGCGCCGGCACGGCGGGAAAGAAGCCGGAACGCGAGGGGGTGTTCGTGGTGCGCAACGGCATGGCGATGTTCGTGCCGGCCCGGGTGGGCATCGCGGGCGAAGAGTACTTCGAGTTGCTCGACGGACTCCAGGCGGGGGACTCGATCGTCGCAGGGCCCTATCAGGCCATTCGGGACATGCGGGACAGTACCAAGGTCCGGCCCCAGACCGGACCCACCCCGACCACCACGGGGAACTGATGCCCGACACCGTCATCCATCTGGACCGGCTCACCCGCGAGTACGCCATGGGCGGGGAGGTGGTGCGGGCGCTGCGGGGTGTGGACCTTCGTCTGGGCCGCAACGAATATGTCGCGATCATGGGCCCCTCGGGCTCGGGCAAGTCCACGCTGATGAACCTGATCGGGTGCCTGGACACGCCGACCGCCGGGGAATACTGGCTGAGCGGCCAGGAAGTCTCACGGATGAGCGACGATGCACTCGCGCGGGTGCGCAACCGCGAGATCGGTTTCGTCTTCCAGACCTTCAACCTGCTGGCGCGCGCCACGGCGATCCAGAACGTGGAGCTGCCCCTGGTGTACGCCGGGATCGCTGCCCGTGACCGGCGCGAGCGGGCCCGTGAGGCGCTGGACCGGGTGGGGCTGGCGGACCGGATGGACCACCGCCCCAACGAGCTCTCGGGGGGCCAGCGGCAACGTGTGGCGATCGCCCGTGCCCTGGTCAACCGGCCCGCGATTCTGCTGGCGGACGAGCCGACCGGCAACCTGGACTCGGTGACCAGCGAGGAGATCATGCGGGTCTTCGCCGAACTGCACGCCCAGGACCAGACGGTCGTGATGGTGACCCATGAGCCGGAGATCGCGGCCCACGCGGCTCGGGTCGTGGTCCTGCGGGACGGACTGATCGAAAGCGACACCCGCCCGGACCGCGCGGCGGCCTGATGCCGTTCTTCGAGGCGATCCGGCTGGCGCTCCAGATGATCCGGGCGAACAAGCTCAAGAGCTTCTTCTCCCTGGTGGGGGTGGTGATCGGCGTCATGTTCCTGATTGCCGTGGTCTCCATCGTCCAGGGCATGAACGTGTACATGGAAGACCAGTTCGCCAACCGGCTGGTCGGGCTCAATACGTTCCAGGTCCGCCGCTTTCCGGGGATCCAGACCGGCAACGTGAGCGACGATACCTGGCGGGGGTGGCTGCGCCGCCCGCGGATCACCTATGCCGACGCCGACTTTCTCGAGCAACGGGTGACCTCCCCAGTGGCATTCTCGCGCTACTGCGACGAGCGCATGACGGTCAGCCGCGGGAGTTCCCTGGCACGGGACATCGAGGTCATGGGCGCCGATGCCTCCTTCTTCGCGATGAAGAACTACGACCTCGCCGCCGGTCGCCCGTTCTCCCCTCAGGAAGCGCGGGTAGGCAGCGCGGTGGTCGTGATCGGGGACCTCCTGGCCGAGCGCCTGTTCGAGGGCACCGATCCACTCGGCAAGGAGGTCAGTATCGCGGGGCTGCCCTACCGGATCATCGGCGTGGTGGCAAGACAGGGGACCCTCTTCGGCATCTCGCTCGACAAGTTCGCCGTGGTCCCCTTCAACGCCCCCGTGCGGCGCCAGATCTGTCGCTGGAATACGCTGGATGAGTTGCATATCCAGGCCTCGGGTCCGATCCCGATGCTCAGCGCGATGGACGAGGTGGAGTCCCTGCTGCGGATGCGCCGCCAGCTCAAGCCGAACGAGGAGAACAACTTCGATCTCCAAACCGCGGAGGGAGCGCTGGAGGGCTGGCGCAAGATCTCCCGGATCCTGTTCATGGCGCTCCCGGGACTGGTCGGCATCTCCCTCGTAGTGGGCGGCATTGTGATCATGAACATCATGCTCATGGCCGTCGCGGAGCGCACCGTCGAGATCGGGATCCGCAAGGCGCTCGGGGCGAAGCGGCGCGACATCCTGGCCCAGTTTGTGGTCGAGTCGGCCACCATCTCCGTCGTGGGCGCGATTTTCGGCATCGGCCTGGGGCTCGCGCTGGCCTGGGTGGTGAAGTCCACCACCCCCTTCCCCGCGGCCGTTGCCCCGTGGTCGATCGGGCTGGCCGTGGCGCTGGGCGTCGCCGTCGGCATGGCCGCGGGGATCTATCCGGCCAATCGCGCCGCCAAGCTCGATCCCATCACCGCCCTGAGGGCCGAATGAGCCGCCGCGGCCTCGCCAACCTGCTGAGCCGGACCGGCGAGGGCATCCGGATCGCGCTCGAGTCGGTGCGGGCCAACAAGGCCAGGGCGGCGCTGACCATCCTCGGCGTGGCCATCGGGGTCATGGTAGTCATCGCCATGGCCGCCATGATCACGGGAATCAATCGCAGCGTGGTCCAGGAGATCGAAAGCCTCGGGCCGCGCACCTTTTTCGTGCAGCGCTTCTTCCAGGGCGGGCTCACGATCTCGGACGGGTCCGACGAGCTGAGCCCCTGGCGCCGAAATCCCTGGATCACGGTGAATGAGGCGGAGATGATCCGGCGCCTTCCCATGGTCCGGGACGTCACCTGGCGCGAGGACACCAGCGGTCCCGTCACCTACAAGGACGTGACGATCGCGTCCTCCCGGGTCGTCGGGTTCAGCCCGAGCTGGATCACCGTGGTGGGCGGAACCATCACCGCCGGCCGCAATTACACCTACGCGGAAGAGGCGGCCGGGTCCAACGTCGTGGTGATCAATGACAAGCTGGCCGAAGACCTCTTCGCCGAGCTCGACCCGATCGGCAGGCGGATCAAGATCTTCGGCCAGCCCTTCGAGGTCGTGGGCCTCTACGTGGAACCCACCTCGCTCTTCGGCAGCGCCACCACGCCCGTCGCGACGATCCCCCATGCGACCTTCACCCGGGTCGCCGATTACTTCAGGGGCTGGCTGATGATCGCCGTGACCCCGCATGAGACCTCGAGCGTCGTCGAGGCCCAGGATCAGGTCATTGCATCCATGCGGACGGCGCGCGGCCTCAAGCCGGCCCAGGACAACAATTTCGCGGTCGTGAGCCAGGACAGGATCCTGGAGACCTTCAACAACATCTCCAGCGGCTTCTTCCTGGTGATGCTGGCGCTGTCGAGTGTGGGTCTGATGGTCGGCGGCGTCGGGGTCATCGCCATCATGATGATCTCGGTGACCGAGCGCACCCGCGAGATCGGCGTCCGCAAGGCGCTTGGCGCCACCAAGGCCGAGATCATGTTCCAGTTTCTGGTCGAGGCGGCCACCCTGACGCTGCTGGGGGGCCTGGTCGGCATGGGACTTGGCGCCTCCATTGCCTGGGGGGTGCGTTCCTGGACCCCGATCCCCGCGGTCGTGCCGGTCTGGTCGGTCGCGGCCGCCGTGATCGTCTCGGCGGTCACCGGGATCTTCTTCGGCCTCTACCCGGCCAACCGGGCGGCTAACCTGGACCCGGTGGAGGCGTTGCGGTACGAGTAGGGCGGTACAGGGCGATGCAGGACGATGCAGGGCGATGGGGGCGCTGGGAGGGATCGAGGGCGGGAGAGGCCCGACGTGGGACGGAGGGGATTCGTAGGTCCTGATATCGTCCTGCATCGCCCTGCATCGCCTATTTTCCCTGCCATGCCCCTGCTCGAAGCGCTCCGCCTCGCCGTCTCCTCCATTCTCGGGGCCAAGCTCCGATCCTTCTTCACCCTGCTCGGCATCATCGTTTCGGTCGGATTCCTGGTCGCGGTCGTCGCCATCATCCAGGGGATGAACGCCTACGTGCGCGAGAACGTGGCCGGCGCGGTCATCGGGGCGAACTCCTTCCAGGTCCGTCGCTCCCCCATCTCGGTGGGCCTGCTCTCGGACGAGGAGTTGCGTGAAATCAATCGCCGCCCCGTGATCACCCAGGAGGACGCGGAGGCGGTGCGGGCCGCGATTCCGGATGCCCAGGCGGTGTCGCTGCAATCCGGATGGCCGCCGCCGACTGGGGACGTGACCTATCGCGGGCAGACGATGCGGAACGTCACCGTCTTCGGCGTCACCCCGGAATACCAGGTGGTGCAGGACTACCGTTTTGCCGCCGGCGTGCCGCTCAGCGATGTGGACCTCCAGCAGCGGCGTCAGATCACCGTCATCGGATTCGACATCGCGGAGGAGTTGTTCGGCGACCCCGAACGCGCCATCGGCCGGCAGCTCCGGGTGGGCAGACGGCAAGTGGAGGTCAAGGGGGTGATCGCGCGCAAGGGCCGGGTGCTGGGCCAGTCGTTCGATGCGTTCGTCATGATTCCCCTGACCACCTTCGAGTCGTACTACGGCAGGCGCCGCACCACCACGATCTCGGTGAAAATGGCGGAGAGCGACGAGCTGGCCGGTGCCATGAGCAGGGCGGAGGAGGCGATGCGGCTCGCCCACGGACTCCGCCCCGGCGAGGGCAACGATTTCGCGATCGACAAGGCCGACGCCCTGGTGGCCTTCTGGGCGGACCTGACCCGGGTGCTTTTCACGGTCATCCCCGCGGTCGTCTGCATCGGGATCGTGGTGGGCGGCATCGTGATCATGAACATCATGCTCATGAGCGTGACCGAGCGCACTCGGGAGATCGGGCTCCGCAAGTCCCTCGGAGCGACCCGAGGGGACATCCGGCGCCAGTTCCTGGTGGAAACGATCGTGCTGGCGTCCGGCGGAGGCCTTCTGGGCGTGGTTGGGGGCTGGGGCCTCGCCCTGCTTGTGTCGGTCGCGACCCCCCTTCCCGCCCGGGTGACCCTCTGGTCGATCGGCGCGGCCCTCGCGCTGGGCGCGGGCACCGGGGTGCTCTTCGGAGTCTATCCCGCCACGCGCGCGGCCCGGCTCGACCCGATCGCCGCCCTGCGGATCGAATAACGCATGCTCGCGCACGTCCGCGAGGGGGTGCTGATCGGCCTCCAGGCCCTCGGCGCCAACAAGCTGCGCTCGATCCTCACCATCCTGGGCGTCGTCATCGGAGTGACGACGGTCATGGCGATGGCCTCGATCGTGGAGGGTATCCGGACCCAGATCTTCAACGCGATGGAGACCGCGGCGCCCAACACCTTCTACGTCATTCGCTATTTCTCGCAAACCCCGATCAATCCCGACAACCCGCCCTACGAGGTCCGTATCCGCCCCCCGGTACGGGAGAGCGACGTCACCGCGATCCGCCGGGTCCCCGAGATTACGTACGCCTCGATCTGGATCCAGCTGTTCGAGCGGCTGGAGTATCAGGGGGTGCGCACCCAGCCGCTGGCCGTGTTCGCCGCGGACGAGCGGTACATGGAGGTCGTGGGGGGCGCGCTGATCGCAGGCCGTTTCTTTTCACGGGCCGAGGTCAACAGCGGCGCCGACGTCGCGGTGCTGGAGGTGGAGAGCGCCGACCGCGTCTTCGGCAGGATCGAGCCGCTCGGCAAGCTGGTCCGGATCGGCGGGAGGGTCTACCGGGTGATCGGGCTCTACCAGCGGCCCGAGAATCTCTTCGAACCGCCGGGGCAGCAGACCGGCGCCATCATCCCCTATCGCAGCGCCCGCACCAAGTTCCGTTACGACGAGACCAACGCACTCTTCATTGCCGTACGGGCCTACCCTTCGGTCAGTATCGACCGGGCGCAGGACCTGGTGCGGGTGGCGCTTCGCCGCGCGCGCGGTCTGCGGCCGGGAATGCCGGACACCTTCGATCTGCTGACCCAGGACCAGATCCTCGATCTCGTGGGGTCGCTCACCTCTGCCTTCTTCCTGGTGATGATCGCGCTCTCCGGCGTTGCCCTGATGGTGGGCGGTATCGGGGTGATGGCGATCATGATGGTCTCGGTCACGGACCGGACCCACGAGATCGGCCTGCGCAAGGCGGTGGGCGCCCGGCGCAGCGAGATCCTCTGGCAGTTCCTCGTGGAAGCGGCTACCCTCACCCTGCTGGGCGGCCTGCTGGGAATCCTGGTCGGCCTGGGCCTGGGCGAGGTGCTGAAGCGGGTCCTGAACATCCAGGCCGTCGTCCCGCTCTGGAGTGTGGTCACGGCCGCGCTGGTGTCGGTCGGCATTGGCCTGGCCTTCGGGCTCTATCCCGCCAACCGCGCCGCGCGGATGGATCCGGTGGAGGCCCTGAGACACGAGTAGAACACCAGTGCGAAGTGCGAAGTGATCCCTCGCCCCTCTCGACCAAGGATCGTGTCCACTCATGTCCCTCGACCTTCTCGCCATCGCCGCCCACCGGGACGACGTGGAGCTCACCTGCGGCGGTACCATGATCCGCGCGGCCGACCAGGGATATGCGACCGGCATTCTCGACCTGACGGCGGGGGAAGCGGGTACCGCGGGCTCGGCGGATGTGCGCGGCAAGGAGGCCGAGGCCGCTGCCGCGGTCCTGGGCGTGGTCGAGCGCCGGAACGCCGGGCTGCCCGACGCGCACCTCGTCAACAGCGACGAGGCGCGCCGTATCGTTGCCCGCCACGTGCGGGAGCTCGCCCCACGTGTCGTCATCCTCCCCTTCCCCATCGGCCGGCACCCCGACCATCGGGTGGCCTCCGAGCTGGGCCGCGACGCCTGTTTTCTGGCGGGGCTCAAGCGGTACGACGCGCCCGGCGAGCCGCACCGCCCGTTCAAGGTGCTGCATGCGCTGGCCTACCGGGAAGATCCCGTCAAGCCGACGTTCGTGGTGGACATTTCCGGGCAGTTCGAGCGCAAGATGGCCGCCATCCGGTGCTACGTCAGCCAGTTCGACGGCGTGAAGAACGCCGGGGAGATCTTCCCGACCGGTCAGGACCTGTACAGCCTGATCGAAGTCCAGTCGGCCCACTACGGGTCCCTGATCCGGGTCCGCTACGGCGAGCCGTTCTTTACCCACGAGACTGTCGCCATCGACGATGTGATGCAGCTTGCGGTCCAGAGTTTCTGAGCCGCCGGCCCTCGGGCCCCAGGTCGTGAATCGGCCGGCCGTTGCGCTAGATTAGTCGGCGATGCCCACGGCTCCCGTCTACTTCGACCACGCCGCCACGACCCCGGTCCGTCCAGAGGTCGTGGAGGGCATGCTGCCCTACCTCGGAGCCAGTTTCGGCAATCCGTCCAGCGCCCACCGCTTCGGCCGCGCCGCGCGCGCCGGCCTGGAGCAGGCGCGGCGCGACGTGGCCGAGGCGGTGGGCGCCGAGCCGGGCCAGGTGATCTTCACCTCGGGCGGCACCGAAGCCGACAACCTCGCCGTGATCGGTGCCGTGCTCGCCGCCCGCGACCGGGGCGGCGCCATGACGGCGGTCGTCTCCGCCATCGAGCACAAGGCCGTGCTGGCCGCCGCCCACGCGGTCCGCCGCCTGGGCGGCCGCGAGATCGTGCTTCCGGTCGGCGCGGACGGCGCGGTGAATGACGCCGCGCTCGGAGCCGCGCTCGCCGAGCGGCCCGCGGTGGTCTCCATCATGTGGGTCAACAACGAGACCGGCATCGTGCAACCGGTGGAGCGTCTGGCGGCGCGATGTCACGAGGCCGACGTGCCCTTCCACACCGACGCCGTCCAGGCGTTCGGCAAGCTGCCCCTCTCGGTCGCGTCCCTCCCCTGCTCTCTGGTCACCCTTTCCGGCCACAAGGTCGGGGCGCCCAAGGGTATCGGCGCGCTCATCGTTCGCACTCCTGGCGTCGTCGAAGCGATGATCCACGGGGGCGGCCAGCAATACGGGATCCGGCCGGGGACGGAAAACGTGGCGGGGGCCGTCGCCCTGGGGGTGGCGGCGCGGCTCGCCGCGGCCGAGCAGGCGCAGCAGGCCGCGCGCCTCACCAGGCTGCGCGACGAGTTGTTCCAGCGCCTGGCGGCGGGGGTGCCGGACCTCGTGCTCCATGGAGCGGCCTGCTGCCGGGCCCCGCACATCCTGAGTCTGGGGGTTCCGGGGGCCGACGGCGAAGCCCTCCTGATGCATCTCGACCTCGCCGGGGTCGCCGCCTCGGGCGGGTCCGCGTGTTCGACGGGGTCGGTCGAGCCCTCGCACGTCCTCACCGCGTTGGGCGTCCAGCGCGATCTGGCCCTGGGCACCATTCGTCTCAGCCTGGGCCACGAAACGCGCGAGGAAGAAATCGAGCGGCTGGTGGCGGTCTTTCCCGGTGTGGTCCGCAAGGTCCGCGAGCTATCGGTGGTGCTCGGCCGTGCCTAGCAAGGTGCTGGTCGCCATGTCCGGCGGGGTCGACAGCTCGGTCGCGGCCGCGCTGCTGGTGGAACGGGGTTACGACGTGGTCGGCGCGACTATGAAACTGTTCTGCTACGGGGACAGCGTCCCCGACCGCCCGTGCTGCTCGCTGGACTCCATCAACGATGCCCGGGACGTGGCGCACAGCCTGGGGATTCCGCACTACGTGCTGAACCTGGAAGACCGGTTCGGACAGGACGTGATCGGCAACTTCGTGGACGAGTACGCTCGCGGCCGCACCCCCATCCCGTGCGTCCGCTGCAACTCGTTCACCAAGTTCCGCGACCTCCTCGCCCACGCCGACGCGCTGGACTGCGACTACATCGCCACCGGCCACTACGCCATCGCCCGGGCCGGCCGGCTCTACCGCGGGGCCGACCCCGGCAAGGACCAGAGCTATTTCCTCTGGGGCATCGATCAGGCGGTCGTGCGGCGGATGCTGACCCCGGTGGGAACCCTCACCAAGGACGCGACCAGGCGTCGCGCGAGCGCCCTGGGCCTGCGAACCGCGGACAAGCCCGAATCGGTGGAAATCTGCTTCGTCCCCGATGGCGACTACGCCGCGGTGCTGGAGGACCGCCTGCCCCAGGGCGCCGCCGCGCTGTCGCCGGGGCCGATCGTGACCACGACGGGCGAAGTCCTTGGCGAGCACCGCGGATTCGCACGCTATACCATCGGTCAGCGGCGGGGCCTGCCCGGCGGCGCCCAGCGCGCCCGGTACGTCGTAGCGATCCGGCCGGCCAGCCGGGAGGTGGTCGTGGGCGGCGAGCGGGACCTGGAGGGCCGGGCGCTGTGCCTCGAGGAGCTGAACTGGCTGGCCGAGCCGCTCGCACCGGGGCAGAAGTGCCGAGTGCAGGTGCGGTACAGGTCCCCAGCGGTGCCCGCGCTGGTCACCTCCGTGGCGCGTGCCGCGCTCCACCTGCGATTGCTGGAGCCCGCCCGGGCCATTACTCCCGGGCAGTCGGGCGTGCTCTACAGTGCCGGAAACCGGGTGCTGGGTGGCGGGCTGATCGCGTCCTGAGTCCCGAGTCCGGTTTTCGGGTTGTCTTCGGTGTCCGGACCCCTACCATCCGATGCCCGTTTCCGCCGGGCATAGATTACAGGGGTCATGACCGACGTATTCCTCAGTACCGATCCCGGTCTGCGGTTCCCCGGAGACCTGCGGCATCCGTCGCTTTACATCAACCGGGAACTGTCCTGGCTTCAGTTCAACCGCCGGGTGCTGCACGAGGCGCGGGACGCCCGTACGCCCCTTTTGGAACGGCTCAAGTTTCTCTCGATTTTCAGCTCGAACCTGGATGAGTTCTACCAGGTGCGCGTCGCCGGCCTGAAGCAGCAGGTCGCGGTGGGCTACGCGGAGCGCACGCCCGACGGGCTCACCCCGGAACAGCAACTCCGCGCCATCGCCAACGTGGTGCGGGGACTTCAGGAGGAGCACGGCCGCTGTCTGATCGAGGACGTATTGCCACCGCTGGCGGAACAGGGTCTGGAACTCGCCGTCAGCGAAGAGCGGCTGCCGGAACAGGACCGGGCGTTTCTGCAGCGGTACTTCGACGAGCACGTCTATCCCGTGCTGACCCCGCTGGCCGTCGATCCGGCGCACCCCTTCCCCTACATCTCGAATCTGAGCGTGTCGGTAGCGGTCGTGCTGCGGGACGACTACGGCGAGGAGCAGTTCGCGCGGGTCAAGGTGCCGAAGATCCTGCCGCGCTGGGTGGCACTGCCGGGCAGCAACCGGTTCATACCGCTGGAACAGGTCATTCTGGCGCATCTGGAGGGGTTGTTCCCCGGGGTGGAGATCCTGGGACGCTACCTGTTCCGCATCACCCGGAATACCGACCTGGACATCGATCACGGCGAGGCGGAGGACCTGCTGAGCCTGATCCAGGAAGAGGTGCGCAATCGCCGCTTCGGTGAGGTGGTGCGTCTGGAGGTCCACCCGTCCATGCCGCAGACGCTGCGCGAGCTGCTGCTCGAGGAACTCAACGACGAGCAGGAGGCCGACGGCACGGCCCTCACCCCCGAAGACGTTTTCGAGGTGGCCGGCCCGCTCGACGCCGGGGAGTTGATCGCCCTGGCCGCGCTGGACCTCCCGGCGCTCAAGGACCCGCCGGCAACCCCGGTGGCCCCGTCCCGACTGACCGGCGCGCGGTCGGTGTTCGACGTCATCCGCGACGGCGACGTGCTGGTCCATCATCCGTACGAAAGTTTCCCCGGTTCCGTGGAGCGGTTTATTCAGGCGGCCACGGACGATCCCGACGTCCTGGCGATCAAGATCACCTTGTACCGCGTTGGGGAAGACTCCAGCATCGCCCGCCTGCTGGCCCAGGCCGCGGAGCGCGGGAAGCAGGTCGCCGTGCTGATCGAGCTTCAGGCCCGGTTCGACGAGGAGAGCAACATTCGCTGGGCGCATCGCCTGCAGGACGTGGGCGTGCACGTCAGCTACGGAGTGGGTGGGCTCAAGACCCACGCGAAGGTGATTCTGGTCGTGCGGCGGGAACGCGAGGCGATCCGCCGCTACGTCCACATCGGGACCGGGAACTATTCGGCCCGGAATGCCCGGATCTACACCGACTTCGGACTGTTCTCCGCCAGCGAGGATCTGGGCGCGGACATGACCGACCTGTTCAACGCGCTGACCGGGTACGCCTATCCGGAACGGTATCGCAAGCTGGTCGTGGCGCCGACCGGCCTCCGGCCCAAGGTCCTGGAACTGGTCCGGCGCGAGACCGAGCACGCCAGGGCCGGCCGCCCGGCGAGGATCCTCGCCAAGATGAACGCCCTGGTCGATCCCGATGTGATCCAGGCGTTGTACGAGGCATCGAATGCCGGCGTGCCGATCGACCTGATCGTTCGAGGGATCTGCTGTCTGCGCCCGGGCCTGGCGGAGGCCAGCGAGCGGATCCGGGTGGTGAGCATCATCGGCCGGTTTCTGGAACACTCTCGGGCCTGGTATTTCCTGAACGGCGGCCAGGAGGACGTGTATATCGGCTCGGCCGACTGGATGCCCCGCAACTTCGACCGCCGGATCGAGGTCGTGGCGCCGGTGGAGGACCCGGCCCACCGCGAGACGCTCCGGCAGTTGCTCGAACTGATGCTGGAGGACAATCGCCAGGCCTGGGACCTGCTCCCCGACGGGTCCTACCGGCAGCGGCAGCCGGGCAGCGCACCCGAGCGGGGCACCCACCGGATGCTGCTGGAACGCTATCGCGAGGCAAGTGGGCGGGCCGACGTGAGTACGCCATCCACGGGAAGCCACCCCGTGCTGACCCGCGAGGTGGCGCGCTGAGCTAGGCCCGCATCCCCGACGATTCGGCGAACTGCTTCAGCAGGGCCTCCTGCTCGGGGGTCACCCGCGCCGGAAGCTCGACCCGGATGCTCACCAACTGGTCGCCACGCTGGCCCCCCTTCTGAACGCCCTGACCCTTGATCCGGAACTTGCGGCCCGGCTGGGTCCCGGCCGGTATCCTGAGCAGGACCCGTTTGCCGTCGATGGTGCGCACCCGGACCTGGGTCCCCAGCACCGCCTGAACCAGATTCAGGGGAACCTCGCAGAGCAAGTCGAGACCGTCGCGCTGGAAGAACCGGTCCGGCTCGACCTGGAGGGTGACGAGCAGGTCGCCCGCCACCGCGCCGGACTGCCCGGGCTGGCCCTGACCCTTGAGCCGGATCCGGGTGCCGCTGTCGCTGCCGGCCGGGATGCTGACCATCAGCTTGCGTTCGGCCCGCACCTCGCCCGCGCCGGTGCAGGTGGGGCACTTCTCCGATGCGACCTTGCCGCGGCCACGGCAGAGCGGGCAGGGGCGGTTCACGGCGAACCCGCCCTGACCGAAGGAAATGGTGCCGCGCCCCTTGCACTCCGGACAGCTCGAGACCGTCGCCCCCGGGGCGGCGCCGCTGCCGGTGCAGGTGGGACAGGTGTCCGTCACCGGTACCGCCACCGGCACCTTGCCGCCCAGCACGGCGACCCGGAAGGGGACCGTGAGCGTGGTCTCGATCGTTTCTCCGCGGTGATCACCCTTGCCCCGCCGGCCGAAGATCGAGCTGAACAGGTCCCCCAGTCCGCCCAGGTCGCCGAAGTCGAAGCCCGCCCCACCGGTGGACCACTCGGGCGTCTCCGGGCGCCCGGAGGGGGCCCGCCTGGGATCGAATGCGCCCAGCCGGCGCATCTGGTCGTACTTCCTGCGCTTCCCGGGATCCGAGAGCACGCCATGCGCCTCGGAGATCTGCTTGAAGCGGTCGGCGGCGGCGGGGTTGTTGGGATTGGCGTCCGGATGGTACTGCTTGGCCAGGCGGCGGTACGCTTTTTTGATCTCCTCGGGCTTGGCGCCTTCGGAGACCCCCAGCACCTGGTAGTAGTCCGGCGTTGCCACCTAGGGCTGACCGTCGGTGTACACCTGCACCCTGGCCGGCCGTACCAGGCCCCCCTTGAACTGATAGCCGGACTGAAACACGGCGCTCACCCGGTGATCCTGATCGGGAGATGCCGCCGCAATCGTCGAGACGGCCTCGTGCAGGGAAGGATCGAATCGATCGCCCTTGGGGTCGATGCGGACAAGGCCGGCTACCTCCAACTCCTTGCGCAGCTTGCGGTCGACCAGGAGCAACGCTTCGTGCAGGACGTCCGCCGAAAGCTGCGCCACATCCTGCTCTGCCAGGCGGTCCAGGTCGTCCAGCACGTCCAGCAGGCGGATGACAAGGGCGGCCTGGGCCCGGTCGCCCAGTTCGACCCGTTCCCGAGCGACACGCTTGCGGAAATTGTCGAACTCAGCCGCCGCCCGAAGATACCGGTCCTGTGCCTCCTGGAGCTGCCCCTCCAGCCGCGTGATGGCGCTCCCGGAGGGCTCCGCCGGCAGACCTGCGGAAGCCGCGCCCTTTGACTCTTTCTGGTCCGGACCCAGCCCCATCGTCCCAGGCTCGGCTTGGGGCGGTGCCACCGACGGGTTGGCGGGATCCGGGGTCTCGGCTTCCAGGTCCGGGCCCTGTCTTACGCGCTTGTCACCTTGTTTGGCCACGCTAACTCCCAGTCGTTCCACCACATAGAAAGATAGCACCCCGATGCCCCCTACCCCACGGCCACAAGGGCGCTGCGTCAGGGCCTGGCCCCGCGATCCATCAGCTGTAGCAGGCCGTGGAGCGCCAGTTGCGCGGCGCGCGCCCGCACTTCCCCCCTTGTCCCCGGAAGGCGGACCAGCCGGGTTCGGGCGCGGTCGCCCACGCTCCACGCGAGCCAGACCGTCCCGACGGGCGTCTGTTCCGTCCCTCCGGCGGGACCGGCGACTCCGGTGACCCCGACAGCGGCATCGGCTCCGGTTCTGGCCCGGACTCCCTCGGCCAGCGCCGCCGCGACGGGTTCGCTCACGGCGCCATGCTGGGCGATCAGCGACGCCGCTACCCCCGCCAGTTCCGTTTTCTGCCGGTCGCCGTAGCACACCAAGCCCCCCAGAAACGCGCGGGAGCTGCCCGGCACGGCGGTGAGCCGCGCGGCCACCAGGCCGCCGGTGCAGGACTCCGCCACCGCGAGAACACGCCGCTCCGCAGCCATCCCCTCCAGCACCACGGCGGCAAGATCCCCATCGTCCCGGGCATACGCAAAGCCGCTCAACTCGGTTTCCACGCGCCGAGCGGCGGCTTCCAGCAGCGCATCGGCCTCCCGGGAGGGCAGGCGCCACGAGGTGAGGCGGACATCGACGCCGTCGAGCGAGGGGATATACGCGACGCTGAGCGGCCGCAGGGCCGCCTCCAGCGGGCGGATACGTTCGCCGAGGGCCGACTCGGCGATCGACGTCGTGCGAACGGTGAGGGATCGAATCGGGGCACCGGTCCCGGATCGCCGGGTCAGGCGGGGCAACACCTCGGCCTGCAGCAACCGGACCATCTCCCCCGGGACCCCGGGCAGCATGATCGCCAGCCCCGGGGCGCCTTCCAGCCAGAGGCCGGGTGCGGTCCCCCATGGGTTGGGAAGGACAGTGGCGCCAAGGGGAACTTCAGCCTGGCCCCGGTTGGCGGGGACAGGGTCGCGCCCCAGCAGGCGGAAACGCTCACAGATCTGTTGCCACACCGTGTCCTCGAAATGGAGGGGCGCCTGGAAGTGGGCCGCGATGGTCTGTTTGGTGACGTCGTCGCTGGTGGGTCCCAGTCCTCCGGTGGTCAGCACGGCGCCGGTCCGCGCGAGCGCCTCGCCCACCGTGGCGGCGATCGCCGCGGGGTCGTCCGCGACCGTGGTGCGCCGGGTGACACGCACGCCGATTTCGGCGAGGGCGCGGCCGAGCACGGCCCCGTTGGAATCGAGGGTCTGTCCGAGCAACAGCTCGGTGCCGATGGTCACCAGCTCGAGGTCCACCGGATCGTCAGCGGGAAGACGTGGGACTGCTGAAGAGGCTCCGGTTGCGATAGAGGTAGACACCGAAGGAGTAGAGGGTCATCACCAGCGCGACCGCCAGCGTCACGGCCACGAACAGGCCGTGAAACTGGGTCCAGAACCTGGCGAAGGAGCTGTCCTCCCAACCCAGTGGCTTCACGGCGTCGCGGAAGGCAAACCAGGCGATCGTCGCGCCGACGAAGATGCTCTGGATGACGGTTTTGAGCTTGCCGGAACGGCCGGCCGCGATCACCACGCCGCGGCCCTTGGCGTACCAGCGAAACAGGGTCATCGCCAACTCGCGGCCCAGTAGCAGCAGACACACCCAGAGCGGGATGCTGCCCCAGACGGGAATCCCGTACAGATCGCGCCGTTCCTGGGAGATCCAGTAGATCGGGATCAGCGTGGCCAGCAGCAGCAGCTTGTCGGCGATGGGATCGAGCAGCTTGCCGAGGTCGGTGACCAGATTGCGGCTTCGGGCAAGGCGGCCGTCCCAGACATCGCTCACCGAGGCCGCCACGAAGACCACGAATGTCACGACCTTGGGCCAATATCCCTCGATGAAGGGAAGCAGGGCCACGACCGGCGTGATGAGAATCCGCGCGAGCGTGATGATGTTGGGCAGGGTCCACACCGGTCGCTACCCGAGGGCCTTGAGCACCCGTTTGCTGATGGAGCGGAGGGTGTCGAACACCCCGATCCCCTGCACCGCGACCGCCTCGAAATAGGGAACGCGCTCGATCCAGGCGCCGTCGACCTGCTGGACCAGAAAATCGCCCGGACGGTCGGGGTCCGGTGTGGGCCGCTGGCGGACGGGGTCATCCACCGGCCAGCCGGGGTTGAGCGAATCCTGCAATTCCCGGATGGGGGCCGAGTTGGGAAGGTCGCGCTTGTTGTATTGAATAACGAAGGGAAGCCGGGTCAGATCGTACCCGTGCTGGGTCAGGTTGTCGTACAGGTTCTGCATCGACTCGATATTGGCTTCCATCCGCTCCATCTGGCTGTCGGCCACGAAGACCACTCCGTCGACGCCCTTCAGAATGAGCTTCCTGGATGCATTGTAGTACACCTGGCCCGGTACGGTGTAGAGGTGGAACCGCGTCTTGAAGCCGCGAATCGTCCCGAGGTCCACGGGCAGGAAGTCGAAGAAGAGGGTGCGCTCGGTTTCGGTGGCCAGGGAGATCAGGCGGCCCTTGGCGGTCGGCGCGACCTTCTCGTAGACGTATTCGAGGTTGGTCGTCTTGCCCCCGAGGCCGGGGCCGTAGTAGACGAGTTTACAGTTGATCTCGCGCGACGCGTAGTTGATCAGCGACATGCCCGTCCCTGGTCAGGCCCCGAAGAGCCGGTCGATTTCATCCTCCGCGTCGCCCAGGAAGCCGCTGCCGAACTGCGGCGCCGGGGCGCCCCGGTCGAACACGTCCTGGAACAACGAGGTCAGGCGATCCACCGCGCGCCGCACCCGGAGCTTCACCAGCCCCAGCGTGGTCCGATTGTCGAAGAGCACCACCAGGATCACCCGCCGCGCCACGTCCGCCAGATACAGCGACTCGCGCTCGCCCTGGTGGAACAACGCTCCGAACTCCGATTCGCCCAGGAGCCGGGCGAGTTGATCGTTGGCGCTGAAATCTGCCGCGGTGAGGGAGGCGAACGCCACCTCGTCGAAGAGCGGCGGCTCCCCGGCCGTCGCGAGGGCTTGTCCGTTGCGGTCGATCAGGAGGGCGGTGCGGGCACCCGCCTCCGCCAGAAACTCCGCCAGCACCGCGTGAATCCGCCCGGCATCCTCCTCGCGGAGCGACCACGCGGACGCGCCGCTCATCCCAGCCGTGCCTCCAGGCGGCGCAGCAGCCGTCGCCCCCGCGTGCGCAGCAGCCGGCGCGGCTCCCACGCCAGATAGTCGCGCAACAGGTGAACCGTGGCGGGATTCGCTTCGCCCTCGAGGTAGCCCAGGGCCGCCAGGCGCCGGAGCGGCCGCGGGCTGAAGAGGTTCTGGCGATGGAGGCGTTGATGGCGCGTCCCGGCCAGCCAGCCGAGCGTGACGCCCAGCAGCGCCGCCGATCCCAGCACGACCCCCCGATAGCGCATCAGCCAACCTCCTGCCTCGCCTGGAGGGCATGGCTGAGGGTGACCCCGTCGACGTATTCCAGGTCTCCCCCGACCGGCAACCCGCGGGCCAGCCGGCTCACCCTCACGCCTGAGCCCGCCAAACGCTGTTGAATGTAGGTCGCGGTGGCCTCGCCCTCGAGGGAGGGATTGGTGGCGAGCACCACCTCCCGCACCCCACCCTGCTTCACTTTCTGCTCGAGCAGGCCGATGCGGAGCGCCTCGGGTCCGATACCGTCCAGCGGAGAGAGCCGCCCTCCCAGGACCAGGAAACGGCCCCGGAACCCCGCGCGGTCCAGCACGGGGACCGCCGCGGCTTCCTCCACCACACACAGCAGGCCGTCGTCCCGGCGCGGATCGGTACACGTGGCGCAGGGATCGGCTTCCGTGAGGTCCCCGCACTCCGAGCAGGGGCCGACTCGATCGGCCACGATAGTGAGGGCGTCCGCCAGAGCCCGAGCGCGATCTGGGGACTGCTGGAGCAGGTGGTACGTCAGCCGTTGCGCCGTTTTGCGCCCGATCCCGGGCAACCGCGCGAGCTCCATCACCAAGTCGTCAATGACGCCCACCGGTCAAGGCGACGCGAGATTGGGCAGCGGCGACTGCGCTTTCCGGATTTCCGCTTTCGCCAGATCGGCGGCGCGGCGCTGGGCCTCGGCGACGGCGGCCAGCACGAGATCCGCCAGCAGCTCGGCGTCGCGCCGCTCGAAGGCCTCGGGCGCGATCTCGACGGCGCGCACGGTGCCGCGCCCGTCCACCTGCACTCGCACCAATCCGCCGCCGGCCGACGCATCCACGGTCTGCCCGGCGAGGTCGGCCTGCAGCTGCTGGATCCGTCCCTGCATCTGCTGGCCCAACTGCAAGAGCTGCTGAAGATCCGCCATGTCTCTCGATTCCGGATGCCGCCAGCCTAGGCGCGGGGCGGCCGTTCGTCGACGATCTCCAAATCTAACTCATCCACGGCCGCGTCGAGGGTCGGATCGACGCCGCGCAGCCCCTGCAGCCGCTCGCTGCGAAGCTGCCCTTCGCTCAGACGCCGGGGACGCTCGGCACTCCTGCTGGGCGCTCCGGCGTCGGCCACCAGGACCCGCACCGGCCGGCCAAGCCGCGCCGTCAGGAGTTGCTCCACCCGGTCACGTCCGCGCTCGATGGCCTGGCGCAGGACGCTCTGTTCCGGCGGGAGTCGCAGGTGGATTTCGGGCTCCGCCACCGAGGCGATGACGCACGCCGCAAGCGCCTCACCGAGGAACCGGCTTTCGGCGCGTCCGACCGCGATGATCTGGTCCCAGATGGTGCGGACGCCCTGTTCGGTAAACGGCGCCTGGGACCCCGCGGGCGCAGCCGGCGCCGCGGGCTCCTCCGGGCGAGCCTCCGCGACCGGAGCTTGGGCCGCGGGCTCCCTTGGGGCCGGGGCGGCGACCGTCGGGCGGGTAGCGGCCCCAGCACCGGCGGGCGGTTCGGCCCCGGCCAGCACCCGCTCGAGATCGACGGTCCGATCCATGAGCGTCCAGCGCAAGAGCAACGTCTCGACCGCCAAGCGCGGGTTGGCGCTTCGGCGGACGGCGGCCTCCGTATCGGTGAGAAGGCGGAGCATCCGCACGGCGTCCTCGGCGGCCAGCCGGTCCCCCGCGCCGGCCAGCAGCACGCGCATGCGCTCGCTGGATTCCGGTGGCGGAGTTCCGAGCAGCGTGGCCAGAAGCGCGCGGAGCAAATCCCCCAAGCCGGCGATGAACTGCACCAGGTCGGCCCCCTGGTCGAGCAGCCGGTCGACCAGGGGGAACACCCCGGCGGCATCGCGCTCGGCCACGAGTCGCACCACTTCCGCGTAAACCTCCTCGCTCACCAGCCCAAGCACCTCGCGAACCCGCTCGGCGCTGACCGCCCCCTCGCCGAAGCTGAGGCACTGGTCGAGCACCGACAACGCATCGCGCATCCCGCCGTCCGCATGCGCCGCCATCAGGGTGAGGGCATCGTCCTCGGCCTCGAGCCCCTCCGCCGTCAGGACCTGTCGCAGGCGATCGCGGATCGGGCCGAGCCCGATGCGCTTGAAGTCGAAGCGTTGCAGCCGGGAGAGGACGGGTGAGGCGAGGGCGGCGATCTTCTGCGGCTCGGTGGTGGCGAAGACGAAAATCACGTCCGGCGGCGGCTCCTCGAGGATCTTGAGCAGCGCATTCCACGCCTCGCGGGTGAGCATGTGGGCTTCGTCGACGATGTACACCTTGTGGTGCCCTGCCTGGGACGGGGCGTACATCGCGCGTTCCCGCAGTTCGCGGGCGTCGTCCACCCCGCGGTTGCTGGCGGCATCGATTTCGATCACGTCGAGGCTGGCCCCACCACTCCAGATCCGCTCGCAACTGGGACACTCGCCGCAGGGCTCCCCCGTGGCCGCCGCGGGGTCCCGACGCTCGCAATTGAGCGCCATGGCGAGGATGCGCGCCGCCGTGGTCTTCCCGACCCCGCGCGGACCGGTGAGCAGATAGCCGTGGCCGACGCGGCCCTTGGCGACCGCGCCGCGCAGTGCGGCCGCGACGTGGTCCTGAACCAGGAGCTCGCCGAAGCGGCGCGGACGGTATTTCCGGGCGAGCGCGATCATCGAGAGGCGGGCGGCGGCGCGGTCATCGTGGGAAACCTACAGCGGGTCGGGTCTACCGGGCCAACCCGGTACTGGCCCAACCAGCCATCACCGGCCAACCCGGCCAGGTGGGCAGGAGTGCGGCGGGCCGGACATCCGTCCGGCCCGCCGGTCAACGCCACCAGAACGTTCAGTTGCCTGCGATAATGAAGAGATTGGTGATGCGCACGATGTCGTCGAACCCGCTGAAGGAGGCCTTGACCTCGAGCGTATAGCCGCCGGCCTTGTCGAAAATCACCGAGAAACCGGCCGCGCCAAGCTCGTTGGTATCCGCCCAGCACGACGTCGGCATGTCGCAGGTCGTCCCGCTGTTGCCGCTGGTCAGGACCACGGGGTCTCCCTGATTCCCCGAGACCGTGACCGTGAACACCACGTTCTCGAGCGGAATCGTGTTGAACGGATCCGAAGGCCCAGTGAACGCCG